>OHJB01000878.1_pt1 | contig 13408 bp, 10 predicted proteins | sample 1568431 | NCBI WGS metagenome assembly OHJB01 (sample SAMEA3879594, study PRJEB24766) | human gut metagenome | biome: human-associated habitat; feature: feces | place: USA | collected 1985/1987 | reverse complement strand
TGTTCTCCTTTCTCTTGCGCAACGGCATTTTGAACGAGACAGGGAGTAATAACTAAGGGAAGTACAAAATAATTTTTTTTCATGATAAGTTAATATTAGATTCCGGAACAAATATCGTCATTTATGAGAACATACACACCCTGCATCAGTCAATATTTTTACCGCACAAGCAAAAAATAGACATTTACGAACATCCGGTAGACAATATTGGAAACAAAAAATGGAGAATATCTGATAATCTTGCAAATGGATAAACAAATACTTACCTTTGGACGTTAGATAGTTAACCACTAAAATTTAGAAGTTATGAAATTTTTTATCGACACAGCTAATTTGGAGCAGATACGCGAGGCATATGCACTCGGTGTGCTCGACGGAGTTACTACCAATCCTTCACTTATGGCCAAAGAAGGCATCAAAGGAACCGAAAACCAACGTAAACATTATGTAGAAATATGTAATATCGTGGGAGGTGACGTAAGTGCCGAGGTGATAGCTACCGATTATGAAGGCATGATGGAACTGACTGAGTCTATGTTCCGTTATCTGGCAGAGAAGGTTTGTGGTTCTGCGAAGATTTCCTACAATGGTATCGAGATCGACCTCAGCAAACCTTTTGAACGTCTGACCATGAATGATGCGATCAAGAAATATGCAGGAATTGACTTTGATGAAGTTGCAGATGATGAAGCAGCTAAGAAGCTTGCAGATGAGCATCATATTGAATATGAAGAACGTCATAAGAAGGGTGATATCATCAACCTGTTCTTCGAGGAATACTGTGAAAAAGAACTGATCCAGCCAACATTTATCATGGATCATCCGATCGAGATTTCTCCGCTGACAAAGAAGAAACCTTCTGATCCGAATAAGGTAGAGCGTTTCGAGCTGTTCATTAATACATGGGAAATGTGTAACGCATATTCCGAGCTCAATGACCCGATTGACCAGAGAGAGCGTTTCAAAGCACAGGATGCTCTTGCTGACGCAGGAGATGAGGAAGCGAACCACACAGATGAAGACTTCCTGAATGCACTGGAGATCGGTATGCCGCCTACAGGTGGTATCGGATACGGAATCGATCGTCTGGTTATGCTGCTTACAGACAGCCAGGCAATCCGTGACGTACTGCTGTTCCCGACAATGAAGTCCCAGGGCGCTGCTAAGAACGAAGCAAACAACGTTGCGCAGGCTAAAACAGTTTCAGAAAAGCCAGTTGAGAAGATTGATTTTTCAAAGGTAGAAATCGAACCATTGTTCAAAGATGAGGTAGATTTTGAGACTTTCAGCAAGTCCGATTTCCGTGCAGTAAAGGTAAAAGAGTGTGTCGCAGTGCCGAAGTCAAAGAAACTTTTACAGTTTACTCTGGATGATGGAACAGGCGTAGAACGTACCATTTTAAGCGGTATTCACGCATTCTACGAACCAGAAGAACTGGTAGGTAAGACACTTATAGCTATCACAAATCTGCCACCTAGAGCAATGATGGGAATTGAATCTTGTGGAATGTTACTTAGTGCAATCCATGAAGAAGAGGGCGAAGAAAAACTTCATCTTCTGATGGTAGATGACCATATTCCGGCTGGTGCAAAATTATATTAATATCAGGACACTTCGCTTTTAGTGAAATACTAAAGGCGGAGTGTTATTTATATTATAGGAAATTACTCTGTAATGTTCCTATAACATAAATAACACTCCGGGCAGGATCGCACTGCGATGGAGAGTAATGATACTGCTTCAGGTATGCCATATATGGCATATATAAGGCACAAAAAGGAATATGTCAATATCCCCCTGCAGGGCTTACTGATGTCAGAATTGTCTGATATCATAAAAGCCAGTTACCAATAAAGAAAAAGCGAGGGAACATGAAATGAAAAAGGGTTTATTGACAATGGCCGGAGTGCTTCTGACTGTATCACTGGTCAGTGCCGGAACAACAGTGCCTGTACTGGCAGAGGAAGAAACAACACTGGTATACGGAAGCGGAGATTATACCAGGATCAATCCTGCTATGGATGAACATGGAGAGATCAATATTCTGATCTTCAACGGTTTAACTGCACATGACGGAGATAATCAGGTAGTTCCGGGACTGGCAGAGAGCTGGGATTTTGATGATGAAACCAATACTTATACATTCCATATGGCAGAAGATGCCAAGTGGCAGGACGGCGAACCTGTGACAGCAGAGGATGTTAAATTTACTATCGAAGCGATCATGGATCCGGAAAACGGTTCTGAGAATGCACCCAACTACGAGGACGTAGAGGAAATCAATGTGATTGATGATCATACGGTTGCGTTCAAGCTTGAGGACAAAAACGTTGCATTCCTTGACTATATGACAATGGCAGTTCTTCCTAAGCATTTGCTTGAGGGAGAAGATATGCAGACCTCTGATTTCTTCCGTAATCCGGTAGGAACAGGTCCATACAAGATCGAATCCTGGGATGAGGGACAGGCGATCACACTGGTTAAGAACGAAGACTATTTTAAGGGTGAGCCTTCCATTGATAAAGTTGTATTCAAGATCGTACCGGATGACAATGCGAAAGCACTTCAGTTAAAATCCGGAGAACTTGATCTGGCGTTATTAACACCAAAGGATGCAGCTGCTTTTGCAGATGATGAGGCATATACATGCTACGATATGAAGACTTCTGACTATCGTGGAATCATGTTTAACTTTGGAAATGAATACTGGCAGAAAAACCGTGATCTGATCCCGGCAGTATGCTATGGACTTGACCGTCAGGCGATCATCGACGCAGTTCTCCTTGGACAGGGAATGCCGGCTTATGGACCTCTTCAGAGAAATATCTACAATTATGAAGATGTAGAGCATTATGATTACAATCCTGAAAAAGCAAAAGAAATTCTGGAAGCTGCAGGATGCGAGATGGGTGATGACGGATTCTATTATCGTGACGGCGAAAAAGTGGGATTTGTAATCAGCGTAAGTGCAGGAGATCAGGTACGTATTGATATGGCTCAGATCGCAGCACAGGAACTGAAAGAGATCGGCATGGATGTATCAGTAGAGATCCCTGCACAGACAGACTGGGCAGGACAGATGGCATTCCTGATCGGATGGGGAAGCCCATTTGACGCTGACGACCATACATACAAAGTATTCGGAACAGATAAGGGAGCAAACTACTCCGGCTATTCTAATGCAGACGTTGACAAGTATCTGACAGAAGCAAGACAGTCAGCTGATCCGGAAGTTCGTGCAGAAGCCTATGCTAATTTCCAGAAAGCTCTGGCAGAGGATCCGGCTTATGCAATGATCTGCTATATTGATGCCAACTATGTTGCTGACAGCAATATTAAAGGAATCGATCCTGATACAATTATGGGACATCATGGAGTTGGAATCTTCTGGAATGTAGCAGACTGGACTATTGAATAATAAAATGATATCAGGGTCAAAAGGTCAAAAAGCCATTCATGCTTGCACCATAAGACCTTTGACTCTAACATCATAAAAAAGATAAAGGTTGTGACGGGGGCACTAAAGGTGCCCCCCTTTTTACACGAGCGGAAAAAGGATTAAAAATGGAACATTTATTAGAGGTTAAAAATCTTTCAGTCAGCATTGACGGTCCTGCCGGAGAAGTCCAGGCAGTAAGAGATGTGTCTTTTTCATTAAAAAGGGGAGAGGTGCTGGCTATAGTTGGAGAATCCGGATGCGGGAAGAGTGTGCTTTGCAAAAGTATCATGAAGCTTTTGCCGCCAAGTGCAAAGATTAAAGAGGGCAGCATCTGTGTGAACGGACAGGATATCACCTGTTACAGGGAAAGGGAGATGCAGAAACTGCGTGGAAGAGTTTTTGCTATGATCTTTCAGGATCCTATGACATCCCTGAATCCAACTATTAAAATTGGAAAACAGATTGGGGAAGCAGTGGTGATCCACAATAAGAATTACACGAAGGAACAGGTAAATAAGAAGGTTCTGGAGCTTATGGAACTGGTAGGTATCTCCCATCCAAAGGAACGATATCATCAGTATCCCTGGCAGTTCTCCGGAGGAATGCGTCAGAGATGTGTTATGGCCATTGCTCTGGCAGCAGATCCGGATATTTTATTTGCAGATGAACCAACTACTGCATTGGATGTGACCATACAGGCACAGATCCTGGATCTTCTGCGGGAAATACAGATGAAGCTTGGAACAGCTACCATACTGGTATCCCATGATCTGGGAGTGGTTGCACGTGTGGCAGACAGAGTAGCAGTCATGTATGCAGGCAAGATCGTAGAGATCGGTACAGTAGAGGAAGTGTATTATGATCCCAGACATCCATATACATGGGGGCTGATGAGATCACTGCCTGCATTTGCAAATGGAAAAGAAAGCCTGTACACTATCCCCGGCATGCCTCCTGCTTTGATAGATCCGCCGAAAGGTGATGCTTTTGCATGTAGAAACGAATATGCCCTGAATATTGATTATGAAGAAATGCCGCCTATGTTTAAGATAACAGATACTCATTATGCGGCAACCTGGCTGCTGGATCCAAGAGCACCGCAGATCAAATCACCTGTGGGAGGAATCGTCCATGAGTAAAGAAATTTTATTGGATGTCAGGCATCTGACTCAGCAGTTTCATCTGACAAAAAAGATCAAGGTAAAGGCTGTAGATGATGTCTCATTTCAGATCCATAAAGGTGAGATCTTTGGTCTGGTAGGGGAATCTGGTTCAGGAAAGTCCACAGTTGCCAGATGTCTGATGAATATATATCAGCCGGCTCAGGGAGAAATCTGGTATAAAGATGTAAATATCTGCGACAAAAAGGAATTCAAAAAGCATAAAAAAATGCTGCAGACCCGCCGCCAGATGATATTTCAGGATTCCGCATCCAGTCTGAACCAGAAAATGAAGGTGTCAGATATTATTACGGAACCAATGAGAATCCAGCATATCACACCTCCGAGAGGAAGCTTTGTGAAGGAAGCTGCTTTTCAGATGGAATATGTAGGACTTGAGAACAGTTTCCTGGACCGTTATCCATCTGAATTATCAGGGGGACAGAGACAGCGAGTGGCCATAGCCAGATCTCTGTGTATGGAACCGGAATTTCTGGTGGCTGATGAACCGATAGCTTCCCTGGATGTGTCCATACAGGCACAGATCGTCAATCTGTTCCGTCATCTGCAGGAGGAGCATGGATTTACATTTCTGTTTATAGCTCATGACCTGGCTATGGTTGAGTATCTCTGTGACCGTGTGGGAGTTATGTATCATGGAAAACTGGTAGAACTGGCGCCATCAGAAGAATTGTATTCCAATCCGGTGCATCCTTATACAAAAACATTGCTGTCTGCAATTCCTGTTCCTGACCCGATCAGGGAGAGAAAAAGAGTTCTGCAGTACTATGATGGCGAAGGAATGGAAAACAGCGTGTGGACAGAAGTGTCACCCGGACATTTTGCAATGCTTCCGGCTGAAGGAAAGGGGTGCAGTATATAATGAGACAAAAAAAGTTAGTCTACTATGGTAAAAAATGCCTGATATTCCTGATCTCAGTATTTATATTGTCTGTAGCTGTATTTTATGTAGCCCGTCTTGCACCGGGAGATCCGCTGATCTCCTATTATGGTGACCGTACAGAGAAGATGAGTCCGGAAGAACGTGAATGGGCTATGGGAAAACTGGGATTGAACGAACCGATTTCTGTGCAGTATGTGAAGTGGGTAAAAAATGCCTTTCATGGAGAATTTGGAATTTCATTTAAATATAAACAGGATGTGGTAGAAGTGATCGGCGGCCGTATTGGCAATACACTTGTACTTGGAGGAATCGGATTTATCATTATGTTTGCCGGAGCCTTGCTCCTGGGAATCCTGTGTGCCTGGTACGAAAACCGGCTGGCAGACCGGATCCTGTGTAAGCTGGGAACCATATCCAGTTGTATTCCTGAGTTTTGGATGGCTCTGGTCCTGATCCTTGTTTTTTCCGTAAATCTTAAGATCCTGCCAAGCAGTGGAGCTTACAGTACAGGAAATGCAGGAGATATCGGTGACAGAGTGCTGCATCTGATCATGCCTCTGACCATCGTGGTCATGGAGCATTTATGGTATTATGCTTACATGATCCGAAATAAGATCCTTGAAGAGGTTCGCGCAGATTATGTACTTTTGGCAAAGGCAAAAGGCCTGGATAAGAAAAAGCTTATGTTCAGACATTATGTCCGAAATGTAATGCCTGCTTATCTGAGTATTATGGCCATTGCAGTCCCCCATGTACTTGGAGGAACCTATGTGGTAGAAAGTGTATTCTCTTATCCCGGAATCGGAGCTCTGTCCTATGAGAGTGCCAGATATCATGATTACAATCTGCTGATGCTGCTTTGTATGATGTCAGGAATCCTGGTTATTTTCTGTAATATCGTCAGTCAGACTATTAATGAACAGATAGATCCCCGTATGAAGGATGAAGTAATAACCGAGAAATCGGAGGTAGTAGAAGGATGACCAATCATTTATTTGAACTGGCAGGAAACAGAAAGACAGAAACCGTAATTCCCAAATCAAAGAAAAAGTGGTATCAGGGAAAACCCGTTGTTTCAGCAGCAATCCTGATTCTTATCGTACTGGGCTGCCTGTGTGCGGAACTGATCATGACAAAGGATCCTGCTTATATGGATCTGTTAAACTATAATAAAGCTCCTGACAGGGAGTTCCTTTTTGGAACAGATACTATGGGAAGGGATATTTTTTCCATGATTTGGTATGGAGGAAGAATCTCGATCTTGATCGGTGGATTAGCCACAGTTATTTCTACTTTTATTGCAGTGGTAGTCGGTGCCTTCAGTGGAGTGGCACCTGCCTGGCTTGATGAACTGATCATGAGATTTACAGAAATATTCTTAAGTATACCAACTCTGCTCCTGATCATTTTGCTGCAGGCTATTATGGGAGATGCAAATATCCTGAGTCTGTCCTTTGTGATCGGTGTGACCAGCTGGACCAGTATTGCGAAAGTAGTACGCACAGAGGTACGGCAGATACGAAACAGTGAGTATATCATCGCTGCAAGATGTATGGGAGCGGGATTCTTCCGTATTTTGTGGAAGCATCTGGTGCCGAACTTTTTCTCATCCATTATGTTTATGGTAGTCATGAATGTAAGAACTGCAATGATCTCTGAAGCTACTTTAAGCTTTATGGGCATTGGACTTCCCATAGAGGTTATCACATGGGGAAGTATGCTGTCTCTGTCAGATAAGGCATTAATGACAGGTTCCTGGTGGATCATTCTGATCCCCGGACTTTTCCTGATCACCACAGTGCTCTGCCTGACCAATATAGGAAACGCCTGCAGAGAGCGGACAAACAGAAAAGAAAGTAATTTTTAAAATTTGATTGAAATCTCGCTGTCTTGTTGCTGATTTGTCTGATTTATGATATTATGGAAATATCTTAAAAAATCTAAAAAATAAGGCAGGAGTGGTCAAAATGTATCAGGAAGAATACAAACGCTGGTTGGCAGCAGATCTGCAGGATGCGGATCTTAATCCGGAATTATCCAAAATCGAAGGAAATGACGAAGAGATCAAAGATCGTTTCGCAGTAGCGCTGAAATTCGGAACTGCCGGACTTCGCGGAGTACTTGGAGCCGGAACCAACCGTATGAATATTTATGTAGTTCGCCAGGCAACACAGGGACTTGCGAACTGGGTAAAAACACAGGGCGGTAATCAGACAGTAGCCATCAGCTATGACAGCCGTCTTAAGAGTGATGTATTTGCAAAAACAGCAGCAGGCGTACTGGCGGCAAATGATATCAATGTCAGAATTTATGACGCACTGATGCCTGTACCTGCACTTTCCTTTGCAACACGTTACTATGAATGCAATGCAGGTATTATGGTAACAGCATCCCACAACCCGGCTAAGTACAACGGATACAAAGCATACGGTCCTGACGGATGCCAGATGACAGACGATGCAGCTGCCATTGTATATGAAGAGATCCAGAAAACAGACGTACTTACAGGTGCGAAATATATGTCCTTCGCAGAAGGCGTAGAACAGGGAAAGATTCGTTTTGTAGGAGATGACTGCAAGCAGGCTCTCTATGAAGCTATCGAATCCCGTCAGGTTCGTCCGGGTCTCTGCAAGACAGCAGGACTGAAACTGGTTTACAGCCCGTTAAACGGATCAGGACTTGTACCTGTAACTCAGGTATTAAAAGATATCGGAATCACAGATATCACAATCGTTCCGGAACAGGAATATCCGAACGGATACTTCACAACCTGCAGCTATCCGAACCCGGAAATCTTTGCAGCTCTGGAGCTTGGATTAAATCTCGCAAAAGAAACAGGTGCAGACTTAATGCTTGCAACTGATCCGGATGCAGACCGTGTTGGTATCGCAATGAAATGCCCGGATGGTTCCTATGAACTGGTAACAGGTAATGAGGTAGGTGTACTCCTTCTTGACTATATCTGTGCAGGCCGCATTGAAAAAGGCACAATGCCAAAGAACCCGGTAGCAGTGAAATCCATTGTTTCCACACCACTTGCAGATGCAGTGGCAGAGCACTATGGAGTAGAACTCAGAAGCGTACTTACAGGATTCAAGTGGATCGGCGATCAGATCGCACAGCTTGAAGCAGCAGATGAAGTAGACAGATTTATCTTCGGATTTGAAGAGAGCTACGGATACCTTGCAGGACCATATGTACGTGACAAGGATGCTGTTATCGGATCTATGCTGATCTGTGAAATGGCTGCATATTACAGAAGTATAGGAAGTTCCCTGAAACAGAGAATGGAAGAGATCTATGCACAGTACGGACGTTACCTGAATAAAGTAGACAGCTTCGAATTCCCGGGATTAAGCGGAATGGATAAGATGTCAGCTCTGATGCAGGGACTTCGTGACAAACCTCTCACAGAGATCGCAGGTCATACTATAGTAAAAGTAACAGATTACCAGAAACCGGAAGAAACAGGACTTCCTGCAGCAAACGTACTGATCTACAAGCTGGATAACGGCGAGACAGTAGTTGTCCGCCCATCCGGAACAGAACCAAAGATCAAAATCTATTACACAACTCTCGGCAAGAATCTGGAAGAGGCAGAAGCTGAGAAAGAAAAGCTTGCAGAAGCATTAAAACCGATTATGGCATAAGCAATTGTAAGCAGAACTGAATAAAATATACCAAACCGGAAAGGCTGTGCTCATTGGAGGTGCAGTCTTTCTTTTTGTAACCCGCAGGGGCCTTACTGTTACTGTGAACGGAGTGAACAGTAACGACTTACTTGATTCGGTTAAATAGGATTGATATAATTAACACTCTTTGCTACAATAAAAAACAGCGAAAATAAGAATAAGACTGCTTATGAATGAAAGGAAAACATACTATGGAAGAATATGAAGTAATCAGCATTCCGGTATCTGACGGAACAGAACGGGATTTTGCAATCATGGATACCTTTGAATTTGAAGGACAGGGATATCTGGCAGTTTCTCTGATCGAAGGAGATGAGATCCAGGAAGGCGTTTACATTTACCGTTACCACAATGCAGAAGATGGAGATGTTGTGGTAGAGCAGATCACTTTGCCTGCAGAATACAAAAGGGTGACAAAATTTTACGAACAGATGTAAGCAAAAAAATATCTCGAAAAGAACCTGCATCTTGTGATAAAATAAAAAAGAAAATCAAATTTTGATCAATAAAAACAGGAGGAAAAACGATGGAAAAATCAACCGTTTATTTTACTGATTTCAGATGTCCGGTTGGCACCAGCCAGCTTGATAAATTGAAGAAACTCTGCGTTACAGCCGGAATCAAAGACATTGATATGGATGGAAAATTCGTGGCTATTAAAATGCATTTCGGAGAACTTGGCAATCTGGCTTTCCTGCGCCCGAATTACGCAAAAACAGTAGCTGATCTCTGTAAAGAGCAGGGAGGACTTCCGTTCCTCACAGACTGCAACACTCTTTATCCGGGAAGCCGTAAGAATGCACTGGAGCATCTGGAGTGCGCAAATCTCAACGGATTTAACAGCATTTCAACAGGATGCCAGATCATCATCGGTGATGGCTTACGCGGTACAGACGAAGTAGAAGTACCGGTAGTTAACGGTGAATATTGTCAGACTGCACTGATCGGACATGCGATCATGGATGCAGATATTTTTATCAGCTTAAGCCACTTCAAAGGACATGAAGCAACCGGCTTCGGCGGTGCACTGAAGAATATCGGAATGGGATGCGGAAGCCGCGCAGGTAAGATGAAACAGCATGCCAGCGGAAAACCTGCAGTAAATGAAGAACTCTGCCGCGGATGCCGTCGCTGTGCGAAAGAGTGCGGAAGTGATGCGATTACATATCCGAATAAAAAAGCAGTCATTGATTATGATAAATGTAAAGGCTGTGGCCGTTGTATCGGAGCCTGCGGTTTTGATGCAGTATACAATCCAAACAGCAGTGCGAATGAACTTCTTGACCGTAAGATGGCAGAATATGCACAGGCAGTCTGTCATGGCCGTCCGCATTTCCATGTAGCACTTGTTCAGGATATCAGCCCGAACTGTGACTGCCATGGCGAAAATGATGCACCAATCCTTCCTGATATCGGAATGTTTGCAAGCTTTGACCCGGTTGCTCTGGACCAGGCCTGCGCAGATGCCTGTCTGAAAGCAACTCCGATCGAGAACAGCCAGCTTGGAGAACATCTGGCAAAACCTGACTGGCATTGCCACCACGACCATTTCAAAGATTCCAACCCGAACATTGAATGGCAGGCAACACTGGATCAGGCAGAGAAGATTGGTCTGGGAACCAGACAGTATGAACTGAAGATTGTGAAATAATATGTCTATCAGCAGTGGAAAATAAATGCGAAAAAGTAATAAACAAAAAGGACCGGATGAATGAACTATATTGTCTTTGACCTGGAATGGAATCAGAATCCTTCGGGAAAGAAAACACGTAACGACAGGCTTCCATTTGAGATTATCGAGATTGGGGCTGTAAAAGTAAACAGCAAAAAAGAAATAACGGATCATTTTCACCGACTGATCAAACCACAGGTCTATAAATGGATTCATGACAGCATCCATGAGGTAATTCATGTAGATTATAAAGATCTTATGAAAGGAGTGCCCTTTGAGCAGGCAGTCAGGGAATTTATTGACTGGTGCGGAGAAGACTGGTACTTTTTTACCTGGGGAAATCAGGACGTGATGGAACTTCAGAGAAATATGAAGTTCTATGGCCTGCTGGATCTGCTTCCCGGACCTGTGACCTATTATGATGTGCAGAAACTATACAGTATCAGTTATGATGACGGTACACACAGGTGTGCATTGGAGCATGCGATCGATGAGCTGAAAATAGAGAAATCCAGGGGATTTCACCGGGCGCTTGCAGATGCCTGGTATACAGCGAAAATCCTGGAGAAAATAAATAACATAATCATCATCAATCATCCGTCACTGGATGTTTACCAGAATCCAAAGAAGAAAAAAGACGAGATACATATTTCCTATCCGGATCATGACAAATATGTATCCAGAGAATTTGCCACAAGAGAGCGAATCATGAAAGACCGCGAGGTGACCAGCACCAGATGTCCGGTCTGTCATCTGCCTGCAAAGCGCAAACTCCGATGGTTTATGAATAATCCAAAGGTTTATTACAGCATATCCAATTGTGAAGAACATGGGCTGATAAGAGGCAAGATCCGCATCCGAAAAACAGAAGATGAGAAATATTTCGCTGTGAAGACATTGCGTTTCACAGATACAGAAGAAGCAGAGGAACTTCGTGAAAGAAAAGAAGTCCTCCGCCTCAGGCGAAAACTAAAAAGAAGCGTTGAGAAGGAAATCTGAAAGGATTTCCTTTTCATATTGCATTCCATATCCGACCATATGGCCGTCTAAATAATATTTACTTTTAATTCGCTTTGGACCGACAGAATTGTTCAGAAGTTTCTGCTTCTTTACAAGCTGGCTCACATCGGTTCCTGTGGGGACAGTTACGTACACATGCCTCATATAATAGAAGGAACACAGATTATTCCAGTCCTTTAACAGGTGCTTTTCGCATGGGAGAAATACTGCCGGTACCGGATCGGTATCTATATTCAAGTCTACTTTTTCAAAATTGTCGAAGCCGTAATCCAGCAGAGAAGTTGTGTCAGGAAAAGCACCGTTTGTAGAATTCAGCACAACTGCAATGAGAATGGAATTTCCTCTCTTGGCATAGGTGACAAGCGTACTTCCCGCTGCATCGGTGTATCCGGTCTTTCCTCCCAGAACCCCATCGTATGCATAAGACTGTCCGGGCATCATCTTATGGTGATTAAGAAGATAACGGGTTTCAGACTGCTTATTAGTCGGAGGAATCTCATAAACCTGTGTGGTCACAAATTTACGGAATCTGGGATTATACCAGGCTGCCTTTGCAATCTTCATCATATCACCTGCGGTGGTATAATGCGTCTCATCCGGAAGACCATTTGGATTATTAAAATGGGTGTTCTTACAGCCAAGCTGAGCTGCCCTCTGGTTCATCAGTTCAACAAACTTCTTTACAGAACCGCTTGTTTTTTCTGCCAGAGCAAGAGCCATCTCATTGGCGGATTCCAGCATCAGAGCCATCAGGGCCTGCTCTACTGTGAAAACTTCTCCTGTTTCTGCATAAATGCTGGAGCTTCCGGCCTCAATCCCATAAGCCGCTTCCTGCGACATGGTGATCGTATCGTCCATATTCAGATATTCACAGGCCAGAAGAGCGGTCATGATCTTAGTGATACTGGCGGGATATAGCTTATCCTTGGCATTCTTGGAATAAAGAATAGTATCAGTGACTGCATCCATCAGCACTGCGGACTGTCCCTCGATATTAGGACCTGTGGGCCATCCTTTGACAGAATCGATATCTGAGGCCTGTGAATAGGTTTCTGAATGACCGGCTTCAGGAGTGGCAGAGGTCTCGGCAGCGTAAGTGACTGCAGGCTGGGAGGTCAGAATCCCTGCACAAAGCATTCCGGTGAGGAAACGTTTCATTAATTTATGAAATTTTGTTTTAAACATTTGAAATTACCCTTCATTAAATATACATAGTAGTTGCTTTCCATATCCTAGTACATCGTTTTAAATGACGTTCGGACAAAATATTCTACCTTATTATATCATTAATTACAATGCCTGTGTAAAATTTATATGATAGTATGTTAACAGTGTGTTACTGTTCGGGAGTTTGACAGTAACCAGTGTTATTAAACAGTAACAGGATTACCCTAATATTCAAAAAAATACTTGACACAGTGAATTTTGTGACCTTATAATGAATCCGCATAGTTAAATAAATGATATGTCCACAAAAACGTTGATGGAGAGAGTAACTGCAGGGGAAAGCAGACAGCGAAC
>OHJB01000850.1_pt1 | contig 13875 bp, 15 predicted proteins | sample 1568431 | NCBI WGS metagenome assembly OHJB01 (sample SAMEA3879594, study PRJEB24766) | human gut metagenome | biome: human-associated habitat; feature: feces | place: USA | collected 1985/1987 | reverse complement strand
GCATATGCCATCACCATCTGAATGACCTCCAGATGCGTGCTCTTCTCGCGGACAACGCCCTTCTTTCCGACTTTCTCACGTCCCGCCTCGAACTGCGGCTTGATAAGGCACACGATCTCTCCACTATCCGTAAGCAGCTCCTTTACCGCTGGAAGCACCTTTGTAAGAGATATAAATGACACATCTATCGAAGCAAATTCAATCTTATCGTCAATATCCTCAGGTGTGACATATCGTATATTTGTTTTCTCCATACAGACAACTCTCTCGTCATTTCTGAGCTTCCATGCAAGCTGTCCATGACCCACGTCAACGGAATACACCTTCACCGCACCATTCTGCAGCATACAGTCGGTAAAACCACCAGTGGAAGCACCTACATCCATGCACACCTTACCCGCAAGTTCCACGCCGAAATGATCCATAGCCTTCTCAAGCTTCAGGCCTCCACGGCTCACGTATTTGAGGGTGTTGCCCCTGACCTCTATCTTAGCAGTCTCGTCAAATGTCGTGCCGGCCTTATCCTCTTTGTTATTGTCAACATACACTATTCCTGACATGATGATGGCTTTCGCCTTCTCTCGTGAATCTGCCAGTCCCTGTTCTACAAGGAGAACATCAAGTCTCTTCTTCATCTGTCTTCCTCTTATTCTGTACAATCTGTCGATATTATATGTTTTATCCTGTCATACAGCGAATCCGCGTCAAGCTTCAGCATCCTCCTGAGCTCCTCCACGCTTCCATGCTGTACAAATGTATCCTCAATGGCACACACTGTCACATCCACATCAAGATGTCTGTCCATGACATACTCCTCGACCAGAGATCCGTATCCGCCATGCTTTATCTCTTCTTCAATAACCACTATATGTTTATGATCCTTGCTGAGCTCATCTATCATATCAGTATCTATCGGCTTCAGGAATCTTGCATTGACAAATGTGACATTTGTTCCATCGGCCAGCAGTCTGTCATACACCTTCTCGGCCTCCTGGACCATGTTTCCAACAGCCACTATGGCAAGCTTCTGTCCCCTGTGGATCATCTCGCTCCTGCCATACTCAATATCCACATTGTATTCCTTAAGTCCGTAATAAGCCTCTCCTCTGGAATACTTGAGCGCAACCGGACCATCGTAAGCAACAGCCCACTCCATCGCTCTGGTGAGCTCATATCTGTTCTTCGGCGCAATGATGGTCATGTTCGGAATATGTGACAGAAACGCAGTGTCAAATATGCCCTGATGTGTATCGCCATCTGCACCGACAAGCCCTGACCTGTCAATGGCAAATATGACATGCAGCTTCTGCAGGCACACATCGTGTAAGATCTGATCATATGCCCTCTGCAAAAATGACGAGTATATCGCAACCACAGGCACCAGTCCCGACGTAGCAAGTCCCGCGGCAAACGTCACCGCATGTTCCTCCGCAATGCCCACGTCAAAAGCCCTGTCCGGGAACTCCGCGGCAAATGCCGCCACTCCTGTTCCCTTGCCCATGGCAGCCGTTATGGCTGTTATCCTTGGATCAGCCTTACCAAGCTCCACCAGCTTTCTGGCAAACACTCCTGTGTTTGTCATGACCTTCCTGTCCTTCATGACCTTTCCTGTCTGTATATCAAACGGATCAATGCCGTGGAAATAGCTCGGGTGTCTCTCGGCATGGGTATAACCCTTGCCCTTCACAGTCTTCACATGCACAAGGATCGGTCTGTTGAGCTTAAGCGCTTTGCGGAAAGTGGCCTCCATCACATCTATATCGTGTCCGTCTATAGGTCCTATATATGTGACACCCAGCTCCTCGAAGAACATACCCGGCACAAATATCTGCTTGATGGAATCCTTTGACTTCTTCAGCCCTCTGGCAAGATGCTCTCCAGCCACAGGAATCTTCATGAGGATCTTCTCCACGTTACCCTTAAAATCATTGTACTGCTGCCCAACACGTATCTTGCTGAGATATGTGGACATGCCGCCAACATTCCGATCGATGGACATATTGTTATCGTTCAGCACAACAAGGCAACCGGTCTTGATATCCGCCATATTATTCATGGCCTCATATACCATACCACCTGTGAAGGAGCCATCTCCGATCACTGCGGCAATCTTCTCATTTGTACCCTTGATACTTCTGGCGCACGCCATTCCGAGCGCAGCAGAAATGGATGTTGAGCTGTGTCCTGTATCAAATGCATCAAAATGGCTTTCATTTCTTTTAGGGAAACCACTCATTCCACCAAACTTTCTTAACTGGTCAAACTGATTCTTTCTTCCGGTAAGAATCTTATGCGTATAAGACTGATGTCCTACATCCCATATCAGCTTATCCTGTGGAAGATTAAAAGCCAGATGGAGTGCCATCGTAAGCTCTACAACGCCAAGATTAGATGCAAGATGTCCACCTGTCTTACTAATCTTTTCTATAAGAAATCTCCGGATTTCATCTGCAAGCTGATTATATTCAATTGGAGATAATTGTTTTATATCATTTGGTTTATTTATCTTTTCAAGAATCATAACACACCTGCTTTATTTGTTTCTGTGTATAAGGTTAAGAACAATTTCCTCTAAAAATTCATTCTTTCCCACGCTCTTAATTATATCTAAAGCTTCATCAGACATAGATTGTACATCTGCCTTGGCTTTTTCCATTCCGTATAAAGTAACATATGTTGTTTTATTATTCTTTTCATCAGAAAATACAGGTTTACCAAGTTCCTGAAGCGAACTTGTCACATCAAGTATATCATCCCTTATCTGGAATGCAAATCCTATAAGTGATGCTGCCCTGCATAACCTGTCAGCCGATTTCTCATCACAGCCTGCAAGATATGCTCCTGCAAGAAATGCAGCTTCAATCAATGCTCCCGTCTTTAATCTGAATATAAAATCAAGCTGTTCATCAGATAATGCCTTTCCAGTAAGTTCAACATCAACAGCCTGTCCACCGACCATTCCTTTTATTCCGGCTTTTCTTGCAATAACTTCCATTGCTTTAGCTTTCGCCGTCATATCTCCTTCACCTGATATAAGTGCTTCAGCCATAATCTCATATGCCAGATTAAGAAGTCCGTCTCCTGCAAGTATTCCGAAATCTTCACCAAATACTTTATGTGTTGTAAGTCTTCCTCTTCTGTAATCATCGTTATCCATTGCTGGAAGATCATCATGTACAAGAGAATATGAATGAATACATTCCAAAGCAGCCATAAATGGATAGACAACCTGACAGTCATCACCTCCACACAGCTTATACACCTCAAGCATAAGCATTGGTCTTACTCTTTTGCCACCTGCATTGACGCTGTAATTCATAGCTTCTCTTATTTTTTTATCAAGTCCTGTCTCATCAGGAAGATATCTTGATATTAAATCATTAATAAATTCTACTTCCTGTTCCAATTCATTCTTAAAATCACTCATCATCCTGTTCTCCATCATCATTCAAAACTATGATTTGTTTCTCAACCTTGTCAAGCTGGTTATTACAGCTTTCGACAAGCTTCATCCCCTCCTGATACATTTTAAATGATGCATCAAGTGTTGTGTCTGATTTTTCCATCTGTGCAATTATTTCTTCAAGTCTTTCAAATGACTGTTCTAATGTTTTTGCCATGCTTCCCCTACCTCAATAACCTTAGATCTGATGCTTCCATCTTTAAGATAAACTGTAATCTCGTCATCTTCCGACACCTGCCTGGCTGATACAATTCTATTACCTTCAGAATTCTCAATGTAACCATAGCCCATATCAAGCTTTCTTAAAGGACTTAAGCCCTCAAGTTTCGAAGCATACAGACGAAGTCTGTTTCTATTTTCAGCCGCACATCTTTTTATTAACATATTCAGCTTATCTTCCATATTCATAAGCCGCTGCCTTTTATCATATATCTGATTGACAGGGTTAAGATATTCCATCTGTAGCTTTAATCTTTCCAGATAGTCTCTTTTTGCAGACAACGAATACATCATCTGCTGCTTTAATCGTCTTTCATATTCATATATCCTGTTCTCAACAGCCGCTACCTCTGTAACAGCAAGCTCTGCCGCAGCAGAAGGTGTGGGTGCTCTCATATCAGCTACAAAATCAGTGAGTGTAAAATCTGTCTCATGTCCTACTGCTGATATTACTGGTGTTGAAGCGTTAAACACAGCCTCTACTACCTCAGGTTCATTAAAAGCCCATAAATCTTCTATTGAACCGCCGCCTCGTCCTACTATAATACAGTCAAGCCCCATCTTATCAAGTCTGGTAATTCCGCTTACAATTGACTGCTTTGCATGTTCTCCCTGAACATATGCAGGATAAAGTACAATCTGGATATAAGGGTTACGCCTTTTGGAAATGTTCATAATATCCTGAACTGCTGCACCTGTCTTAGATGTAACAACTCCTAATTTTTTCGTAAATGCAGGAAGTGGTCTTTTATATTCTTTAGCAAAATATCCCATATCCTCATAATATTGTTTTAGCTGTTCAAACTTCTGGTACAGTTCTCCAATACCTTCCTGCTGCACAGTATTAGCATATAACTGGTATTTACCCGCTGCATCAAACACATCAACTCTTCCTGATACAACAACTGACATTCCATCCTTTAACTTAAATGCAAGCTTTGCTGCCTGACTTGCAAACATAATAACAGAAAGTGCTGCATCAGCGTCCTTTAAAGTAAAATAAATATGACCGGAGGTATGATACTTGCAATTAGATATCTCCCCCTTAACAGAAACCGAGTTAAGCAGAAAATCCTGCTTAAACATATTCTTAATATAGGAATTCACCTGCTTTACAGTATATACTCCAGCCATATATCCTCACTTTACATGCAAAAAACTGCATTATTCTTTAATTAACTTGCCTAATACACCATTAACAAAAGCTGCTGTGCTGTCAGCCGAGCCATACTTCTTGGCAAGCTCAACAGCTTCATTGAGTGCTACATTAGTAGGAATATCCTCATCATAAAGCATCTCATACACAGCAAGTCTCATAATAGAAAGTTCTGTCTTTCCTAGACGGCTTGTTGGCCATCCCTCAGATACAGAATCGATTTTCTCATCAAGCTCAGGTATAAGCTCTGCTATTGCTAATGTCTTATTCTTGATGTAATTGTATTCTTCTTCCTTAAGATGTGAAGCATCTACCATATCTGCATCTGCAAAATACAGATCAATCTGCTCTTCATACTCATCCTTGTTATCGATAAAAGGAGCTCTGAATAATAACTTAAAAATATGCTCCCTCATTGTAGATCTTGTCATCTTTTAACTCCTGAATTTAATTTTCTACATTAACACTGGCAACCTTGATGTTGACCTCTGTAACAGAAAGTCCTGTCATTGTCTCTATTGCAGACTTAACCTTATCCTGAACCTTAGCTGAAACAGCTGGTATCTGTGTTCCATACTTAAGATTAAGTGTTATATCTACAAGGACACTTGACTCTTCAACTGTTACCTTAACACCCTTAGAAAGATTCTTCATTCCAAGCTTGCTTACGATTTCATTAGTGATATTACCGCCAAGGCTGTCAACACCTTCAACCTCTGTAGCAGCAAGACCAGCAATAATAGCTACAACTTCATCAGCCACCTTAACTTCGCCAATATTAACATTCTCATGTATAGAATAAGTTGTACCTCTATCTTCAAACTCTTTTGTCATAACCGTCCTCCATATATTCATATTTAACTCAAAGTTAAAAAGATTATAACATAAACACTAATTATTGCAAATATTTATTGTTATCTTATCCGCAGCAAAGCCAGTTTTTCTTTTAATTATATCTTCAATCTGTGCTTTATCTGTATCTGAAAGCTCTGATACATTAATAACAGCATCCACATTGGTATCAGATACTGTAACTACCGATGAATCAAAGCCTTTAGCTGATAACAAAAGTTCTATTGCCGTTTCTTTATCAGCATTGTTCTCAAGCTTTGCAAGCTGTTCAACTGCTGCTTTCTTAGCATCCTCTGCAATACCTGCATCATCAGCTATGCTTTTCAGATTCTCTATACTTGAAGCTCTGACCTGTTCCCTGTTTAACTTAGCAGCTGCAACAGCCTCTGACTTAACTTCTGCTGATGTAAGTATAACAGTTCCCGGCTCATCTGTAAAATCTGTGTCAGCAGCCTCAGCCTCATTGCTATCTGTTGACACATTGTCAGCTACAACCGCAGCTGCCTTTTCTTTATCTTTAACTTTAATTATATTATCAAGGTCACCCGCATAATTAATATACCCGGCAGCAGCTATCATTATAGCAAGTGCCGTAATTATAATATGATTCTTTTTTACTCTTTTCAAAACTGCCTCCAAAAAAATTATTCCGACATTTTCATCACTTTAATTTTATGTACAGGAACACCTAAAAGGCCATTTATCGCATCTGTGATATAAGCAACCAGATTTTTATCATCACCTCCCTCACACACTACTAATACACCTGTAACCTCTTTTGTATCATTTGTTTTTACCAAGACCTTTACTTTACCTACTCCATCTGTATTTTCAAGCATCTGCTGTAGTTCTTCGCCAAGATTTTTCTCATAATCTTCTGACCCTGTGGATATAACCGGACCTGTTGTATAACTTTTTGCAGATGAACTTTTAGTTGGCATTGCAATCACCATCATAAGTATCCCTGCCAGTATTACTATAAATATTTTGTCTTTCCTTGTTTTATTCAGTAATCCTGTAAAAAATGCTTCATTTTTACCACCATTATCCACTTACGCCTGCCTCCCTGATATCTATCTGTTCTACAGATATTTCATACCTGCCAGCTATATCTGTTCTTAATCTGTCAATATTATCATTGCCTGCAATATTGTTTTCTTTAACATATACATTTATCATACTGACCGCCGTCATGTCTGATGTGAAGCTGCATTTTACAGAAACAGTTTCCAGACCGTAAGAAGCTGCAGTGCTATTGATATCTTCACTTATAATTTTTTCAGCCATTTTCTTGTCTGAAGTATTATATAAAGCCTGTGAGACATTATCGTTCTCCTTAGAATATGTTTTAAATCCATTACTTATACCATCCGTAATCTCACTTATATCTGCATTCTTAATATTAAGCAACGGAATTATTATCGCCATTACAAGTATCAGTTTCATTACAAATGCTATGAATTCCTTATACTTTGGTGGCACAAGCTTTAATGCAATCTCTCCTGTAATTTCAAGAATAAATATTGTTTTAAACCAGTTAATAAGACCTGTCATTGCACATTACCACATTTAAACATATAGATTAATATTAGTTGCAAAGCATATAATTGCCATTGTTAGGCACATAAGAACAACTGTGACAGCAATCATATATATCATATTTTCAAGACTTCCTGACAGAACAAGAACAGCTTTGACTATACGGCTGTCTGCCACAGGTTCTAATACTGCTCCAAGAATCTGATATAACAATGCCATGACAACAAGCTTAAGAAGAGGAATTCCTATTATTACAGCCATAACAATAACCGCAGCCACACCAATAGAATTCTTGACAAGCACAGCAGACCCTGCAATTGTCTTAGATACAGTCTGTGCACTGTTTCCAATGCCAGGAATCATAGAAACAGCTTTGAATAAAACGGACATTTTAAGTGAATCGCTTAATGGAAGTATAAGACTTTTTATTCCGTTAAGTCCCAGAAAAAACATAAGCATTCCTTTTACTGACAATTTTATAATCTTTGTTATAAGCTGGCACATTTTGTTGAACTTATCTTTTTCACTGAATGTATCAAACATGCCTAATATCATATATACATAATTGCATCTCATAAGAACATTTTTCACAAGGACATTAACTATGTACATAAGAAAAAGAATTATCTCATAATATGCTGCAGCACTTGATGCCCCACACGAATATGCAACTGCCGGAAAAAACACCGGGCAGAGTGCCTTGTATATATCAACCGACATCTGAACACATTCATAGCCTGTCCTTGCTGCATTAATAAACACCGCAACTATCAGCGTCATAAGAATGAATGATATAAAAAGCATCGCTGAATCAGATGCATTTTTATCAAGCACAGTAAGAAACATTGCGCATATAGATAAAAGTAATATCTGTATCAGAACTGTTCTGTTAGAAATAATTGCCTCGGTAACTATTCCGGTAAAGTTAAAGCCTATATCCGTATCCGAACTGGCAACCGACCTGACAAGTTCTTTAAAAGATGCCCCCTTCCAGCCATAATCATCAAGCGTACTGTCTATCCCACTGTAATCTGCTTCATCTATCAGCGAATCATAATTAAATGTATTATCATCCTGTGCATATATATATGTTTTCTGTATGATGAGCGCCGCCAGAAACACTATCATAAAGACAATCATTTTCTTAGTCAGACAATCCCCTCTGAAACCATTTCAAAAAGAGTTACTATAACCGGTATGCATAAGCCCGCAACAGAAATCCTGGCGTATATTTCCATAGCTGACGCAAGTGCTGCAAACCCATTTTCTTTACATATATTTGATGATATTTCTGTTACATACGATATACCTATAACTTTGACTATCAGCTTTATATATTCCTGATTAATACCGGCAGTAAACATATTGATTCTTGTGTACACGGATATAAGCCCGTTAAATACAAGCATTGCTGTTCCTACACACAGAACAACTGACACAAAAGTCCCCATTGAAGATCCTGTACTTTTCAAAACCAGAGCAAGAATCACACCTGTAACTGCACACACCGAAAGCGACAACACATTAATATGTACCACCCCCTATCACAATTCAAAAAGCTTTTTCATGGTAGTAAACAATTCAAGTATATAAGGTAATACCCAGTATATGACAATAAGAAGCCCTGCCAGTGCAGTAAGCGCTGCCTGGTCATCTCTTCCATTATGCTTTAATATCTGGTTAAGTATTGAAACAACTATGCCTACCGCTGCAATTTTGAATATTATGCTTACCTCCATACTTCACCTCCGATTCATATAAGTACAATCACAAGTATAAGTCCCGCTGATATTCCTGTAACGATATAAGCCTTCATCTTTCCTGCTGCATTAGTCTTAACCACATCAAGTTCCTCATTAAGTTCACACACAACAGACTGTATGTGTTTTAACTGACTGTCCTTGTCAATAAATGTGCTTATAGAGCCTGCCTCTTTTATAATCTCCAGCTGTCTTTTGCCAAGTATTCCTGCAAATGCTTTATCAGCAGCCTCATTCCATATCAATGCAAATGTGTCAATGTCCGATTTATTCAATGCTTCATATATGTATCCGGTGAAATTCCTGACATATGAACACATGTCAAAATCTCCAAGGCGTTCAAATATCTGCGTCATATCTATAAGTGAATATCCAATATGATTATTCATAACGGAAAGCATTCTTACCATGTCTTTTAATATTATTATCCTGTTCTTTAATCTCTGGCTGTATGAAAGACCATACATAAAACAGCCTGAAAGTATTAATATCCCGCCTATATATCCAGACATTTTCCTGCCTCCCCACATTTTTCCAATATTACAGCTCTCTTAAATCCATTTTTTCCGAAAAGACCTGCAAGTCTTTCATCTGTATCATATATACCGCTTCCATGTGCAGTTCCTATTACAGAACAGCCACTTTTAATGCAGTATTTTACAGCTTTAATATCATCTTCCCCACCAATCTCATCCATTGCTACAACCTGAGGACTAAGCGAGCGAACAGCCATATATACTCCCGTAAGTTTATTACAACCATCTAAAACATCTGTCCTGCAGCCAATATCATTACATGGAACTCCGTTTACACATGCCGCTATTTCACATCGTTCGTCAATTAAAACCACATTTTTTCTATATATATCAGATAACTGTCTTATAATGTCTCTAAGCAGTGTTGTTTTTCCAAAGCCAGGCGGTGATATTATAATAGTATGCTTTAACCCGTCTTTTAAAAGCTCATCCATTATATTATCAGCGCAGCCCTCCATCTGTTTAGCAATTCTTATACACATGAATGTCACATGTAAGAAATTCTTTACCTTACCATTCTCCCATATAACCTGTCCGCCAAGTCCTATTCTGTGTCCGCCTTTGATTGTCAGAAATCCATTTGCCATACAGGATTCATATGCATAAGATGAATAATTAGTTGCTATTGACAGTATCCTTGTTATCGTATGTTCATCTACAAGACTGGTTCCCATATGTTCTCCATTATCACATATGGCAGCAGGCAGTCTTCCTGTACGCAGACGGATTTCCCTGACATGCTGAAATCCTGCATATATTCCAATGTCTTTAATTAATTCATCCGGAAGAATTTTATAGAGTGATTCGTCATACAAAAAAAGCCCCTTCACTATTGTTTTTCACAATATATGAAAGGGCTGTCCGTTTTATTCTACTGACTTTAAAGATTCGACCATAGGAAGCTTCTTTAACTTTCCATACATGGCCAGATTAACTATAACTGAGAAAATCAGTGTGATAAGATATGAATATATATATGTTGTCGGTTTAATAGCATATCCAAACATTATTGCATCCATCTCTACAGTAAGCATTATGTATATATGAAGAAGTCTTCCTAATAATAGTCCAAACACACCACCGATTAGTGTAAGGAATATATTCTCACGGTACACATACATACCTACCTCCGGGTCAAAGAAACCAAGTACCTTAATAGTTGCAATTTCTCTTCTTCTCTCCGATATATTAACATTTGTAAGATTATATAACACAACGAATGCAAGCAGCCCCGCTGATATTATAAGTACCCATGTTACCAGGTCAAGTGACTGTATCATATTTTCAAATCGTGTGACATTAGCATTAAGGAAACTCACACCCTTAATATAATCTCTTGTAAGGTATTCATCTCCCATATAACTTTCAGTTTCGCTTACATCTCCGTTAATCTTTATAAGTACCCTGTTGTTATCAGGAACATTTCCAAAAAGTTCATTATAATATTCTGTACTTATATATACATAATGATTAACATACATTTCTGTAATACCTGATACAACAGCCTCTGTCTGCTTTCCAGTGGATGATGTTACTGTAATCTTATCACCTTTCTTTACCCCTAAATCTTTTGATAACTTTTCAGTGATAACAACGCCTGAATCCCCAAGAGCCACATCATTATGTTTTCTTCTAGTTCTTAATGTCACATAATCTTTAAATGCATTCTTATCATCAACTATGACATATTCTGCTGTCTGTGTATCTTCACTGCTCTTAACATCATCAGAATAACCACAGTTTAATAGAAAATCATCAATGTGTACGTCCGCTGACATGTCACTTTCAAGTGTATCCATATCCTCCTGTGTAATCCCATCTGTAAATGTGGCAACACTGTCATAATGTATAAGTTCACCGTACTGGTTATGAATAAGACATTCTATACTGTTCTTAATACCAAAGCCTGCTGTCATAAGTGCCGTACAGCCTGCAATCCCTACAACAGTCATAAGAAATCTCTTCTTATACAGGAACAGATTACGCATAGTAACCTTCATTGTGAATGACATGTGTTTCCATATAAATGTAATATGCTCAAGAAGGATTTTCTTACCGCTCTTAGGTGCTTTCGGACGCATAAGCTCTGATGGAACCTCTTCTAACTCACTGTAGCATGAAAAAAGAGCTGCTATAACTGTTACTAAAACCATGGTTGTAATGGCTATAATTGAAAGAAATATGTGGCTGTCGTACACTATTGGCGGAAGCTGGTATATTATATTCCAAGAATTATATATTACAAGCGGAAACAGTTTAAGACCTATGATACAGCCTGCTATTCCTCCAGTAACCGAAGCAATTAATGCATATGCTATATATTTGAATGCAATCACCTTTTTGCTGTATCCTAGTGCTTTATATGTTCCTATAAGTCCCCTTTCTTCTGCTACCATTCTTGTCATTGTTGTAAGACAGACAAGGGCAGATACAACTATAAAGAATATTGGAAATACCGTGGCAATGGCTTTCATCCTGTCTGCACTGGATTCATAATCTTTAAAAGAATACTGTTCCTGTCTTGTAAGCTCATACCATTTCCAGTCATCGCTGTCACCATATTTAGATTCAAAATCTTCCTTAGCCTGCGTCTCAATGCTATTAAAATCATAATCAGCAAGTGCTTTCTCATATGCCGGCTGGATATATGGCTCAATAATAGCTGAAACATCCATTCCTACAAAATAATTACTGTACTGTTCTGTAAGTGATTCTACAACATGGTCGTATATAGCCGCTTTGGCAGCCTCTTTTGCCTCATTTACTGAATCTTCATATACATCCTGTATGTCATCTTTTCTTACATTAATTCTGCTCTGTGAAATATTATCTATTCTGTCAGCCGTTTCTTTAACGAGATCTTTATATTCAGTTCCATATGTATCCAATTCCTTTGCTCCATCAACTGTCGCAAATACTTCATTGAAATAATCGGACATGAATTCATCTTCCGTAATATACATAAGATAATTAATCCTGCCGCTTCCAACATTAGTAGTTCCAAGGTCATAAGAAACATAATATGGTGTATATACTGTTCCTACAACCGTATACTCTGAATCTTTAAGACTGTCATTAATATCATCCTGTGTTCCGGATGAAAGCTTGATTGTATCTCCTATAGAAAAATTATCCTTGGTATCTTCATATCTTACAACACATTCACCGCTATTTTCAGGAAGCCGTCCTTCCTTGATTCGTAACTGGTTAATGTAATTCTCATTATTCCTGTCTGTATTATCAGGTACTGACATTATATGTACAGCGGTCTCTATGCTGTCTTTCCTGATAACTGCATCCTGTGAATATGCAGGATACACTCCCTTAACACCATCAACTGCTCTTATAGCTTTAATATCATCTTCATTAAAACCTATTGATGATAAAAGTCTTAAATCACTCATATTATAATCATCATAATAGTTATCCGTTGAATTCTTCATATCATTAGAAGATGCTGTTACTCCTGCAAAAAATGCTACTCCAATAGCAACAATTGCAAATATAGCTATAAATCTTCCAAATGTTCTCTTAATCTCACGAAAGAGATCTTTCCACACTGATTTTCCCATATTGTACAAGCCTCCATAGTATTACCAGTCTATCGCGTCTACTGAAACAGGATTGTCATTAATAACAACACTGTCAACGATACCATTCTTTATCTTAATAACTTTATCTCCCATTGCTGAAATTGCCTGATTATGTGTTATAACAACAACAGTAATTCCATTCTTCTTACACATATCACTTAAAAGCTTAAGAATGGTTTTTCCTGTATTAATATCAAGCGCTCCTGTAGGTTCATCGCATAAAAGCATCTTAGGATTCTTTGCAAGTGCTCTTGCAATGGCAACTCTCTGCTGTTCACCACCTGATAACTGTGACGGAAAATTTCCTATTCTGTCAGATAATCCCACAGCTTCTATTGTCTTAACAATATCAAGAGGCTCTTTACATATCTGCGTTGCCAGTTCAACATTTTCTTTGACAGTAAGATTCTGTACAAGATTATAGAACTGGAATACGAATCCGATATCATATCTTCTGTATGCTGTAAGCTGTCTCGAACTATACTTGTCAATTCTTTTACCATCAACAGTTATTTCCCCGGTAGTACATGTATCCATTCCTCCAAGGATGTTAAGAATAGTACTCTTTCCTGCACCACTAGGTCCTAATACAACAGCAAATTCGCCTTTATCAATCTTAAAATCCACTCCATTCAATGCTCTTATCTTTACATCACCCATTTTGTATATTTTCTTTACATTTTTAAATTCTATATATGCCATAGTTTCTCCTTTTTTATAAAAAAACAGCGTGAAACCAATTTCTTGATTTCACGCT
>OHJB01000817.1_pt1 | contig 14283 bp, 10 predicted proteins | sample 1568431 | NCBI WGS metagenome assembly OHJB01 (sample SAMEA3879594, study PRJEB24766) | human gut metagenome | biome: human-associated habitat; feature: feces | place: USA | collected 1985/1987 | reverse complement strand
TGCACAGAACTTGATTACCTTCGTACCGTTCACCTCTTGAATATTCTGTAGAAGTTTCTCTTTCAGTTGTGCTTCTTTCTCTTTCATGAAATCTTCCACCTGTTTTTTCAGACCGGCGTTCTCTTCGATGTATTTGCGGATGGCGCCTGACAGGTCGGGGGCGTTGTTGAAGAGTGCTTTCAAATCGCGCATCGTATCCTGGAAGGCATCGAGCATCTCCTCTACGCGTGCTCCGGTATAGGCTTCGATACGGCGGACACCGGCGGCAACGGAACTTTCGGATACAATCTTCATCATTCCGATGTTTCCGGTAGCGGCTACGTGCGTACCACCGCAGAATTCAATGGAAGAACCGAACTGGATGACACGTACGCGGTCACCGTACTTTTCGCCGAAAAGAGCGATGGCGCCCAGTTCCTTGGCTTCTTCGATAGGTATGTTGCGGTACTCTTTCAGAGGGATGTTGGCACGTATCTTGGCATTCACGATGTGTTCCACCTGGCGGATTTCCTCGTCCGTCACTTTTTGGAAGTGCGAGAAGTCGAAACGCAATGAGTCCGGAGTCACCAAAGAACCCTTTTGCTCTACGTGATCGCCCAATACCTCGCGCAATGCGGCATCCAGCAGGTGGGTAGCAGAGTGGTTGGCGGCGCAGGCGGCACGTTTGTCCGTATCTACACATGCCATGAACGGTGCTTCCAGGTGTTCGGGCAGCTTCTTGGTGATATGGATAGGAAGGTTGTTCTCCTTTTTGGTGTCGATGACTTCAATCGTTTCGAACTCATTGACCAGTACGCCGGTATCGCCTACCTGTCCGCCGCTTTCGGCATAGAACGGAGTCTTGTCCAGTACAATCTGGAACAGTGTCTGGTTCTTTTGCTTTATCTGGCGGTAGCGCAGAATGGATGTCTCATATTCTGTATAATCGTAGCCTACAAATTCGGTAGTGCCTTCCTGCAGTGTAATCCAGTCTCCGGTTTCAACGGCGGCGGCATTGCGTGCACGTTGTTTTTGCTGCTGCATTTCGGCATCGAACTCTTTGATGTCGGCGGTCATGCCGTTTTCGCGGAGGATAAGTTCGGTGAGGTCGAGCGGAAAGCCGAACGTATCATAGAGCGTAAAGGCGTCTTTACCGCTGATTTCGGTCTTGCCGGCTGCCTTGGCATCCGCCATGGTCTTATCCAGCAGACGGATACCGGTCTCCAAAGTACGGAGGAAAGAATCTTCTTCTTCTTTAATGACTTTGGCTATCAGCTCTTTCTGTGCATTCAATTCGGGGTATGCGCCGCCCATGTTCTCGATGAGTACGGGCAACAGCTTGTACATGAAAGCCTGCTTCTGTCCGAGGAACGTGTAGCCGTAGCGCACTGCACGGCGGAGGATACGGCGGATTACGTAACCTGCCTTGGCATTGCTCGGAAGTTGCCCGTCGGTGATGGAGAAGGCGATTGTACGGATGTGGTCGGCAATTACGCGCATGGCGATGTCCTGCTGTTCGTTTTTGCCGTATGTGGCTCCCGTCATGTCACCGATGGCTTTCAGTATCGGTTGGAAAACATCGGTGTCGTAGTTGGAAGTCTTGCCTTGCAGTGTACGTACCAGGCGTTCAAAGCCCATACCGGTGTCGATTACTTTGGCGGGAAGTCCTTCGAGGCTGCCGTCTGCCTTGCGGTTGAACTGCATGAATACAAGATTCCATATCTCGATAACCTGCGGATGGTCTTTGTTCACCAGTTGCGAACCGGGTACTTTGGCCTTTTCTTCTTCCGAACGTGAATCCACGTGAATTTCGGAGCACGGGCCACAAGGGCCGGTATCACCCATTTCCCAGAAGTTATCGTGTTTGTTTCCGTTAAGGATATGGTCTTTCGGCAGGAACTGTTCCCAATAGGAAGCGGCTTCGTTGTCGCGTTCCAGGCCTTCTTCGGGGCTGCCTTCGAATACGGTGGCGTATAGGTCTTTCGGGTTGAGCTTCAGCACATCGACCAGATATTCCCATGCCCAGGAGATGGCTTCTTTCTTGAAGTAGTCGCCAAACGACCAGTTGCCCAGCATCTCGAACATGGTGTGGTGGTACGTATCGTGCCCCACTTCTTCCAGGTCATTGTGCTTTCCGCTGACGCGCAGGCACTTCTGTGAGTCTGCCACTCTTTTATATTTCGCCGGGTGATTCCCCAAAATAATATCTTTAAACTGGTTCATACCCGCGTTGGTAAACATCAGCGTGGGGTCGTCCTTAATCACCATAGGAGCCGAAGGCACAATCTGGTGACCTTTACTTTCGAAGAAACTCTTGAACGAGTCTCTGATTTCATTTGCAGTCAACATACTTCTTATTTATGATTTATGATTTCCGATTTACAGCTTGCGATTTATGACTTACGCATTCTATGACCCATCTTTCTATGAAATCATAAATCATAAATCATAAATCTTATAATTCTTGAAAAAACTGTGCAAAGATAGCTTGTTTTTCGTATTTTTGCCGCATTGATAATGAAATATTTACTCTCGATGCGCAAAGTTTACTACATTTATAATCCGCGGACACAGACTTACGACCGAATTTATCCTACCGTCCGGCAACGGGCGTTGAGCATATTGCGCCGGTTGTTTTTCGGTATGGGGTTGGGAGCCGGCAGCTTTATCGTACTGTTGCTGATTTTCGGTTCGCCGTCCGAGAAGGAACTGCGGAAAGAAAACAGCCGGCTTCAGGCGCAGTATAACGTCCTTTCGCGGAGAATGGACGAGGCTATGGGAGTATTGCAGGATGTGCAGCAACGCGATGATAATCTGTATCGCGTAATATTCCAGGCCGACCCTATTCCCTCGGCTATCCGTAAGGCAGGATACGGCGGTACAAACCGTTACGAACATCTGATGGATATGGCCAATTCCGATTTGGTGGTGAATACTACGCAGAAAATGGATATGCTCACGAAGCAACTTTATATCCAGTCCCGTTCGTTCGATGATGTGGTGGAGATGTGCAAGAACCATGATGAGATGCTGCGTTGCATCCCTGCCATTCAGCCCATTTCCAATAAGGATTTGCGCAAGACCGCTTCCGGTTATGGAACGCGCATCGACCCTATTTACGGAACTACCCGTTTTCATGCCGGCATGGACTTTTCGGCCCATCCGGGAACGGATGTATATGCAACCGGTGACGGCACTGTTGTTAAAATGGGATGGGAAACCGGTTATGGAAATCTTATCATCGTGGATCATGGCTTCGGTTACCAGACGTGGTATGCCCACTTGCAGGGATTCCGTACCAAACTCGGCAAACGGGTGGTGCGGGGCGAGGTTATCGGTGCGGTTGGAAGTACCGGCAAAAGTACAGGACCCCACCTGCACTACGAAGTGCATGTGAAAGGGCAGGTCGTAAATCCCGTGAATTATTACTTTATGGATTTAAGTGCCGAAGACTACGACCGTATGATACAGATTGCGGCAAATCATGGAAAAATGATGGATTAGCGGATTATGAAATGTTTAACTGACAGGCTGTTATGCTGAATACCGATAAAGAACTGAAACTATATTACTCCATCAGCGAGGTTGCCAGAATGTTCGATGTCAACGAATCGCTGCTGCGTTTCTGGGAGAAGGAGTTTCCACAGCTCAGACCGAAGAAAGGCGGGCGGGGGATACGCCAATACCGTAAGGAAGATATTGAAACGGTGAAGTTGATTTATCATCTGGTCAAGGAGCGCGGCATGACGCTGCCCGGCGCACGCCAGCGCATGAAAGACAATAAGGAAGCCACTCTCCGGAATTTTGAAATCGTAGAGCGGCTGAAAAGTATCCGTGAAGAACTTATCGGTATGAAAGAATCCCTCGATGCCTTTACTTATGAGGATGTAGAGGCATTGAAAGAGAATCTTATGAAGGAACAGCCCGGATAGGGGTTATCCTTCTATTCTTGTCACCTGTTTGATGTTCTGTATCTGTTTCAGGTTGTCGCAGATGCTGCGTACATCGTCCACATCGTGTACGTAAAGTTGTATCTTACCTTCAAAAATACCGTCGGTGGTTTCAATCGTCAGCTTGCGGATATTGACATTCAGCTGGCGGGAGATGACCTGCGTTACTTCGTTCAGCAATCCCATACTGTCGATACCTTTCAGATAAATCGTCACGAGGAATGACAACTCCTTGTGGGTGTCCCATTCGGTGGCGATGATACGGTTGCCATAGCTGCTCTTGAGGCGTGCGGCTACCGGACATTGGCGTTTGTGTATGATTATCCGGTTCTGCTCGTCTATATATCCCAATACATCGTCGCCGGGGATGGGGTGGCAGCAGTCGGCCATGATATAATTCTTCTGGATGGTCTCTTCCGTCAGTTTCAATATCTGCTTGGTATTGATTTTTTCTTGCGGAACTTTCTCTTCGGACTGCTCCTTCGTGTCTTTGTTGTCTTTATTGCCGAACGAGAAAGTCAGGAACTTCTTCCAGTTGGTACTTTGTTTTTCCTTGAAGGCGTTCCGGTCTGCGTCGCCCAATACGAGTTTCTTGCTGCCCACGGCAACGAACAGCTCGTCGCGGGTATGGAAATTGTGCAGGCGGGTGAGCTTGTCTATTGCGGAGTCATCCATGCGTATATCCTCGTTCCTGAGAAAGTCTGCAAGGATTGCCTCGCCCTCTTTCTGATGCGCTTTCGCTTCTTTGCGCAGGATGGATGCGATTTTGGCACGGGCACGGGCGGTAGTGGCATAAGCTTCCCATTCCGGTTGCACGCGTTGCGATTTGGATGTAAGAACCTCTACCTGGTCGCCGCTCTGCAACTTATGGCTGAGGGGAACAAGCTTGTGGTTTACTTTGGCGCCGATGCAATGGCTGCCGATGTCGGTGTGCAGGGAGAAGGCAAAGTCCAGTGCTGTGGAGTTCTGCGGCATGGTCTTGATTTCGCCTTTCGGAGTAAACACAAAGATTTCCGAAGCAAACAGGTTCAGCTTGATTGTATCCAGAAAATCAATGGCATCCGGTTGGGGGTCATCGAGTATCTCCTTGATGGTACGCAACCATTTGTCCAGCTCGCCCTCATCCTCGCTGCCGCCGCCTTCCTTATACTTCCAATGTGCGGCGAATCCCTGTTCGGCAACGTCGTTCATGCGTTCACTGCGAATCTGAACTTCGATCCATTGTCCGTTATTGCCCATGAGGGTGACGTGCAGGGCCTGATAGCCGTTGGCTTTCGGGTGGCTCACCCAGTCGCGCAGGCGGTCGGGATGCGGTTTGTATATTTTGGATATGGATACGTATATGTTGAAGCAGTCATTCAGCTCTTCTTCCATGTTACGGGGCTCGAAGATGATACGTACGGCAAGCAGGTCGTAAATTTCCTCGAACGGCACATGCTTTGTCTGCATCTTGTTCCAAATGGAATAGATGGATTTGATGCGGGCAAGGATACGGTATTTCAATCCCATTTTATCCAGTTGGGCACGTATCGGGGCGGTGAACTCTTTGAAAACCTTGTCGCGTTCTACGGCTGTCGCTTCAAGTTTCTTTTCTATCTCGCGGTATTCTTCCGGATGCTCGTAACGGAAGCTCAGGTTTTCCAGTTCCGTCTTTATCTTGTACAGCCCCAGCCGGTTGGCAAGCGGCGCATAGATATACAATGTTTCACCGGCTATCTTGAACTGCTTGTTGGGCAGCATGGAACCGAGTGTGCGCATATTGTGCAGCCGGTCGGCTATCTTTATGAGGATAACGCGGATGTCGTCGGACATGGTAAGCAGCAGTTTCTTGAAGTTCTCTGCCTGCGCCGAGGCGCGGTCGCCGAAGATGCCGCCTGAGATTTTGGTCAGTCCGTCAACGATTTGGGCGATTTTGGGGCCGAAGATGTTTTCGATATCCTCAACGGTGTAATCGGTGTCTTCCACCACATCGTGCAGCAGGGCGGCGCAGATGGACGTAGACCCCAGCCCTATCTCATTGCACACAATCTTCGCTACGGCGATGGGGTGCATGATATACGGTTCGCCCGAGCGGCGTTTGATTCCCTTATGTGCCTGGTTGGCAAAATTGAATGCCTTGGTTATTATTTCGACACGCTTGCGGTGTTTGGTTGCCAAGTAATCGTTCAACAGCTCCTGGAATGCCTGTTCAATCATTGCTTCTTCGGCTCTCTCTTTCTCCTTCTGGCTTACGCTCTCTTCCATATACTGTTTCTCCTTTCTTCTTCACTTTTTGCAAAAATAAGCAATTTTCAACACCGGACAAGCATTTATGTTTTTATTTGTAAATCTTCAGCCTCTTTCCCGCATTGATTCTGGTGCTTCTCAATCCGTTCCAGCTTTTTATCTGGCTGACGGTGACGCCGTATTTGCGGGCGATGGTCGACAGGGTTTCCCCGTTGCGTATTCTGTGGTAGGTGACGTTGCCCTGTGAAGAACTTTTCCCTTTGCTGCTGCGTGCTGTGTTGCGGGTATTGGCCACGGAAACAGTTCTGCGGTTTTTAAACAGTTCCGCACTGCGGTGGGCGTAAATCGTGTCTTGGCTGTCGATGAAAGTGCTGATGTAGTTTATAGGCAGGCGGAGTGTCTGAGGCTTACTGTCTCCCGGAATGATATTCTTCTTGTACTGGGGATTCAGGCTTTTGACCTCATCCATTCCGATGCCGCAGACATCCGTGATTTGTTCGAAATGCAGGTTGCGGTTCACCTGTATGGTATCCGTGGCGTCCGGAATATTGGTTTCCATCGGGCAGATGTTGTGCTTGCAGTAGTACGTCATTACGTAGTTGGCGGCTATAAAAGCGGGTACGTATCCGCGTGTTTCTTTGGGCAGATAGTTGTATATTTCCCAATAATCCGTTTTGCCGCCTGCGCGCCGGATGGCTTTGTTGATGGTGCCGGGACCGCAGTTGTAGGCGGCGATTACCAGGTTCCAGTCCTGGTAGATGGCATACATATCTTTCAGGTAGCGTGCGGCGGCCCAGGTAGCCTTAATCGGGTCGCGGCGTTCGTCCACAAGGCTGTTGCTTTCCAGACCGTATATCTTGCCGGTGTTCAGCATGAACTGCCACAGGCCGGAGGCTCCGGCGCGGGATACGGCCGAGGGGTTAAGCGCAGACTCGATAATCGGCAGATATTTCAGTTCCAGCGGCAGCCCGTAGGTGTCGAGCGCCTCTTCGAAAATGGGCATGTAGAAGTTGCAGGCGCTCAGCATGAAAGCCACCTGGTTGCGGAGGCGTCCGGTATACATGTCGATGAATTTGCGTACAATCTCGTTGTAGGGCATTTCCATAATGGTCGGCATGCGCGAGAGCCGGTCGATGTATACGGAATCGCTGAATTGGGGATTGACGGTAGAGGTGCTGCAATCCTTCCCTAAATCTATGTAGCTCTTGGCTTTCCAGTCGCTGAGCAGGCTGTCTACAGGGTAGGTCATGCTCTTGGGCAGGTCGATTACTTCCCGCCGTTCCGTTCCGTTTTCGCGGATAATGACGTCTACGCTTTCTTGGGCGTATGCTTGCGGAGTTGCCAGCAGTATGCTGAACAGAAGTGAGGAACCCGCGATTATTCTTTTCATATATGTAGGTTTATTTGTCATGGATAAATCTGTTTATTTGTTTTTAAAATCGGAAACTGCACTGCAACCCCACGGAGCGGTTGGAGGAGTTGTCTATCCGGTTGTCGATGACAGCCGGCTCCACTTTCATGCTGAGGTCGGGGGTGATGTCGAAATTGGACAGTTCGGCATCCACATAGGCATCGATGACGGACAGCAGGTATACTCCGATGAAGGCGAAGATACTTAAATCGCGGTATCTGCGATAGGTGTCCTTGCGCTTGCGCAGCAGCTCTTTCAACTGGGTTTCGGAAATCTTGTATCCGGGCGGAAGCAGGTCGGTGATGCTGCTGGACTGCATATTGCCGTTCATCGCGTCTTTATATGCGGTGGAGTAGTCCTTGTACATTTTGCTGTTCCACGTCAAGGCATAGGCACATCCGGCAAAGCCGCCGTAGAATATGGGCAATTTCCAGTATTTCCGGTTGTAGATTTGTCCGCCGCCGGGAATTACGAGCGCCAGCCAGGTGGCTTTTGTAGGGTTGGGAACCCATATTTTCTGATCGATTTCTTTTTTGAGGCTGTCTGCCGGCACTTCCGATTCTTTCAGGACGGGAGCGGAAGTCATTTCCAGCAGCTTTTTCTTGTTCTCGGCGGCAATGCTGTCGGCAGTGGCAATGCTGTCTGCCGGGGCAACGGCCTGGAGAGGCGGCACTTCTTCCATAGTCCGGTTCAGGCTGTCGGCCTGCATCCGAGCTGCTTGCCGTACGGCGGCAAGAGAGTCTGCCTGCAGCCTGTGTATCCTCTTTGCGGCGGCACGCGGGCGGCTCTGACCATACATAGCAATCCCTGCCGTCTGCATCAGGCAAAGCAGCAGGGCGATACTGATTTGATATATTCTTCTCTTCTTTGTCATTTATTTTTTCAGCGTATCGAGAATACCGATGATACGTTCCAGTTCTTCTTCGTTACTGAACGGGATACTGATTTTTCCTTTGCCTTTTTCGGAGCAGGTCAACTGTACTTTGGTGCTGAAGAAACTGGAAAGCTGCTGCTTCAGCATATTGAACTCTTCGGGCAGTTTGGCGCGCTTGGGGGCTATCTTGCGGCCGCCGCTTTTCACGGCTTCTCCTTCGCTCAGGGATTTCACGATTTCCTCTACTTTGCGTACGGAATAACCTTGTTCGAGTATCTCTTCAAAAATCTTCACTTGCAGTTTGGGGTCTCCCAGCGTTACCAGTGCACGGGCGTGCCCCATGTCTATCTGCTTGTTTTGCAATCCCATCTGGACGGGAGCCGGCAGTTTCAGCAGGCGCAGGTAGTTGGCAATGGTGGTACGCTTCTTGCCTATGCGTTCGCTGAGGCGTTCCTGCGTCAGTCCGTATTGTTCCAGCAGGTGCTGGTAGGCAAGCGCTATTTCCACGGAGTTCAGGTCCTCGCGCTGTATGTTTTCGATGAGCGCCATTTCCATGACATTCTCGTCGTCGGCCGTGCGGATATAGGCGGGGATGCTCGTCAGCCCTGCCATTTGCGAGGCGCGGAAGCGGCGTTCGCCGGCAATAATCTGGTATTCATCATCGGACAGCTTACGCAGGGTGATAGGCTGGATGATACCAATCTCTGCAATAGAATCGGCAAGCTCCTGCAACGCTGTCTGGTCGAACTCGCGGCGGGGCTGATTGGGGTTGACGGCAATCTTCGACAATTCTATTTCATTGATAGAGGAAGAGCCTTCGGTCTGCACCTCATCCATGGAGAGCAGGGCGTCCAGCCCACGTCCTAATGCATTTCTTTTCTGTACCATCTATTCTTTTCTGTTTTACGATTTACTGTTTACTATGTTTGCCATGCGGGCGGTTAGTCCTCGTTGTGGCTGATTAACTCTTTTGCCAGTGCGATGTGGTTTTTGGCTCCGGTGGAGTCCGCATCGTACAGGATTGTGGGGAGTCCGTAGCTGGGGGCTTCGCTCAGTTTTACATTGCGCTGGATGACGGTGTTGAACACCAGTTCCTGGAAGTGGCGTTTCACCTCGTCGTATATCTGGTTGGCCTGGCGCAGCCGCGAGTCATACATGGTCAGCAGGAATCCCTCGATTTCGAGTGCGGGGTTCAGCTTGGACTTGATGATTTTGATGGTGTTCAGCAATTTGCTGATGCCTTCCAGTGCAAAGTATTCGGCCTGTACGGGAATGATAACCGAGTCGGCGGCCGTGAGCGCGTTGATTGTAATCAATCCTAACGACGGTGAGCAGTCTATCAGGATATAATCAAACTCTTCCCGTAGCGGGGCGAGTACCTCTTTCAGTATCTTTTCCCGGTTTTTAAGATTGAGCATTTCTATTTCGGCGCCTACCAGGTTGATGTGGGAGGAAATAACTTTCAATGTATCAATCTCCGTGTCGTGGATAGCGTCGCGCACATCGGCGCGGTCTATAATACATTCATAGATAGTACATTCTGCCTGCTTGATGTCTACGCCCAACCCTGACGAGGCGTTCGCCTGCGGGTCTGCGTCTACGACAAGCACTTTCTTTTCAAGTGTGGCGAGAGAAGCTGCGAGGTTTATGGTTGTTGTTGTTTTTCCTACACCACCTTTTTGATTTGCCAAAGCAATTATTTTTCCCATAATTTCAATGTTTATTGGCAGCGAAATAAGTGATAATTCCGTATAGCACCTACTAAAAAAGAGAAAGATTGCAAAAACGGTTGATAAGTCACCCTTTTTGTTAATAACTCCCGGATGCCTTTACCGTTCCGTTGCCTGAAGACGTGTGTCTCAGGCACTCTTTTTCCTGATTAGTGGGGCAAATATACGTATTTATCTTGAAAAGAAACAGCTTTTTTGTCTCACTTGCAGAAGATTAAGATTTCTAAAGCAATGAGATGGCGGGCGGCGGGATGTTCGGGTGATAAGCTGCCGCGGCTGCCGTATCCGGGGAAATGCGTGCCGTTTCTCCGGAGTTTACAATAGTTTGTCCGAATTAAACTCGGAGTTTATTCCTATTAAACTTCGGGTTCATTAGGATTAAACCTGAAGTTTAATTGGGATAAACTTATGTTAAAGCAGTGCCGATGCAAACTCCCATGCGAAGTATCCGCACAACACGCATTTCAGTACCGTGCCGAAGAGGAAGCCGAACAGGGAACCCAGTCCCGACTTCAGAGCCTGCCGGGTTTCCCTGCCGCCGAAAAGTTCGCCGATAAAAGCCCCTAAAAACGGACCGATGACAATGCCCCAGGGCATGAAGAACAGCCCGATGAGGGTTCCGGCAAGGCATCCGCGTGTTCCCCAGCGCGTTCCGCCGCTGTATTTGCTGCCCAGCATGGGGACGAAATAGTCGAGCACCTGTAAAATGATGACGAGCAGCAGCCATAGCAACAATTGGGTGGTGGAGTATTGCACCTTGTCGGTGAAATGCAACAGCAGTAATCCCGCATAAGCAACGGGAGGACCGGGTAGAAAGGGAAGAATACATCCCATCAGTCCGGTAATGAGGCATAACACACCTAGTATAATCAGAATAATATCTAACATCGTTTTATTGCATTTGAAAGATGTACTTTATATCCGGTGGCAATTTAAGCAAATAAACCGAATCCTCCAAAAAACAATCAGTAACGTCGGGAAGGAGTATAATCAATTCTATAAATACGGTCGAAGAAAGGACTCCATTCATTCTCCGCAATCCCAAGTTGCAGACCGTAGAAATGCGTATCCACTTTTCTATATTCCAGCATCTTGTCAGTCAGTTCCGGCACGGATAAAGGTATCTTAAAATCACTGATCCATAACACATCCGCATTCATATACTCCTTTTTTGACTGAAGCAACCGGAAGATAGCTTGCAGCATTCGGGTAGCATCCGTATCTCCACAAGAGGTGGTGGAGAAAAATTCAAGCAGCCGCGCCCTCTCTCTCCGCACATCAATCGGATTGATGGATACAGAAAAGGCAATCAGGAAACAGTCCCGACGTTGCCTGTCAGCTATTTCCAATATTTTAATCAGCAGCGAATATGCAATCTTTTCCGGTTTCCCGACCATGCTTCCGGAAGTGTCCAGACAGACTATCATCGGTCCTTTCTGCGTAGCAGGCTTTATTTCCAGTCGCCGTGCCGGTTGCATGATCTCGGATTTATAGCGGAAGGTCTGAAGTTTTCGGGTAACATATTTATAGACAAACAAGTCTTCCAGCTCATCATCGGCACAATGCGCCAGTTCTGTAGGAAGCAATGCGTTCAGGTCATTCCCTACTGTGATACCCAAAATGTCACTTTTAGAAGAATGCTCCATCTTATATACATTCCCCTGCGCGACATGTAGCTGCTCCTGTCCTTCATCGTCAGCCATACGCCCCATCTTATTGGCAACCTTGACCACTTCCGGATATTCTTTCTGAATGCGGACGATTTTGCGTATCCGCTCAAAATCCACCGTATTCCACATACCGCTCATCAAGCCCCAAGCCTGATAGAACTCGTCTTTCTCTATGTTATTTTGCCGGATATATCCGGGGATATTCCTGAGATTGGCATGAAGTCTGCGTTCGAAATCATCTTTGCGCTGTTCTATCTCCTTTTCCTTTTGCTCCTTCAAATCCCGTTGGAAAGCCTCTTTCCAGTCGTCCACCATCCTCTCCCAGACTTCCTCATCCGCATATTTCCCTTCATTGCCGAACTGCCCCTGATAAAATGCCTTGTCGAAACCATTACCTTCATGTTTGTCGGCAACCTCCTGTAGTAAAGCCTGCCACCCGTCTTTCCGCTTGGTCTCGGACCATTCCAGCACAAGTTCCATTCCTTGCTGTTCCGACTGGCTTTTCTGCATATTGTACTTTTGCTTTTCCAGATTCAGACGGATAAACTGGCTCATTGCATCGTAAAAGATTCGGGCACAAAGTTCATCACTCAGGACTTGTATCTTTATCATCGGATCGTTCATGACGGAAAGCAGGTAAGCGTACAGCGGTTCGTTATCCGCCTCCGCACACTCTCCGGTCGCTACATACTTATCCAGCACCTGCACATAAAATGCAGCATCATATCTAAGACTCATCGCCGTATCTCAGTTTACGGACATCCACACGTGCCCATGCAATCTCTTTACGAAGGGTCGCCACATATTGTGCCACCCCTTTTTTATCTTCTTCGGAAATAAAAATATTCTCAGACAAGTCTTTTACTAATTTCTCAATCCGGTCATGGGCTGTCTCCAACTCCGTCTCATAATCCCGGTCGGTGAGAGTCATATTGCCCAGCCACAACTGCTGTTGCTCTCCCCTCTTCAGCCGACGCATCGGAAAGCGGACACCATTGATATAAAGATTCTTCTCATCCCTGTAAAGTGTCACCCTTTCGGCACCTTGTTCCTTCATTTTGGTGGCATCCGAAAAAGTACGTATAATCGTCCGCTTCGGATTCAGCGGATCGGTATACATGACTCCTGTCGCAGGAACATCCTTCGGACTGTATTCTTTCAGATTCTTATAATCCACAATAAATATGTAGGTATTTCCCGTACCATGATTCTCTATCTGATAGTAGAAATGATCGATGATCATCAAATCATCGTCTCTGCGGTCACCTTTCTGACGGGCTTTCTCCAATGCTTCACGCACGCGGCTCACTTTCAGGTCCGACTTTAATGATAAGTTGATAGCGGCTATCTCCTTCACATAAGGAACAAACAGCGCACGGACAACGATCTGCCGGATATCCGCACACTCTTCCGGTTCATTCCACAAGCAGTGGTAAACAGGTAATAAATCTGTCAGACAGACTTCCTTCCGACCATGAATGAAAGCAGAAGCTTTCAGCAGCTTCACGATATTCTTCCAGCGACGGTCGCTCACATAGACATTCCGATGTACTTCCGAGCCTTGAATCTCGACTTTCTCCAGGTTCTTACGGATTTCTGTGATGCAGGACAGGACTTCGGCAGATACCTTGATCTGCCGTATCTCTTTCTGCCATCCAGCATATTCCTCATCCGAAATCTGCCACCGACATGCTTCCTGTTCTTCTTCGTCACCATCGTCCAGCAACATTTGATAGAACGCTTCCTCCTGTTTCACGCAAGTGCTGATAATGCGAATCAAGAAACGGTCCCACAAGGCTTCCAGTCCTTCGCCCTGCGTAGGCAGTTCATTACTGGCAGCCACCAGCAGCTTCAACGGAAGTTTCAGTTCCGTATCTCCATTCCGAAACAGCTTTTCATTGATGACCGTCAGCAACGTATTCTGAATAGCCGGACCGGCTTTCCATATTTCATCCAGAAACACGACATCCGCTGTAGGCAGATACCCGTCCACAGCACGCTCATATTTATCCGATTCCTTCAGACGGCTGATGCTCACCGGACCAAAGATCTCATCAGGTGTGGAGAAACGGGACATCAGGTATTCAAATGCCCTTGCATCTACAAAAGCTCTCTTCAACCGACGGGCCACCATCGACTTTGCCACCCCAGGAGGTCCCAGCAACAAAATACTTTCGCCCGCCAAAGCAGCCAGCAAAGACAAACCGATTTCAGCCTCTTTCTCATATACCCCCCTGTTCATTTCGGACAGCAGCAACTGTATACGTTCTTTTATTTCCATATTATTCTTTGATTCTGCACATAAATAAAGATGTTATTCACCTTACCGCCTATGCATTGTTTGCAGATAAACGGCTTGCAAATATACGGTTTTACCTGTCATTAACATAAATACATCTTCTCTAATTCTGTCTTTTATACTCAAGAATTATCTTAAGGCATA
>OHJB01000813.1_pt1 | contig 14343 bp, 7 predicted proteins | sample 1568431 | NCBI WGS metagenome assembly OHJB01 (sample SAMEA3879594, study PRJEB24766) | human gut metagenome | biome: human-associated habitat; feature: feces | place: USA | collected 1985/1987 | reverse complement strand
CCATTTACAACACCTTAGATAGAAAAAAGGAGTTATTCGTACCTTTGCATGCTCCTCATGTAGGTATGTATGTCTGCGGACCGACCGTTTACGGTGATGCCCACCTGGGCCACGCACGTCCTGCCATTACTTTCGATTTACTTTTCCGCTATCTTACACACATTGGCTATAAAGTGCGCTATGTCCGCAATATTACCGATGTAGGTCATTTGGAGCATGACGCGGACGACGGTGAAGACAAAATTGCAAAGAAAGCCCGTTTGGAACAACTGGAGCCCATGGAAGTGGCACAGTATTATATAAACCGTTATCACAAGGCAATGGAAGCATTAAACGTGCTTTCTCCCAGCATCGAACCGCATGCATCGGGACATATCATCGAACAGATAGAGCTCGTAAAAAAGATACTGGAGAACGGCTACGCTTACGAAAGTGAAGGCTCCATTTACTTTGATGTAGCCAAATACAACAAAGACCACCACTACGGCAAACTGTCAGGACGTAATCTGGACGATGTACTAAACACTACGCGTGAACTGGACGGCCAGGAGGAAAAACACAATCCCGCCGACTTTGCACTGTGGAAACGTGCCCAACCGGAACATATCATGCGCTGGCCAAGCCCATGGAGTGACGGCTTCCCCGGCTGGCACGCCGAATGTACGGCAATGGGAAAGAAATATCTGGGTAAACATTTTGACATTCACGGTGGCGGTATGGACCTTATCTTCCCGCACCACGAATGTGAGATTGCACAATCCGTAGCATCGCAAGGCGATGACATGGTACATTACTGGATGCATAACAACATGATAACCATCAACGGACAGAAAATGGGTAAAAGCCTCGGCAACTTCATCACATTGGATGAGTTCTTCACCGGCTCCAACAAAACGCTGACACAGGCTTACAGCCCGATGACCATCCGTTTCTTCATTCTCCAGGCCCACTATCGCAGTACGGTAGATTTCAGCAATGAAGCCCTGCAAGCTGCAGAAAAAGGTCTGACAAGGCTTATGGATGCTGTACACGGACTGGAGAAGATTGTTCCAGGCAAAGCTTCTACGATAAACGTGAAAACATTACGTGCCGAATGCTATGAAGCCATGAACGATGATTTGAATTCTCCGATTGTAATAGCCCACCTCTTCGATGGTGCCAGAATGATAAACAATATCATTGCAGGCAATGACACCATTACAGCCGAAGACCTGAAAGAGCTGAAAGAGACCTTCCATCTCTTCTGCTTCGATATATTGGGACTGAAAGAGGAGAACACCTCCAATGAAGAACGCGAAGCCGCTTTCGGTAAAGTTGTAGACATGTTGCTGGCAGAACGTATAAAAGCCAAAGCCAACAAGGACTGGGCTACTTCCGATAAAATCCGTGATGAACTGACTGCATTAGGCTTTGCCATCAAGGACACCAAAGACGGATGTGAGTGGAAATTAAACAAGTAAACCCAAAACGGTTATAACCGTTTCCTATAAACGAAAGAAAGAGGTGCATCATATCCTCCAAAAAATTACCCCTGCCACATATGATTGTGGCAGGGGTAATTCAGTTTAGAAACAACAATTTTTATTTATCGTACGGTATCATGTCGGACAAGATGCGCTCTCTGTACCAGGGATCGTCAATCTCCTTCAAGACTTTTCCCATCTCTGCACACAGCTCATCTACTATTTCCTTATTCTCCTCTAACGGAAGATTATTCATCTGATACGGATCTTTTTCGTCGTCAAACAAGAAACTCTTTACAAGCTTATGGTTATCACGGTCTACATAAAGAGCCAATGTGTAACGGGCCGATTTAAAACCGCGTGACGATGGAAAATAGGAACGAACCTTACCGTCTTCATCTTTCTTACCATCTACGTTCTGAATATAAAGAGCTCCTGCAGGACGCACTATATCAGCTTTTTCATTAAAGAACAGCGGAGCATAATTGTGTCCCTGCACATTTGCCGGAATAGAATCGGAAAGACCCGCCAACCCCAACAAAGTAGGCATAATATCCGGAGAAGAAAGCATCAAATCATCCAGACGGGGTTGAATCTTGTCGGGGAAGCGAACCAGGAAAGGCACATTCATCGACTCGGAGAAAGGAGAATTCTTCGGATCGTCCGTGTGCTGGCTGCACATAGTCTCACCATGGTCGGAAGAGAAGACTACGATTGTGTTTTTATCCAATCCCAGTTCTTTCAACGCATCGAGTATCTGCCCGAAAGCACGGTCAACACCTGTAACGGAAGCGAAATAGTAACGTACACTCTCCGCCTTTGCCATTTTAGAATCGGCATTGGGGCGAATCAGCAAGCTGTCCAACGGCTGATCCTTGTATAAGTTGAAGTCCTGTTCCATACAGTCGTCCAACGAACGATAGGGACTATGCGGCGGATTCATGCCGACCATGATAAAGAACGGTTTCTTCGGGTCGCGTACATTTCCCTCATTCTTCAGATAAGAAATAACTTTACCTGACTCATGCAGCGGAGACCATTCGCGCGGATCATGCCGTTTACCGTCCGTATCCCAATAATGCGGATTCTTATGTTCATCAAAAGTTCCGTAAGCATACCAATAGTTAAATCCGTGACGACGGTCTTTCGGTGTATAAGCATCCCATGCTGGTATGCGGTCTTCCACATATTTTCCCGGACGCTGGGGGTCATTGGGGGTCGGGAAGTCTGCATGCAGTTTACCGAAATAGGCACAGTCGTACCCCGCATTGCTGAATACATCGCTCACACAGTCTACATCTTCACGCAACGAACTGATAGGACGGTTCGAATTGCAGTTCAAAGGAATGCCACTCTTGTTGGGATACATGCCTGTCAGTAACGAACCCCGATGAGGACTGCTCAATGGGCAATTGCTCATGGCAGAGGTCAGTACCAAAGACTCTCTCGCAAAATCATTCAGACGAGGAGTATGCACCGGATCATTCCGGAAATTCACTTTCTCCCGAAAACCTTCCTGACCCCAGAACTCCATTGCCTGATTGCGGAACTGGTCGGGAAAAACATAAATAACATTCGGCTGTTGGGCCTGCTCTGCCTGCGGAGTTTTACAACCCTGCAAGGCGAACAAGCCTAAACCACCTAACAATATATTCAATTGACTTTTCATTTTTCCAAATCTCTTTTACGCTTCAAAGCTTCCAGGAAATAATAATCGGCGTAGTTCAGCGGAACATCGATTTCAGCACCGTGAGGAATACTGCCGACCGAGTGCATCAGGATAAAGTTCCCGTTTGTCCCTACCTCTGCACGATAAGCCGGAGAAGCAAGACTTTCCATTATTCTGTCAGCCGTTTCCTTATACCCCTTATCGGTAACATAGGTACTCAGTTCATAGAGGGCAGAAGCTGTACATGCTGCGGCAGAAGCGTCACGAGGCTCGTTCGGAATCTTCGGAGCATCGAAGTCCCAGTAAGGAACCAAATCTTCGGGAAGGTTCTTGTTTCCGAAAATAAAGTTATACACCTTTTCTGCCTGTGCCAGATATTTGGCATCATGAGTATAACGATAACACATTGTATAACCGTACAAAGCCCATGCCTGTCCGCGAGCCCAAGACGATTCATCGGCGTAGCCCTGCGCTGTTTGTTTTTTGCGCACCTCACCAGTCTCTGGATCATAATCCACCACGTGGTAACAACTGTTGTCCGCACGGAAGTGATTGGCCATAGTCGTGTCAGCATGTTTCTTAGCCACATTATAGAAAGTAGAGTCGCCCGAAAGTTTAGTGGCTTCGAACAGCAGCTCCAAATTCATCATATTGTCAATGATAACCGGACATTTCCATCCGCGTTCGGCCTGCCAGCCTTTGTCGGCATCCCAAGACTGGATAACACCTGCACCCGGACGAAAACGGGTAGACAATGATTTAGCAGTCTGGATAATTACGGGCTTGTACTCTTCCTTATTGGCAAAACGATACCCGTTCAGATAGCTGGAACCAATCATAAAGCCTACATCATGATGCCAAGTAAGATATTGTACGGAATCCAATGCTTCAGTATACTTCTCTGCCAGCGGTAACCACTTTTTATCACCGGTCAGTTCGTACGTATACCAAATATTACCGGGAAAGAAACCAGAGCACCAGTCATCGATAGGAACGTAGTGAATGCTACCATCCTTATTAATGGTACGCGGATTAAGAATTTTGCCAGATTTTTCGATAATGTCTGTCTGAAGTGTTTCCTGTGCCACCGCATTATCAATATTCTCCTGAATGAAATTATTTGCAGTCTGTTTTTGTCCTGCACAACCTGCTAAAACAAGAAGGGAAATACCCAATGTAGTAAGAGTCGTTTTCATAATAAGGGATTTATTTATTAATTATGTCTATTTTTTCGAAGACAAAAGTAGTGCATGCTTTCGAAAATAACCCACCTAAATTATCCAATTAAAAGCTAAAATATTACATTTGTGTCCAAAACATCAGATTTCTCCTTAATATTAATCATTTATTACCAAACGACATGACGCCGCAAGAATTTTTCAAGAAAGACTGTTTTGCCGATAAAGCAGGTGTAGAACTGATAGAAATAAAAGAAGGATACAGCAAAGCCCGTCTGGTGATTACGGAAACACATCTCAATGCCGGAAATCGCACCCAAGGCGGAGCGCTTTTTACACTGGCCGACCTCGCCTTGGCAGCGGCAGCCAATTCTCACGGCACACTGGCTTTCTCACTGTCTTCCAATATCACTTTCCTGCGTAGCAGCGGTCCGGGCGACATATTATATGCCGAAGCCCGCGAACGGTACATCGGACGTACTACCGGACATTATCAGATTGACATCACCAACCAGAACGGTGAGCTGGTAGCCACATTCGAGTCAAGTATCTTCAGAAAAGGAGACGCACTGCCGTTTACTTTGTAACAACGGAAGTCATCGGGTAACGATTCCCCCTTACACTTTTGAGGAAAGCTTTTGCAGAGCCGAAATTCAAATACATATCCAAACGTATGGGAAGGTGGTTCTTATCATCGGAAACGAAGAAAGTAATCACCTCCTTCTCTTTTCCTTTCTTGTACTCCACGAAAGAGAATACAAGGCAGCGGTAAATTGTATCATTATTCGCTTCTATATCTTCCTTTCCGCGATAAATCAAGGTTTGCTCCTCTACTCTGCGCCCTGTTGCCATAGGGAAAAGTATCTTCTCGCCTATCTTGTAGTCTTTAGGGTTATAAGAACGGGCTTGCGCCAAAATACTCAGCATATCAAAGATACAGCGGCTGTCGCTGTACTCCATCTCCTGCGGTTCACGCACGGGATTATGCCAGGTACGTCTCTGCTTTACGGTAGCTATACCGTCATCATACGAGAACCATGCCTCATCGACCGTATAGCGTTTTCCCTCCTCGGCTGCTTTACGAAAATAAAGCGGTTCCAGTTTATCGCTGATATAGCAAGTCAGCGTATCGCGCATTTTAAAGAAAAAATCCGTTTTCTTGCTGCCCACAGAAAGAAGATTGAAACGGTAGGCCGGCTGGAAGCGGTAAGTAGTAGCATTGGTAGTCAAGCTTGCCAGCCCTACTTTCTTCCAGATAAATTTCCAGTTAAAATACAAATCGTACATAACATGTTCGCCCGACTGAAACGCTTCGTTCTTAGCCACGCATTGAGCCTGCACAGGCATTATGCTGCACAGACACAGAAGTCCGGCCAGCAAAAACAATCCTGCAGCCCGCTTCCATTTAATAACTATATCCCCTACCGCTGTTACGGTTGCTGTTGTTGCGGTTATTCTGGCTTTTCTTCTTTTTCTTGTCTTCATCTGGCTTTTGTTTTTTCAGTTCATCCGGTTTTTGCTTATCCAACGGTTTTTCTTTTACGTTCCAGTCCTGAATCAAATCAAAATTGGCCTTAAATTCCAATACCTGCGGATAGTAATAAACCATTTCGGGCTGGCGCCTGGCAGCATAATCACCGGTATCCCATACACCATTCCCATTTGTATCATTAATGAGCCGGGCTCCATATTTACCCGGATTCAAATAATAAAAATCCGCTTTTCCTTCTACAACCGGAACAGTACGTACTACCTTGTCCTGAGCATCCAGCAATTCTACAAATGCAGTAGAATCAGCTCCGGTAATGTTGAAAAATATCTGTCCGTACTCTTCCAATTTCTTTACAGTAAACTCCTTCTTCACTTTATCGGTAAACAAACCGTACAACCCGTGAAAAGCGGTCGAGTCCACTTCAAAAACGTAACTTTCACCCGGTTTCCAGTCTGCATACAGATTGTAACGTTTCAAATCCAACGAATCCCGCATAAAGTCAAACGGCACATCCTGCCATAGCGTATCGACTTTCTGCCTTACATGCAAGGCAGTATCATTAAAGCCGGCTATCGGTTCCGTAAAGCTCAATGTGATATAGTCGTATACATCCATTGCTGAAGGCGCATACACATCCATTGCAAGGAAAGGAGTCGGTTCCGGCTCTTCTTCACCCTTTTTCCTTCTTTTCTTCTTCTCCTTCTCGGCTTTTTCCTTCTCTTCCAGTTTCTTTTCCTGCAGTTTCTGCCAGCTTACCTTCGATACGATTCTCAAAGTATCTGTCCGGGGAACTAACTGATTCAAAGTATCTGTATACAAATAACTCAAGCTCATCCTCAATGTATCTTGCTGATAAAGCAAAGAATCTTTTATCCAATAGTGAATCGTGTCGTTCCTCCCGGTTGTCTGCTCAATGACAAAAGCATCCTTTTCATCGAAATTCAACCCTTTCATCAGCGGCAGACTGTCGGCAGGAGCCGTAAAATAAAAAGAGAATTTTTCCGGAGTAAGACGTTCCGTTTTCATAAGACGCTGCGAGAAAGTTTTTTCCTTGAAACTGCGCAACAGCACATCATCCGGCAGGAAATGGGTATATTGTCTCTCTACAATCGTATCTACGGTCAAAGAGTCTCTCCACAAGGTATCCTGGCGCATACGCCTTTCCATGGAAGGGATAATAACGGAGTCATTAAAAGCTATGACCTCCGTAGGCTGGGAAAATTTAAAATTCTGGTCGGCATCCATTAAAGCATAAATACGATATCTGCCAGGAGAGACTCCACGAATGGAAAACTGTCCACGGCTATCCGTACGGCCTACACGGTCGAAAGGCAACGTGGTAAATGCCGAATCGGCTAAATTGGCATGTAATCCTACCAGTACCCCCTTTACCGGTTCCAAATTCGATGCATCAAGCAACGTACCGGCAATGGCCATTGAATCAAGCTCTGCTCCGGTAGAAAATGTATAGGTAAACCCCTGCATCGGGTTTCCTTCATTATTATCCTGAATCGCGTCGGCAAAATCGATAGTATACGTAGTATTAGCCTTTAACGTATCTTGCAGGTTGACCACTACCCTTTTACCGTTTGCCTTTATTTCCGGTTGCTGCACTTGAGGAGGTGAAATAACCACTTTTTCATTGGCTTTCTCCAATTTGATAAACTCATCGAACTCAATAGAGATTTTACTCTTTTTGTTATGGAGTGCACCCGGCAGGGGAGAACCGGTGACAAAATGAGGTGGTTCCTCATCAATCGGACCACCTTCCAGTCGGCCCACACTGGCACAGGAATATAAAACAGCCACACTTACAGCTGCCCCTAACAACCGACGTACAAACGGTTTCATCTTAATATGATGCTTGCAATCTAACATGATGCAAAAATAAAGGTTATCCTGCAATTAGCAGTATGCTTTACAGTATTTTAATCAAAAAACAAATATTTCCTTCAAGTATATATAAAACATAGTTAAAAATGAGGGAAATTCATACCTTATATACGGAGAAAAGAATAATTTTGCGACCGAAAACTAAACATTATGATTTAGTTTTCACCGTTATCCTTCTTCTATGATTTACACACAAAAGCTTCGGATTAACTAGAATAAAATTATACAGAGAATAAAAGAGTATGAAGAGTAGATTAGTATTATTGGCATGTTGCCTGGCACTGCTCAGCAGTTGTGGACAAGGTGACAAAAGCACGGGAAAAGCACCCGAATTTGCAGTGATTACAGTAGAAACAACCACTGCCAACCTGACAAACAGTTATCCGGCTACTATTAAAGGAAAACAAGATGTGGAAATCCGTCCGATGGTAAGCGGTTTCATCACCAAATTACATGTGGACGAGGGTTCCGTCGTACACAAAGGACAAGTATTGTTCAGCATCGACCCTGTACAATACCAGGCTGCAGTAAATTCGGCCAAGGCTGCGGTTGAAACGGCAAAAGCCGCTGTAAACACACAAGAACTTACTGTAAGCAACAAACGCACGCTGAACCAAAAGAACATCATCAGCGATTACGACCTGCAAATGGCTGAAAACCAGTTGGCACAAACCAAAGCACAATTGGCACAGGCGGAAGCGCAACTGATCAATGCTCAAAACAACCTGTCATACACCAGTGTAACAAGCCCCAGCGACGGTATTGTAGGTACTATCCCCTACCGTGTAGGTAGTTTGGTAAGCCCCTCCATGGCCACCCCGTTGACCACAGTTGCCGACATCTCCGAAATGTTCGCTTATTTCTCCATGACCGAAAGACAGCTCCTGTCACTGATACGCGAAGGCGGAAGTACCAAGGATATTCTGGCAAAGATGCCTCAGGTACAACTGCAACTGATTGACGGAACCATGTATGCCGACAGTGGTCGTGTAGAAACCATCAGCGGCGTTATCGACCAGACTACAGGTGCAGTAAACATGCGTGCCCTCTTCCCCAACAAACACAACATTCTGCGTAGCGGCGGTACAGGAAACGTAGTATTCCCCAATCCGATGGAGAATGTAATCATGATTCCTCAATCGGCCACCACAGAAATACAGGACAAGAAATTCGTATTCGTTGCACAACCTGACAACACGCTGAAAAATACCGAAATACAGGTATTCAGCCTGAATGATGGCAAATATTTTTACGTTACAGACGGCTTGAAGGCCGGCGATAAAATCGTGATAGAAGGCGTACAGAACCTGAAAGACGGACAAAGCATCACTCCTATCACTCCTGAAGAGAAAGAGGCTGAATATCAGAAAGCCCTCAAAGACCAAAAAGAAGGTAATATCCAAACTGCGTTCAATTAACATTTAACGCCCCTAATCATTAAGTAACATGAAATTAGATAGATTTATTAATCGTCCGGTACTATCTACGGTAATCTCCATCCTGATAGTAATCCTGGGACTTATTGGTCTGGCAACGCTGCCTATCACCCAATATCCGGACATTGCACCACCGACGGTATCGGTACGCGCCACTTACCAGGGTGCCAACGCCCAAACGGTGTTGAACTCTGTCATTGCGCCGCTGGAAGACCAAATCAACGGTGTGGAGAACATGATGTACATGACTTCCAGTGCATCCAATAACGGTTCCGCCGAAATTTCCATTTACTTCAAACAGGGTACAGACCCGGATATGGCAGCCGTTAACGTACAGAACCGCGTTTCCATGGCTCAGGGTTTGCTACCGGCCGAAGTAACCAAAGTCGGTGTGACTACGCAGAAGCGACAGACATCCATGTTGATGGTATTCTCCATTTACGATGAGAAAGACCAGTACGACATCGAATTCCTTGAGAACTATGCCAACATCAACCTTATTCCGGAAGTAAAGCGTGTAAACGGTGTGGGTGATGCCACCGTGCTCGGTCAGGACTACTCCATGCGTATCTGGCTGAAACCGGATGTGATGGCACAATACAAGTTGATTCCTAACGATGTAGCCGGTGCACTGGCCGAACAAAATATCGAAGCGGCTCCCGGACAGTTTGGTGAACGCGGCAACCAAAGCTTCCAATACACCATCCGCTACAAAGGCCGTCTTCAACAGCCGGAAGAATTTGAGAATATCGTAATCAAAGCCCTTGAGAACGGTGAAGTTCTCCGTTTGAAAGACATTGCCGATATTGAACTCGGACGTCTGTCCTACAACTTCAATAATACGGTAAACGGCCATAAGGCAGTATCCTGTATCGTATACCAGATGGCAGGAACCAATGCTACGCAGACTATCAGTGACCTGGAAGAAGTACTTGGAAAAGCATCCGAAACGCTGCCTTCCGGTTTGAAAATCAATATCGCCCAAAGTGCCAATGACTTTCTGTTCGCTTCTATCCATGAAGTAATCAAAACATTGATTGAGGCGTTCATCCTCGTGTTCATCGTAGTGTATATCTTCCTGCAAGACATGCGCTCTACGCTGATTCCTGCCATTGCCATTCCGGTAGCTTTGATTGCTACTTTCTTCGTACTGCAACTGATCGGCTTCAGTATTAACCTGCTGACACTCTCGGCTATGGTGCTTGCCATCGCAATTGTAGTGGATGACGCCATAGTTGTCGTCGAAGGTGTCCATGCCAAGCTCGACCAGGGATATAAATCGGCACGGACTGCATCTATCGACGCCATGAGCGAGCTGGGCGGCGCTATCATTTCCATTACACTGGTGATGATGTCCGTGTTTGTGCCGGTAAGTTTCATGGGTGGTACAGCCGGTACATTCTACCGCCAGTTCGGTCTTACAATGGCCATCGCCATCGGTTTCTCCGCATTGAACGCCTTGACACTGAGTCCGGCCTTGTGTGCCATCTTCCTGAAACCGCACAACAGTGATGCCACCATGAAAGAACGCATCGGTGTCGCAACTAAAGAGGCACGTAAAATCATGATAGCCCGTTATGTGGATTCTATCGGCAGAATGATGCGTCCCGGCCTTACACTGCTCTTTACTACAATCGCCATTTTGGGTATGATTTTCGGTTTGTTCAGCTTTGAGAACCATCCTGTACTCTGTCTGGTAATGATTGTTATCAGCGTATTGGCATTAGCAGGTATGACTACGGATAAGTTCAAACACTCTTTCAACGCATCCTACGACTCCATCCTGGGTAAATACAAGAAACAAGTGCTCCGCTTTATCCAGAAGAAATGGCTCTCCGGCGGTATTGTGGTAGGCTCCATTGTACTGTTGATGGTGTTTATGAACATCACACCGACAGGTATGGTGCCCAACGAAGACACCGGTACCATCATGGGTGTAGTAACGCTTCCCCCCGGTACTTCACAAGAACGTGCCATGGAAGTGCTGAACCGTGTAGACAGTCTCGTTGCAGCCGACCCTGCGGTAGAATCGCGTACGGTAATTTCCGGTTTCAGCTTCATCGGTGGTCAGGGACCTTCCTACGGTTCGCTCATGCTGAAAAATTGGGAAGAACGTTCCACCATGCAGAATTCAACGGTAGTTTACGCCACACTTTTCATGCGTGCGCAAAAAATCATCAAGGAAGCACAGGTACTGTTCTTTGCTCCGCCTATGATTCCAGGTTATTCGGCATCCAGCGATATCGAACTGAACATGCAGGATAAAACCGGTGGCGACCTGAACCACTTCTTCGATGTAGTGAACGACTATACTGCCGCACTGGAAGCACGTCCGGAAATCAACTCCGCAAAGACCAGTTTCAACCCTAACTTCCCGCAATATATGTTGGATATCGATGCTGCTGCCTGTAAGAAAGCAGGCCTCAGCCCAAGCGACATCCTCAGCACCATGCAGGGATATTTCGGTGGACTTTACGCTTCTAACTTCAACAGCTTCGGTAAAATGTACCGTGTCATGATTCAGGCAGAACCGAATGCAACCAAAAATCTGGAATCACTCTCCAGTATCAAGGTACGTAACGGCAATGAGATGGCTCCCATCACCCAGTTCGTATCCGTCAAGAAGGTATACGGTCCGGATATCATCAGCCGTTTCAACCTTTACACATCTATGAAAGTGATGGTGGCTCCTGCCAGCGGTTATACATCCGGTCAGGCACTTGCTGCCATTGCAGAAGTGGCCAAAGAGAACCTGCCTGCCGGTTTTGCCTACGAACTCGGCGGTATGGCACGTGAGGAAGCCGAAACCAGCGGTAGCACAACCGGTTTGATTTTTGTGCTCTGTTTCGTATTCGTTTACCTGTTGTTGAGTGCGCAATATGAAAGTTATATTCTTCCGCTCTCCGTATTGCTCTCCGTACCATTCGGATTGTTGGGTAGTTTCCTATTTGTCAGCGGCATCGGTTCATTGGGTAACATTCCTGCATTGAAAATGATTTTGGGAACCATGTCTAACGACATCTACATGCAGATTGCACTTATCATGCTGATGGGTCTGTTGGCCAAGAACGCCATCCTGATCGTAGAGTTCGCCCTCGACCGCCGCAAAATGGGTATGAGCATTACATGGGCTGCCGTGCTGGGTGCCGCCGCCCGTCTGCGTCCTATCCTGATGACTTCTCTGGCAATGATTGTCGGTCTGCTCCCGTTGATGTTTGCTTCCGGTGCAGGAGCCAACGGTAACCGTACACTGGGAACTTCGGCTATCGGCGGTATGTTAATCGGTATGATTCTGCAGATATTCATCGTACCTGCCCTGTTCGTTGCTTTCCAATATCTCCAGGAGAAGGTTAAACCGATGGAATGGGAAGATGTGGATAACTCGGATGCAGAACCTGAGATTGAACAATATACAAAATAGTGATTAGCGTTTAACGATTAATGGATAGTGGACATCCACAAGCAAAATACTAATTATTAAACACTAACCGCTAAACACTAAAATATAGTTTATCATGAAGAAAATAATAATTCTGATGTGCGCAACTGCTTTATTGAGCAGTTGCCATATCTACAAATCATACGACAGACCCGAAGATATTACAGTAGAAGGCCTATATCGGGACACCATTGCCGGTGGCGATACACTTGCCGCAGATACTGCCAATTTCGGTAATCTGCCCTGGAAAGAAGTGTTTACGGATGCACAGTTACAGACACTTATCGAACAGGCATTGACCAACAATGCCGACCTTCGCAGCGCTGCACTCACCGTAAAGCAGGCTCAGGCAGCACTGATGTCCGCACGTCTGGCTTATGCTCCCATGCTGGCTCTCTCTCCGCAAGGAACGGTAAGCAGCTTCGACAAAGGTAAAGCCACACAGACGTATTCGCTTCCTGTGACAGCAAGCTGGCAGATAGATCTGTTCGGTCAGTTGCTGAACCCCAAGCGTAAGGCTCAAGTCTCACTGAAACAGACACAGTTCTATGAACAGGCTGTACAGACACAAGTGATTGCAAACGTAGCCAATATGTACTATACACTGCTAATGCTCGACCGCCAGTTGCAAATAAGCGAAAGCACCTGTGACATCCTGAAACGCAACCTTGAAACCGTAGAAGCAATGAAAGAGGCTGCTATGGCTAACAGTGCAGCCGTAGAGCAAAGCCGCACCGCCTATGCACAAGTACTGGCTTCCCTGCCCGATATCCGCCAAAGCATCCGTGAAACGGAAAACGCACTATGCCTGATGCTGAACCAACCTGCACAGAGCATTGCACGTGGTACATTGGAACAGCAACAGTTACCTGCCGAATTCTCTACCGGTATTCCTTTGCAACTGCTGTCCAACCGTCCCGATGTAAAAGCTGCTGAAATGTCACTGGCAGCAAGCTACTACGACACCAACAGCGCACGTGCAGCTTTCTATCCGCAAATCACCTTAAGCGGTTCTGCCGGTTGGACCAACAGTGCAGGTTCCGCTATCATCAATCCAGGAAAGCTGCTGGCATCCGCTATCGGTTCGCTCACACAACCTCTGTTCTACCGCGGTGCCAACATTGCCCGGTTGAAACAAGCAAAGGCACAGGAAGAGCAAGCCAAAATCCAGTTCCAGACCACACTGCTCAAGGCCGGAAATGAAGTAAGCAATGCTTTGTATCAATATCAAATGACCTCGGACAAAGCCATTTCACGTGAAATTCAAGTGAATTCTGCCCGCAAAGCTGCGGAAGATACAAAAGAATTGTTTAACTTAGGCACGTCAACCTATTTGGAAGTCTTGTCCGCCGAACAGTCTTACCTCAGCGCACAGCTTTCGGAAGTGGCCGACACCTTCGACCGCATGCAGTCTGTAATCAGCCTGTATCAAGCATTGGGCGGAGGAAGAGAATAATATCAGTTACGGGTTATGGGTTATAAGTTATTTTTGACGGCTCATCTCCCATAACTCATAACTTATAATTTATAACTCATAACTAATTACTATGATTAGTCCATTAGCATCTGTAGATTCTACCGCAAAAATCGGTAAGAATGTAACCATTCAGCCTTTCGCTTACATCGAAGGAGATGTGGAAATCGGTGACGACTGTGTGATTATGTCAAATGCAAGTATCCTCAAGGGTACGCGTTTAGGTAAAGGAAATAAAGTACACCATGGTGCCGTACTGGGTAGTGAACCGCAAGATTTTCATTACACAGGCGAAGCAA
>OHJB01000811.1_pt1 | contig 14361 bp, 13 predicted proteins | sample 1568431 | NCBI WGS metagenome assembly OHJB01 (sample SAMEA3879594, study PRJEB24766) | human gut metagenome | biome: human-associated habitat; feature: feces | place: USA | collected 1985/1987 | reverse complement strand
CGAATTGCGAAGCACCCTGAGCAGAGCGGGCTCTTGCCGCAGTTCGGGACAACATTCATTAAAGCCGACGGGGGCAGAAACCCACGATTTGCACACGCGACAATGAAATAAAGGGATGACGGGGACGAAAAGGCCGGATTTGCACACGTGACTGGCAACCTTCAACACGACTGATTGGCAAATCGCGCGGGATTGCGTATATTTGCGGCGGAAATAATTTCCAAACCCCTGCGGACAATATGGATGGAATGCTGCGGCAGGTGGCAGACAGATCGACAGAACAGACAGAACACGACAAATGAACTACTCTGGTTTAATCATAGCAGTTATCACATTTTTGGTAATTGGACTTTTTCACCCACTCGTAATCAAGAGCGAGTATTATTTCGGCACTAAATGCTGGTGGGCATTTGCACTTGCCGGACTGGCCTTCATCGTGGCAAGCCTTCTGGTAGAGAACAGCGTAGCAAGCCCCATTCTTGGAGTCGTGGGGTGCTCTTGCCTGTGGAGCATATTGGAGATTTTCGAACAGAGGGAGAGAGTCAGGAAAGGTTGGTTTCCGATGAATCCGAAGAGGAAGTCAGAGTATTAGGCAAAGCGCGGGTGAAGCCATAGCCCGAGGCGGCCAGGCTGTCCAGGAGGAGGGCGAGGAGATCGCTTGCTCCATCGAGTCTGTCGTGGAGGAGGATGACCGAGCCGGGGCGTACCTGTTTCATAATCCGTTCTACAACAGGGACATACCAGTCGTGTCCAGACTGCTTACAAGAATGTTCTGACTGTTTACAAGAATATCCAGACTGCTTACAAGAATGTCCAGACGACTTGCAAGAATGCTCTGACGACTTGCAAAACATTGTATCAAAGCTTCTTACATCCCAGCCGACAGTTTGCAGACCAAGAGTCCGAATTACTTTAGCGATAGTCGGATTCGTCACGCCGAAAGGAGGACGGAACAATGAAATCTTCTTGCCGGCAACACTTTCCACTGCACGTTTCCCTTCATTGACATCGGCCAGCATTTTATCGAAAGACAACAACGGAAAAGTGCCGGCATGGCTGTGAGTGTGCAGTCCGAGCGCATGTCCTTCTTCAAGCATGCGACGCAGAACCGCCTCATTGCCAAAGACTTTGGAGCCGATCAAGAAGAAAGTCGCCTTGGCGCCACGTTCACGGAGGACATCCAGAACACGTTCAGTTTCAGGCGGATGCGGCCCGTCATCGAAAGTCAGATAAACCACTTTCCGGTCTATCTTCTCACGACAGAATGTCCGCACATATACTCCTGAGCGTATGCTGGCAGAAGCCCAGACCATAAAGACTGTTATGAAAAGGACAATGGCAAGTATGCAGAGTATTGCTATGGCAGACATATCGGCAGAAGTCAACTACTTATGTAACAAGACGATAACGCCATCCTCATTGACATCATCCATTATCGCGGTATAACCATCCGGAATCTTCTGCTCCGAGATGAGTTTACAGAGCAATACCGGAAGCAGTGAACGGAACGCTCCGAGAGGCTCGACATGGTCGGCGCAGCTTATGACATTGACACCGGCATTGATTCCGAACAGTTCAGCAATCGGATTTCCAGCGCATTTCGGGAGGTCTGAAAGATTCGCGAGGCCACAGAATCGGAGAGCTGCGTTGCCGTCTTTGGTGCCGTTCAGCGAGCGGGATGAGGTTCCCCCAGAATCATGCAAAGGTTCGGAAGAGGACTCGAAGCCGGATTCCCCACCCCGCTCAGAGGCAGACTCGGAGCCAGATTCATCACACGGCCGGGAGGCAGACTCAGACTCACGCAAAGGTCCGGTGGAGAACTCGGAGTTTGCACCACCACCCCGCTCAGAGGCTGACTTAGAACCGGCTTCATCACTACCACGCTCAGAGGCAGACTCGGACTCATGCAAAGGTCCGGTGGAGAACTCGGAGTTTGCATCACCACCCCGCTCAGAGGCAGACACAGAGCCGGCTTCATCACCACCACGCTCAGAGGCAGACTCGGAACCATCATCACCACCAGGCCCTGCGGACATTTCAGTTGCCGGGCAGGACTCGGAAACGTCTGTCGGCATCGCGGCACTGAGCAGAAATGCAGCAGCGCCTTCTCCCAACGGAAGGAAACCATCCCCAACTCTATATAAACCAAGACGTTGTCTTATGACATCGACCTCAGGCGTAACCTCGTCGAAAGCACCGACCAATGCCACATTCCCCTCACCCGCATCATCGAGCAACATTGCGGCATCGACAAGAGACGCAGCGAAACCGTCAGCCTGCTGCACATAAGTCGTATTGTAGGCGTGAATTTTTCGGATCAATGCAATGTAACCGGATGCCGTATTGAAAGTGGACTGCATGAAAGGTGACGGATTCAGCAGAGTTTCCTCCCTGTCGAAAATGCTTGAACCGAAAGAGATGGTATCCTTCATAAAGCCGGCCCCCGTAGAGGTGATTATTCCGGCCACCCTCTCGGAAGGGACACCATCAAGCGATTTCAGCCCGCACCAGACAGCCATCTTCAGGAGCCGCCCCATTCTGCGCCTCGAATTCGCATCAGTTATAACTTCCTTATAATCAGGCTCATCAGCACTGATATATGAAGTATCGCTGATATATAAATGTTTATGCGGAATGAACAGCATGGCTAAAGTGCTTTAGAAGATTGAGTGTCAATGATATCCGAAAAGACGAGAGAGACGCAGTTGCCGCTGAAGCCGAAGGCCGAGGACAATATGTTGCGCAACCGTGGCTTAGAACCATCTCGAGTCGCAAACGGTGTAAGACCGGTTTCCGAAATCGGAGAAGCGTAACTGCGAGAACCATTAAACGGTGCAAGACCGGTTTCCGGAAGAGAAGCAGCGTGACGGCGAGAACCCCTAAACGGCACAAGACTGGTTTCCGGAATCGGAGAAGAGAAACCGCACGAGCCCATAAACGACAAATCATTCAGTTCCAACGACTTGCAGACCATCACCGCCTCAATTCCCTCAGAAGCGGCAAGAGTATGCCCCGTATAGGCCTTGAGCGAACTGAACGGTGGAACAGCACCACCGAAAACCCGCAGCATGGCATTGCTCTCTGCAAGGTCATTGACCTGAGTACCAGTCCCGTGCGTATTGACAAAGTCAATGTCGGACGGATCCAGACCTGCCTGCTCAAGTGCGGCGGACATTGACAATCCCGGCCCTATACCTTCCGGAGAGCTCGCCGTCTGATGGTAAGCCTCATTGGCATTGCCCCAGCCGGTCAGCCTGCAGACAGCGCCTTCAGAGTCGGCAGTGAGCACAAGATACCCCGCGCCCTCACCAAGATTCAGCCCTGCACGCGACTCGTCGAACGGTCTGCAGATTTCCGGATCAAGAATACGCAGCGAATTGAACCCGTTCATCGTAAAACGACATAGCGAATCCGAGCCGCCCACAATGGCCACATCGCACAATCCCTCCCGCAACATCTTGGCTCCCAGCATAATAGCATTGCCGGCAGCAGAACACGCAGTACTTATGGTCGTGCTGAAAACTATATTGACCCCACGGGACTCCAGATAATGCGCCATCATCGAGGTAACATCCCCGGGCGTATGCATGCTCAGACTTCTCGCGTCGCCGCCAGCAAGGTCATCGCGGTGCTCCTGCCAGAAAACCTCGCTCAAATCCATTCCGCCCACCGAAGTACCGGACAGAAATGCGCAGCGGAGTTGTTTCAGCCCGTCTGCATTGCCCCTACGGCTGACGAAATCTGTCAATGCCTCGTCCACAGCCTTGAGCCCGAGCAGGCCCGTGCGGCTTGCAACTTCCTGCCTGTCAATGCCTAATGTATCTTTAAGTTCGTCATCAGAAAGACAGACCTCGCCGACGGGGAACCCGAGCGCAGTCTGAAAACGTCTCACAGGAGCAAGCATTGAACGGCCACTCCGCATTGACTCCAGACATTCTGCTACATTGGTCCCGGCCGCGCAAACCGCACCAAGCCCGCTCACATAGACTTCCATATCAAGCAGTTTTCCCGTGTTCGCGGATATAGTCGGCCATGGTCTTGACCGAATAGAACACCTGTTTTCCCTCAGCAGGATTCTTCAGCTTGATGCCGTAATCCTTGTCCAGGAGCAGGATAATTTCCAACGCGTCGATAGAATCGAGCCCGAGCCCGTCGTCCCCGAAAAGAGGAGCTTCCAGGTCAATGTCCTCAGGCGTAATCTCTTCAAGATTCAGAGCCTCAATGAGCTGGGCTTTAAGTTTTTCTATAAGTTCATCCATAATTTCTACAATTATCAGAATAACAATGTCCGGCTATCGGCGGACCAAGAGTTCAAATTTAGCGAAATATCTGCCATTCAGAAAATCAATGTGACCGACAATGCAATATTTCATATCCTGTGCAGACATTGACAGCGCAGCATACTCACGCACATCCGAAAGCGTCCTGTCATCTGACCAGAACCAGGTATTCTCACCCTTGATATGATGACGGATGGAAATCTCGCCCTCCACCACGTTCGGAAGCGTATAGACGAACACTGCAGGACTCGCGGAGGCATCTGTTTCTGTGTCAATGATTTGCTGATGCCGGATATCCGTATCGAGGCTGCCGTAAACTCCTGACAAAATGAGTCCGCAGTCCTCTTCACCATACTCAATATCGTCAAGAAGCACTTCAGATGCGACGTAGCCAAGTTTTGACAGACTGTCCATCTTGTAGAACTTCATGTTCGGAGCGCAGACTGTCTTGAAAGCAGAGCGAATAAAGTCCTGAAAATCAACAGAGTCGGAAGAATACACTTCTTTATCATTCAGCAAGATGCGACTTGATTCCACCAGAACCGTTCTGAGAACATCTGCATTGACCTTCACGGGAGACTCGCACGAGAGCGCATCTTGAGGAAGGTATTCCAGAAGCAGCGCCGCATTGGTTCCACCGAAACCGGAGGCTGTCTTCAATGCACGGAGCGGTTTTCCGGACGGAAGTTCCACATTGGACCGGCTGATATTCAGCGGCATAGGGACTCCGAGCGTCTCAAAGCCCGGTGTTCCGACCAAAATCTGATTACGGAGTTCTTCAGCCGCGATAATGGTCTCTATCACTCCGGAAGCCCCCATCGTATGCCCGAAATATGGCTTCAGACTCTGCGCAGGCACGTTCTGCAACCCTGCAAGCGAACAGGCTTTGGACTCCATCTCATCATTATATGCAGTGGCGGTGCCGTGCATCTGGAGCATATCCACATTGTCCGCACCTGCTTCCGACATTGCCTTGCGCATAGCGAAATACAGTCCGTCACCGGTCCTTGACGGGCCGGAAATATGGTTCGCGTCATCGGTCAATGCTGCTCCGCTTATGCAGACGCCCTCCCCTTCCGTGGTCAATAACATCGCCCCGCACGCCTCACCGAGATTCAGTCCGCAACGTGATTCGTCATAAGGTCTGCAGACATCGTCTGAAAGTGATTTGAAGGACGCGAAACCGCTGGTAATGAATCGGTTCTGAGTATCTACGCCGACTACAACCATCTCTTTATACCGTCCCGAGAGAATGAGTCTTCTAGCTACTGCAACAGCCGTAATTCCGGAAATGCAGGCGTTGGAAACGACAAATGTATCATCTGCATTGATCCCGAACCTGGAGGTGATTCTCCTGGCCATCGGGCCGAGCAACAGTGCTGAGCCCGCACCAGGCAAGGCGGTCGAATGACCTTCGAGAAGCGAAATGTTTCCCTTCGCTGAAGCTATCACCAGTCCGATTCTGTCCGAGCAGCGGTTTCCGAGAACCGAACTGATGCAGTGAACTGCGATGATTTCCGTCAATGTCAATGTCCGCTGCCTGTCATAACGTTCGTATAAGGCATCATATACAGAATCCGGAATAATCCCGGCGGTAACCGGAGACTGGGCAACACGAGGGTTTACGACACGACGCACGCCGACTTCTCCACGAAGCAAGGCCGAAAAATTCCGTTCCACGCCTTCGCCGAGAGATGTCACCATCGCCGAGTCCGATATAAATACCTTTCCTTTAAGCATTTGCAAGAGAACAACGTATCAGACTGTGACCATAGCCGAGATTATCGACAATCTCATCCACCCGCAGGCCGGCAGTCTCAATCATCTTGAACAAGTCATTGCTGTAGAACATCTTGCTGTTGCCGTTGGCCATGGCGGTAAAATACACGCTTGTCTGCGCGAGGTCGAAGGACGCAGTATCGAACTTCTGCCTGTCCCAGAGCGTCTCCATAATATATACACGGGCGCCAGGCTTCAGCCCGGAAGCGACACGTGAAAGGATGCTGACTACCTGCTGCTCAGAGAAACAGTCGAGGAACTGGCTCATCCAGACCACATCGAAACCGCCCGGAATCACCGTTTCCGGATTCAGCAGATCACCTGCGACAATATGGATCCTTTCGGCTCCGGATTTTCCGCCAATGTTGTCCTTCAGCATAGCGAGCTGCTGCGGAAGATCCATCACTGTAACATTGACCTGAGCGTTTTCGCCCACGGTTTTAAGAGCGAAACGGCCTGTATTTCCGCCAATGTCGAGAATCGTCGCCGTCGGGGACGCAAATATGTGTGGCAGAGCCTGTTCGAATGAATTGTCCGAATAGAAATGATCGAAGCCGAACCAGCTTTTCTGCACATGTGGCTCCAGAGAAGAAAGCCCTTCGTACAATGTCGGCCAGGGACCAAGTTCCTTCAGTCCGGCAGGTTTTCCTGTGCGCACAGCCTCATCCAGATGGAAAAGTCCCTTGTAGTTCACATCATGATTGAAGTCAATGTCGGAGCGCACCATCGGGTCATTAAGAAGAAACCATCCGACTTTGGAAATAGTGAATCGTCCGTCATTGAGAAACACTGTTCCTGCAGTCAGAGACGACTCCAACAGTACTTTGGCGCCATAGACCGAGATTCCTGCCTTTTCAGCCACTTCTTCGGCGGTCAGCCCTGCAGGAACACTACGCCCTGCAGTTTCGAGCATTTCGAAAATGCCGTAATTGATCATAAGTCGGCTTACCTGAAACACAACAGGCGCAAACGCGATTTCATGGGCCGCCCTCTGAGCGTCGAGAGCCGAGATTCTTCTACCCTTGTACTTGCTGTCCATAGTCAGTTATTTTTTCAATTTCCAGAAGTCATAGTAATTGTACCATTGCTCCGGATGCTGTTTCATTTCGTTTTCCAATGACCTGATGAATTGGCCCAATATCATGTCTTCCCCACCTTTACGAGAGACGGGTTTTTCGGCATTGACAAAACTGAACCTGTATGTCATATCTTTCTCACGCACAGCGAAATAGAAGAACACGGGAACTTTCAGTCTTGCCGCCAGATGGAATGGGCCGAACGGAAAATCAGCCTTGTGCCCCATAAAATCAGCAGTAAGAAGTTTATCCTCGTTCACATACCTGTCTCCGAGGAAGCAGACAAGTCCTCCTTCATCCAGGGCTTCCGATATCATGAACACGTGCGCGAGCGGGTCCTTGTTTACAGGAATGATCCTGAAAGACGCGTCAGCAGAACGGTTTTCCTCGAGGACCTCCTTGATATCTGCATGTTCATTGTCATACATCACCAGCGACATCTTGGTATTGCCTTGTCTGAAAAACGGCTCTCCTGCAGCCCAGTTGCCGAAATGCGCGCTTATGACTATCGCTCCCCTGTTCCCGTCCAATGCCTCGAGCAGCGCCTTGTAGCCTTCGAACTTATAATGGAACCGGTCAGACAAGCCGGAAGAAATAGCGACTTTGTCAATGATGGATTTCCCGAAAGAAAAATAATTCCTGTATATGAACAATGCCGATTTCAGCGGTCCGTAACCTAAGATCTTTCTTGCATAACGCCAGATGTCCGCTGTGGAACGCGGTGCCGCCGGAATGAAGTACAATGCCACGAAGGCCAACAGGCAATAGGCTGTCCTGACTCCCGAATGTCTGATCAGAAAGACGAAAATCTCATATCCAGTACGTCCCCCACGGGACTTTCCCTGCCAGTTCTTTGCCATTGCGCGAAAATATTGCGACGAATCAGATTTTCCCCTGCAGGAAATCGTAGAAGTCAGAAAAAGTCTTGATCTTGGCAAAATCCTCTTTCTTCATAACATATCCGAAATTCTTCTCCACGAGCACGACAACATCCACCATATCGAGACTGTCCAAATCCAGAACCTCAAGCATAGGTGCGTCAGGTCTCATTTCGGTAACATCTGTTTCAAACTCTTCTGACAGAATTCCGTTAACTTTTTCTATTAGTTCCTCTCTGGTCATCTTTCCGATTTTTCTTCAAAAGTGCTAATTTATAACATTTGCGCAAAATATGCAAAATGACTTTACCGGCTGCTCCTCAAGCAAAAATTTTTGGAAACATTGGAAAAAGGGATTAACTTCGGTCTCTGAAAAAACCAAGACGGAAAGTTGTGAAAAAGATTCTGCGGGCTACCCTTCTGACCTTATTGCTGATGACACTGAATGTTTGGACCGGTTCGGCCCACACGTCCGCGTCATGCTCGGTTCCGCGCGATTCAACACGCAACACTCCGTCCACACACAGAATAGGAATCAATGCCAGAGGCGCTTGGATAATGCCTACACACAAGTTCTTCAGAGGCGAGAACAAAACAGGCAAAGCATTGAGTTACAGCGCATCAGCACATCTTCAATACTCCTACCAGTTCCCCGCGTCCAGCACATTCGGGACATTGTTCCCTACCGCATACCAGGGAATCGGAGTAGGCTGGAACACCTTTTTCGACAAGAAGGAAATCGGCATGCCGACTGCGGTCTATATATTCCAGGGAGCACAGATATGCAGACTCGCCAGCCGCCTCTCACTTGATTATGAATGGAATTTCGGCGCATCATTCGGCTGGAAGCCATTTCACGACGACGAGGAACTTGACGGCAAATCCAACATCTACAACACCGTGGTAGGCAGCAAGGTAAATGCCTATATCAATGCCAGTCTCATCCTCACCTACCGCCCTGTAAATCAGGCGACTCTGTTCTTCGGAGTCGATATTTCGCATTTTTCTAACGGCAACACGAGATATCCCAACGCCGGAGTAAACACATTGGGCATCAAGGTGGGCGGCACCTACGGTTTCGGAGAATGCAGCATGAGAAAACCGGGCGCCAAACTGAGCCGCAAAGCTGATTACGGATTCAATGATATCTGGTCAGGCACCAGGCCTTATTGCAGCATTCCTGATGAGAGAGATGAAAGCAGATTCATAAACAGGATATCGCTGAACTTGACACTCTACGGCGCTCTGCGCTCGAAAGGTCTCATGTATGAGGACAATGCCTACATACTTGGAAACAAGTTCGCAGTGGCCGGGATTGACCTGAACCCTATGTACCGCGTCGGAAAATGCTTTGCAGCAGGCCTTTCCGTGGATCTGCAATATGATGAGAGCGCCAACCTCAGAAGCCATATAGCAGGCACCGACCATACTGAAGACGGCATAAAGCTGCTCGTCAGAAGACCTCCGCTGAAAGAATCATTGGCAGCAGGCCTCTCACTCAGGGCAGAGCTGATAATGCCGATTTTCACGGTAGGAGTCGGCGTCGGCCACAACATCATCTATAACGGAAGCGATTTCGACGGATTCTACCAGGTGTTCAATCTCAAGGCCAGTCTCACCAAGCGTCTTTTCCTGAATATCGGCTACAAGCTTACAGACCTAAAGAGGCCGAACAACTTGATGATCGGCCTCGGATGGAGTTTTCACAGAATCAGAACGAAATGACCGGCAGTTCCAGATAACTCTCTGCTGACCAGATGGTCATGACCGCTTTCTTGTAGTCTGTAGCCTCTGCTTCATACTGATTCTTCAGATAAGTATGAGGGTTCATGGCAATGAGCGGGAACCACGAAGCCTGCACCTGCACCATAAGCGTATGCCCAGGAAGGAAATGATGGTCAATGTCACACATCGTAAAATCCGCATTGACCTTCTTGCCTGACTTGAGCGGCAGCGGTTTCTCGAAGCTTTTTCTGAATCTGAGCGGCATGACATCAGCTCTGACCAGCATCTGGTAGCCGTCAGGTCTGACATCTATCAGTTTCACAATGACATCCGCGTCTGTCAGGCGGGCATTGTCCTCAGGCGTGACGGAGACGCTTACATGAACATTGACCGGTCCTGCGAGATGAAGTTCCTTTTCCAGAACAGGTGACGTGTAGGTGGCGACATCATTGCGCGCAGAACTGAATCTCTGGTCAGCAACCATATAGGCCCTGTCGCGGCTGTTCGCGTCACTGTCCATGTAAGGAACAGGAGTAGCGGGATCTGATGTGATGGAACGGTTATAAGGCATTGGTTCAGAAGACATTGAATAAGCCTCTCCGCCTTGTCCGAAGGTCAATGAATTTTCTCCCGAAAGATAGAGTTTCCTGTAATTCATCTCTACAGGCGGCCACACATCGTAACTTTCCCACAAATCTGTAACGTTCCTGTTTTCCATTACGCTGCGCATGGTCTCGCCTGAAGGACAGATATTTACGCGCGGAAGTCTTTCGCCGCAGTCCTTGTCGTCGAGATAATATGCAAAGAACGGATATTCCACATTGTCCTGATAATAAGCGCCGGTAGCCTCGCCGAACCACGCGTCGGAAAGATGTCTTGCAGAGCGGTTGTTCCAGCCACCGTGATACCATGGACCAGCAGTGAGGTAGAGCGGGCAGTCAGGCGACATTTTCTTCAGCATGTCATAGGTGCGGAATGCGCCATAGCAGTCCTCAGCATCATAGAATCCTCCCGTAACCATCACAGGGACAGTGATATTCTTAAGATGGCGGCTCGGGTCCCTGTCTTTCCAGAAGGTGTCGTAATTCGGATGGACCATCATCTGGCTCCAGAAACGGAGAGAGTCGCCGAAAAAGGCTGACAATTCGGAAATGGACTTGCCCTTGAAATAGTCATAGATATTCCCATCAATGCGGACAAGGCTTGAAGGAGCGACGGTAGCAGGTTTCTTCATTTCGCGATAGAAGCCAGAACCGAATCTGTATGAATCTGTCAGGCACAGTGCCCCGTTGTGATGTGCATCATCGCCCATATACCAGTCAGTAGCAGGCGCCTGCGGCGAAACCGCCTTGATGGCAGGATGACGGGACAATATGGCCAGCGTAGCATAGAATCCCGGATATGAAACTCCTTTCACTCCGACCTTGCCGTTGTTCGCGGTATTGGCCAATATCCACTCTATCGAATCATAGACGTCCGTGGCATCATCGGTCTGCACGACTCCTTTCACATAGACGGTATCGGCAGCGCCATCAATGCCGGACACATAAGGGCGCATCTGCTCGTATTTTCCTTCGCTGAGCATTCTTCCCCTTACATTCTGATACACAATTATATAGCCGTCAGCCACATAATTGGCCATATCTCCCTTGAGAGAGCCGCCGAACCCCGAACTGGCCTTCTTCCCGCCAAGTTCTCCGGGAGCGAGCCCATAAGGCTTCAGTGAATAAGGAGTGCGCTGAAGCATAACCGGAGATGTTTTTCTGCCGAGTTTTGCAAGATATTCCTGATTCGGCTCATATAGTACAGTATATATATGTATGCCGTCACGGACCTTGACCATGACCTCACGTTTGGTGTAGTTCTGACTCAGCCACTCGTCGGTGACTATCCTTCCGTTCTGCGCGAAAGACAATGCCGACAGCACGAGGGCCATCAGCATTGACACGAAAAATCTCTTCATTCTTATATCTCCTGATACATTTTTATATATTCATCCCCAAAGAATGTCACCGTCTCTCCGTTCTCGAAGCCGAGACGGCCATAGAGGCGCTGAAGATAGTCCTTCCTGCTGTCCACAAGAAGAGTCGCCCTCGTAAATCCAAGAGCCTGAGCTTCTTCCAATGCATTCTGTATCAATATGCTGCCTATGCTGTGGCCACGGAATTCCGGTGCCACGGCCAAAGAATCGAGATAGTACTCCCCAGCCTCAGTCTCTGTGCCGGGATTCGGCTTGTCCATATCCAATGCTTTGGAAATCAATGAGAAAGTAAGATCAGCAGTTTCTTTATAGGAGGCCCCGTCATATGCAATCAATGCTCCGGCGACTTTTCCGCCGAAGGTTGCGATACATGTATTCTTCCAGCTGTACAGTGTATCGTCCCGCTTGCATATCTTTTCCAACACGGCCTCCAAGCCCGGCTTGGAAGCAAATTCCGTATGTTCTCTGTCCATTGCCTCAAGCACTACCCACGAAATAAATCGAGCATCTGCAGGAGTTGCTCTGCGCAGTTCCACGCGCGGTTTCACAAAAATCGCATCCATATTCTAAAAAAATTCATTCATATTTTGTAAATATAAAAAATTGTTCCTACATTTGCAAACGCAAAACGGGGATATAGCTCAGTTGGCTAGAGCATCTGCTTTGCAAGCAGAGGGTCGTCGGTTCGACTCCGTCTATCTCCACAAGTTAAAGGGCTGACAAAGAAATTTGTTCAGCCTTTTTTCGTAACTTTCGGAAGTATCCTCATAATCAGCAGAATATGGCATTGGTATCGGGCGCCGGGAACGACCTGAAGTGGATTTGGAAGATTTCCCGCAAAACAAGATGGCAGGTAATACTGTGCTGCATCATTGAAGCGGCATATTTTTCCGTGTCAATGTTCTTTATCTGGGTAAGCAAGCATCTGATCGACATTGCGACCGGTGACGCGGAAGGAAGGATTCTGACTTTCGCATTTGTACTCGGAGGGTGCATATTGCTGCAGCAGGCATTGTCCATAGCAAGCGCGAGAGTCGAAGCCAAGAGCGAGATAACACTCCGTGGCGATGTCAGAAGCAGGCTTTTCGGAAGAATCATGACTGGGAAATGGGCCGGCAAGGAAAAAATGCACTCGGGCGACCTGCTGAACAGACTGATGGATGACGTTACTGAAATCACGGAAACAGTCTGCTATACGATTCCCAAACTCACCGGTACTCTTGTCCAGCTGGTTCTCGCCACTTATTTCATTGCGAAAATCGACTACAGACTTGCATTGGCAGTATTTTTCATCATGCCTGTAGCACTGATACTGAGCAAAAGCTGTTTCCGGAAACTCCGCAGGCTGACCAGGGACATCAAGGACTCGGACAGCAGCGTGCAGAGCCACATTCAGGAGAACATCCAGCACAGGACACTCATTTCCGCGATGGAACATACTGACTACTCGAGGGAAAGGCTCAACTCGCTGCAGGACGAACTGGAGGAAAAGGTCATAACCAAGACGGATTTCGCCCTGTTTTCCAGGACAATGATAAGACTCGGAGCCGGTGCAGGATATGCTACCGTACTGCTGTGGGGCGTATATGGTCTGCAAAACGGGACAATGACCTTCGGTATGATGGCGGCGTTCCTCCAGCTTATTTCCCAGATTCAGAGGCCTATACTTGACCTCAGCCGCCAGGTGCCCGGTTTTATCCGCACGGCAGCATCAGCTGAAAGGCTCAGGGAAATCGACGACATTGAGACGGAAGACACTGACAAGCACATCGTACTGGACGGGACATCCGGAATAAGGATAGAGAACCTGACGTTTTCATATCCTGATGGAGAGAAACTGATTTTCGACAATTTCTCATACGATTTCAAGCCTGGCAGCCTCACGGCCATATTCGGCGAAACAGGTATAGGCAAGAGCACGCTGATCCGCCTGATGCTGGCTCTGCTGGAGCCTGACAAGGGCAACATCTATATATACAACAAGGACAATGTCCTGAAAGCCTCACCATCCACAAGGGGCAACTTCATCTATGTTCCCCAGGGCAACACACTTATAAGCGGCACTATCCTGGACAATCTCCTGCTCGGACGTCCTGATGCCACACAGGATGAAATCCGCCAGGCACTCCACTACGCTATGGCAGACTTCGTTTGGTCTCTGCCTGACGGTCTGAATACGGTATGCGGGGAATCCGGAGCAGGTCTCAGCGAGGGACAGGCCCAGAGAATCGCCATAGCGAGAGCCCTGCTAAGACAGGGCGGCATTCTGCTTCTGGACGAGCCGACTTCAGCTCTGGACGCGGAAACCGAAAAAGCGCTGATTGCAAATCTGCGTGAGTGTTCACAGAACAAGACTCTTATCATAATCACGCACAGGGAATCGATTTCAGAACTTTGTCCTGAGACTCTGTTCATAAAGAAATAAACAGCGGCATCCAAAAGCATGCCCCCTAAAAAGGCAAAGAGATACGAACTATCACATCCGTATCTCTTGGGGGTCAGAAGCAATAGATCCAATCTATCTATATCAGCTTCTAAATTCTCAGTTTTTATTAGAAGACGTCCGGTTACCAATTTATACGTTCGTTGCTGCACTCGTAAAAGTGGACACGGAGGGGTAGAAAAAGATTGAATGAGTTATC
>OHJB01000807.1_pt1 | contig 14394 bp, 15 predicted proteins | sample 1568431 | NCBI WGS metagenome assembly OHJB01 (sample SAMEA3879594, study PRJEB24766) | human gut metagenome | biome: human-associated habitat; feature: feces | place: USA | collected 1985/1987 | reverse complement strand
ATTGGTGATGTGATCACCGTCTATAAGGCCAATATGATCATTCCGCAGATTGCAAGGAATCTAACCATGAGTGGTAACGTGGTCATACCGGCTGCGTGTCCTGCATGCGGAGGAGAGACTGAGATAGTGAGGGAGGAAGGCGGTGCAGTGTCAGGAGTTGAGACTCTGTACTGCACAAACCAGTTCTGCCCTGCGAAGAAACTTAAGTCATTTTCACACTACGTGTCCAGAAATGCGTTGAATATAGATGGACTCTCAGAGGCGACCATAGAGAAGTTCATAGATGAGAAGATCCTCGAGGAGCTTCCTGATCTGTATAAGCTTGCGGCTCACAGAGAACATATAGTTGAACTTGAGGGATTTGGCGAGAAGTCGTACAACAAGCTTGTGGCTGCGGTGGACGCATCCAGACAGACGAACATGTGGCGTCTTGTCAATGGTCTCGGCATTGCAAATGTCGGAGAGGCGACAGCCAAGCTCATGGCAAAGCATTTTGCAAATGATATGGATGCCATGAAGAAGGCAGATGTGTCAGCATACGTTGAGATAGACGGAATCGGTCAGGTTATAGCAGAGGATATAGTCAGATACTTTGAAAATGAGAAGAATTGTGCTATCATAGATAGGTTGATGGTTGAGCTTACGTTTGTGGATGAGGTTTCTGATACGGAGCAGGATCTGGCGGGCAAGGTGTTCGTCATAACCGGTTCGCTCACCCATTTTGACAACAGAAATCAGCTCAAGGAACTGATAGAGAGCAGAGGAGGTCAGGTTACAGGTTCTGTATCTGCCAAGACCTCATATCTTATAAATAACGATGTGAATTCTACATCATCCAAGAACAAGAAGGCGAAAAGCCTTGATGTGCCTATCATATCTGAGGAGGATTTCTTAGAATTGATTGGACAGTAGGGTAACTGCGGTAGATTACTTGGTGTGTGCTACTGCATGTTTGCTTGGATAAGCAGTAAATGGAAAGGAATGAATAGAGATGCCGATAAGAATAGATGATGATCTGCCGGTTAAGAAAACATTGGAGGACGAGAACATATTTGTCATGGGAACAGGAAGGGCGCACAGCCAGGACATAAGACCCCTTGACATTCTGATACTCAACCTCATGCCGCTGAAGGAGGACACAGAGCTGCAGCTCATGCGAAGCCTGTCAAACACCCCACTTCAGGTGAACATCACGCTTCTTAGAACCATGTCCTACGAGTCCAAGAACGTGACAAAGGGACATCTTGACAGATTCTACGAGGATTTTGACAGCGTAAAGAACCGCAAATGGGACGGTTTCATCATAACCGGAGCACCTGTTGAAAAGATGGAATTTGAGAATGTTGACTACTGGGATGAACTCCGCGAGATCATGGACTGGTCCGAGACAAATGTCACATCGACCATGCACATCTGCTGGGGCGCCCAGGCAGGACTCTACTACAGATACGGTGTGCAGAAGTTCGACCTTCCGCAGAAACTGTCAGGCATATACGAACATCACACCTTCCACAAGAGAACACCACTAGTCCGCGGTTTCGACGATGTATTCTATGTGCCACATTCAAGATATACCGGTGTGTCCAAGGAGGACATTGTAAACAATGAGCACCTTGAGATCGTAGCCGAGTCAGATGTGGCAGGACCATACCTCATAATCGGTGATGGCGGCAAGAACATATTTGTCACAGGACATCCTGAGTATGACGTGCTGACCCTTGACCAGGAGTACCACAGAGACCTCGCCAAGGGACTTAATCCACAGATCCCGGTGAACTATTACCCGGACAACGACCCGGAAAAGAAACCAGTGAAGAAGTGGAGATGCCACGCGAATACTTTGTATGCGAATTGGTTGAACTACTATGTTTATCAGCTCACGCCGTATAAGTGGGAGTAGGAGCTGGTGAGATCGCATAAAAACTGAGGGGTTAAGCCAAATTCGTTACATATCAATAAAGACAAAAATGTATGTAAAATGATGTGATTTTCCATAATTTAATGACTTTGTGGCGATTAATTGGTGTTTTTTCAAAATGCAGATGGTGTTTTTTTAAAACGGCGTTAGGCAGGGAAGATATTAAATATAAAATTAAAATACAGCACTATGTAGATGAGTGGGAGTTATCTATATGGTGCTGTGTTTTTCGTTGTAATTTCTTAATCTATAGTATTTAGAAAGGCGAGTAATGCCTCTCTTTGTACAGAGTTGAGTCTATATATTCTGGTTGACAGTGGATCATTGATTAGAACCTTATTATCATCATCAAAAAAATCCCTTAATGAAATGTCAAGTGCTTTGCACAATTGGAAAAGAACTTCTATTATCACCGTAAGCAATCCGTGCAGAAAGCCGGAGAAGCAATATTTTCTCGGCTGGTAAAACAGTTTTCCGAAAAAGAGGGCGTAACGGAAGCCCTCAAAGCGGAAAATCAAATGCTGTGGGTGCAGAGGATGAACAACAGATGGCGGCTTTTCCTTTTCAGGCAGTATTCAATAAGTAATAAAGTTCCGTGAGTAATGGAAGAAGCCAGCGTTTGCGGAAATGTCACAATTTACGGAGGTAAAGTTTCAAATTCCACTTGCCTTTTTGCACTTGTTATGATATTATTAGTATGCGTACTAGGATGCTCAAAGAGAGGTGATATATTTGCGGAGAGACAGCAGTGAAACAAAGAGGAAAATACTGACCGTGTGCGTCCGTCTCTTTTTGGAGCAGGGGTATAAAAACACCTCTGTCAGTCAGATTGTGGATGAAGCAGGTGTTGCAAGAGGAAGCTATTTGAATCTGTTTCCTACCAAGGACAGAATTTTGCTGGAATTGACCGAAACGATGTTCGGCGGACAGTTCGGCGTGGCAAGAAGCATTGCAGACAGCAAGCTGCCGCCGGTTTACGCCTATGCGGTGGAAACGGCGATTCAACTGACACTGACCGAGTTGAACGAGAACCTGCGGGAAATCTACATCGAAGCCTACTCCCTGCCCGAAACATCGGAATATATTTACCTGCATACCACAGCAGAGCTGAAACAGATTTTTGGTGAAAAATTTCCCAATGATACCGAGAGCGACTTTTACGAGATGGAAATCGGCACGGCGGGACTGATGCGCAGCTATATGGCGAGAAAATGTGATATTCATTTTCCGTTGGAACGCAAGCTCAGCCGCTTTTTGACGGCGGCTATGCGGGTGTATCGGGTACCGGAGGCAGAGCAGGCAAAGGTGCTTGCCTTTATTCAATCACTGGATATCAAGGCAATCGCCACCGAGGTAATGTATAAGCTGTTCGCCATGTTGGAAATGAAATATGACTTTAAGCTGTCAAAGGACAGCAAAGGAGAGGAGACTATATGAATAAGAAAATTTTGAGCGTTGTGCTCATACTGTGCCTGATGCTGGCTGTTATGCCTATGACGGCATATGCGGCGGATATTGCGTTATGTACTAAATGCGGCCAGAGACAAACGGTAAGGGTGACTCGTCAATACGCAAATGATAAATGGCATCGATGCGATCTTACATGCACGGTGTGTGATAATACATGGGATTACTGGGAGTCACACATATGGAGCGGAACGGCGACTTGCACAAGCGGAAGGACATGCACGCTTTGCGGCGGATCTTCCGAACCGCTTGGGCACGACTGGGGCGCTTGGACGCAGAACAGCGATGAAAAGACCCACACCCGAATCTGTAAGCGTGACACCAGCCATACGGAAACCGAGAATTGCCATGGCGGCACGGCGACCTGCACTGCCAAGGCTGTCTGCACGGTCTGCGGCGGCGAATACGGCGAGATGGCGGCACACAGCTTCACTGCCGAAAAAGCAGAGGCGCAGTATTTGAAGTCTGCTGCAACCTGTACCAAAAAGGCGGTCTACTACAAGTCCTGCGCAGTCTGCGGTCTGAGCTCCGAGGGCACGGCGGATGAGGCGACCTTCTTCTCCGGCAATGCGCTGGACCACAACTGGGGCGCTTGGACGTCCAACGAAGACGGCGCCCATACCCGCACCTGCACCGTTGACGGATGCTCTGCAGGCACGCAAACGGAGAATTGCATCGATGCAAACAAAGACCACAAATGTGATATCTGCGATTATATAATCAGCGAGTGTGCAGACGATAACAAAGACCACAAGTGTGATTATTGCGGCAAGAAGCTGACTGAGCACACCGGCGGGAAAGCGACCTGCAAGGACAAGGCAAAGTGCGAAGTCTGCGGTGCGGAATACGGTGAGCTTGATGCGAAGAACCACACCAACTTAAAGCACTTCCAGGCAACTGCGGCGACCAAGACCACCGAGGGCAATATCGAGTACTGGTACTGCGAAGGCTGTGGTAAATATTACAGCGACAAGGACGGTACAAAGGAAATCAAAAAAGCCGACACCGTAACGGCGAAGCTGAAGGACGATTCCAAATCTCCGCAGACCGGCGATACAAGCAACCTTGCTTTGTGGATTGCCTTGCTGTTTGTCAGCGGCGGTGCAGCCATTGGCACAACGGTTGTCAGCAGAAAGAAAAAGTACAACAGATAATTGAATAATGTTCCCTTGCTCCATCTTCCGAGCAAGACAAAAGCGTCGTAGCAATACGGCGCTTTTTTGTTACCCGGAAGCGACAAACAGCGGCTTTTGAATGGTTGGCGGTAAAGGATACCGCCGCTAAAACAAAACCGCTCATATCGAAAGAAAACGCCCAAAATCGCCCAGAAAAATGACAGTTCGGAGAGGCTTTGGGCGTTTCTGCATTTCGGGAGCAAATCGGCAGTGAAAAGGAGGTGCTCGCTATGCCCCGTATGCCGAAATACCTCAAGGAAGAATTGGCGTTCTTTCTTGATGAGCGTGGCAGGAAGAAATACAACGAGCTTTGCAGGAAATGCGAAAGGAGCTGCAAGCAGCGTTTCCTACTATCAAAGACAGTATTTCAATGCGTCCTCTGCCGTGGAACGATTGCAGGAACGGTATGACCGGCTCAAAGAAAAATGCCAGCCGTTTTTGCAGGCACTGGAACACTTTCCAAAGCTGGTGGAGGTCTTTGTGAAGAAGGTCAAGGAGCTTTTCAGTATCAAGGAAGCGCAGGAGCGCAAGGAACGGGAGGACAGAGCAGCCGCCCGAAAAGAACAATCCAAACACCGTCGGGGCAGAAATGATTGGGAACGGCAATGCCGCCAAGCTGGACATCCGAGAGTAGCATCCGAACCACGAGCGCTGCGGGAAGGGTATCACGCTCACGGAGGACGAGGGCAGAAATCTTTACGCAGCACTCAAGGCAATCTATGAAAAGGAATAATCCTTTTTCGGCTGGTAACGGGGCGTTCGGAAACGGACGCCCCTATTTTTACGGAGGGAGGTGATGACCGTGGAGGATATGAAAACCGGCTTTGTAGAGAGAATCGGCGGCACCATTTTCGTTGTCAACGCAATGCCCGCAGAGAACGCAAAGCATACGCAGGAGGAGCTTGTAAAGGCTCTGATTGCAAGAGAAGCAATGGCTTTGCAGGAAGCAGATGTTGCCTGATTGCCAACACGACACCTAAAGGTGCCACCCCATCTGATCCGTTCTGGGAGAAAGCAGGGTAAGCCGTCAAAACTGGATACAAGAATGAAGTTTTTACAGGAGAACAATCCTCTTGGAGCTAATCATCCGGCGGTAAAGCAGTATAACAAATGTATGAGAGGTGCCGGAGATACCGTTAGTTCTATTATTATCAGTGCAAATTCCAGACTGGCATTTTTTGAAAATAAACAGGTACTCAGGCTGCTTTCAAAGGATGATCTTAATCTGCCTGAAATAGGGATAGGAGTAAATGGGGATGGTGAAACAAAGACAGCTCTGTTCTGTGTAATTCCAGATAGTGATAAATCATATAACTTCATTATCGGAATGTTATATACACAGATATTCCAGGAGTTATATTATCAGGCAGATTTCAATTGCGGTGGCAGATTACCGATTCATGTGACATTCATGCTTGATGAATTTGCAAATGTTGCATTGCCGGATGATTATATCCTTGACGAGATTGCCAAGTTTGTTGCTGTGCCACATAATTCCTGTCGGAGCTTTTCGGGGACAGCCGCTGTACGCCCAAGTCTTAATATCTGCAGGAGAGCCGACGATATATGTTTCCGTATCTTCCGTAAAGTCAACAATTATGCCAACCGAAGCAATATCCGCGCAATGTTCAAAAAAATTCATCATAAAAGTTTATTCCTTACCATATAAAGTTGTTTTTCAAATTATCATTCTTGGAAATTTTCCTGTACTCACTCGGTGTGATCCCTGTTCTTTTTTTGAATATCTTCATAAAGCATATCTCATTTCCGTATCCGCAGAGGTCGGATATTTCCTTAACGGTCATATCGGTGGTCGAAAGATAATATTGTCCTGTCTTGATCTTTGCGGATAAAATATCTTCATAGCAGCTTATCCCGAATTTCCGTTTGTATATTGCCTGAAGATATGACGGACTCAGATTCATTTTTTCAGCAAGCTGATATATATTGCTGTAGCTCCCTGCATTGCTGTAAATATCGGTGCGGAGCATTTCAAGAGCGGAAATGCGGCTTTTATCGCTGTCAGGATTTATGCTGCTTTCGGATATTTTCATAAGTATCATCTGCATAAGCATATTTTCGTACTGTTTCCTGTTGGTCGAACCGGCTACATTTTCACGGCATAATATCGTAAGCAACTCTTCAATTGCAGGAATATCCGCCGAGGTGATAAGCGTGTCAGTTTTTATCCCATTCATAAGCTCGGTATCGTCCGTATCAAAATGGACAAAGTGATTAACATAACTTCCGCACAGAGTTTTGTAATGCTGCATTGTTCCCTTGCTGTATAAAATGAGACTGTCGGGAGAAACGGTTATTTCTTCACCGTTTTGTATCAGAACAGCGGAGGTCTTGAAGATAACAAGAAGATCATCTCCCGAACCATCCGGTCTGCATATTTCAAAATTCCCTTTGTGTCTTACGTTCTGACAGACTGTGTTTATACTTATCATATCATCACCTCAAAGTACGAACGGTTAGTATAATAATGTTATAAGTCATTGCAATACCAAAGTCAATGACTTATATATGATAATATAATAATTCAGTATGCGGCGGAGGTATAATATGAAAAAAATATCAATAGTAATAAATGCAGACGACAGGCTCGGACATATCTCTCCCGAGATATACGGACATTTTTCCGAGCATCTCGGAAGATGTATCTACAACGGTATATATGTGGGTGAAAATTCACCTATTCCGAATACAGACGGAATAAGGAATGATATCATCGAGGCGTTCAGAAATATAAAAGCTCCCGTTTTCCGCTGGCCCGGCGGCTGCTTTGCGGAAGAATATCACTGGCAGGACGGTATCGGTGAAAAAGCCTTGCGCCGAAAGATCGTGAACACGAACTGGGGCGGAGTTACGGAGGATAATTCTTTCGGTACACACGAATTTATGCGCTTCTGTGAGCTTGTTGGCTGCAAGCCTTATATAAACGTCAATGTTGGCAGCGGCAGTGTTCGTGAAATGTCCGAATGGATAGAATATATGACCTCAGATGCGGAATCGCCTCTCACAGAGCAGAGAAAGAAGAACGGCAGAGCCGAGCCGTGGAAACTCGAATACCTCGGTGTCGGCAATGAAAACTGGGGCTGCGGAGGAAATATGCGTCCCGAATATTACGCCGACGTTTATAAAAGGTATCAGACGTTTTGCCACAATTATTCGGGAAACAGACTTTACAGAATAGCCTGCGGTCCAAGCTCTGCCGACTATAACTGGACAGAAGTCATGATGAAAAATCTTGACAGCAATAATGTTGATGCTATCGACCTGCATTATTATACGATGCCCGTATGGCCCGAAATGGATTCAGCCACCGATTTTGACGATGAGCTTTATTATAAAACTATCGCTGCAGCGAACTTTTCCGATGAGCTTATCACAAGACATTCGGAGATAATGAATCGCTATGATCCCGAAAAGAAAATAGGACTTGTAATAGGCGAGTGGGGCTGTTGGCATAAGGTAGAAGAGGGTACGAACCCGGGATTTTTATATCAGCAGAATACTATGCGTGATGCTATCGTTGCTGCAATAGAGCTGAATGTTTTTAACAGACACAGCGACCGTGTTGTAATGGCAAACCTTGCACAGGCGGTGAATGTTCTCCAATCGGTCATTCTTACAGAGGGCGGTAAGATGATAAAAACGCCTACATATCACGTTTTCGACCTTTTTAAAACACACCAAAACAACGAGGCAGTTTACTGCTATACGCAGAACGAAAATATGTCGGAAGGCAAAAATGCTCCGATGATCTCGGCTTCCGCATCGGTGAACGAAAAGAGTATGACCGTTACCGCCGCAAACTGTTCGCTTACGGAAGAGGCTGCTGTTGAATGCAGCATTTTCGGATTTAAAGCATCATCGGTTTCGTGCAGGATACTTACAAACGAGGCGCACAGCTATAACGACTTCGACTGTCCCGACAGGGTGAGCATTACCGAGCATACGGCAGTCATCAAGGATAATGTTTTAAAGCTGAATATTCCGCCTTGTGCTGTTGTGGAATGTGTTGTTGACTAAATATTGGGGCATATTCACAGTGCATTTCGTCTTTATAATAAAAATATAAGCATAAGAGCTGCGTTTCATTAAAGAAGCGCAGCTCTTTATGTGAGAATGTATAAAAAACACATCTCCCCAACACCACTAGATGAAGAGATGTGCCTACACCCCCAAATACGGTCTCATACCATCCAGAAATGCTTCTGTCAGGAAAGCAGACACCTTGTCGCTGCTTTCCTGACAGTTATCCACCGCAAACTTGTGCAGTATACCAACCACGCCGCCTATTGCGTATGCTACGGCGTATGAGTATTTCTCCTGGGCCAGGCCGGTCTTGCTGGATTTTTCCAGAATTAATCGCACGTATCTATGGAACATTGTCAGTGCCTTTTCCACGAAATCATAAGCCTCAGGTGTGGCAATGATGATCATGAGAAATTTATTTGCTTTCATGTATTCGCATAGAGACCTGAAGAACTGGTGGCAGATCTCAAGATTGCCTTCTGGTTTGAAGCTATTCATGATCTGAAATATTTCATCGATGATGCGGTCTTCCATGGCATTGATGAAAGCAGGCATGTCTTCATAGTGGTTGTAAAATGTGCTTCTGGTCACACCTGTGAGTTTGGTTATCTCGGACACGCTTATTTTGTTCAGAGCCTTTTGACCTGCAAGTATCTTGAATGCATCTAGAAGGTCACTTTCAGTTCTGTCATATCGGGGATCGGTTGAGTTGATCATGGCTGTCTCCTTTATCTGCTGCCTGGCTTGGTGCTGCAGTTTTGTCATTATCTAATACAGCAATGTTACAACAATAATGCGTGTGAGTCTATTGTTATACGAGATTTCTTTTGATCTTTTTTGTCGAACTCTTTTCAAACGGCTCTTTTCTTATATCCAGTGCAGAGATCCTTTTGTATGTTGGCTGGTTTTTGTTGAAAGTATCAATAATTTTTTGCAATTTTTCAGAAGTTCTGTCTGCATCCATATGTTTCTTATCTACAAAATCCTGATCTGGATATATGTGAGCAGTGAGATGGTTGCCGTCGCCGGTAATGACTATTTCTGAAATAAGGGGCTCTATAGAAAGCTTTCCCTCCAGTTCCTCAGGGGATATGTTTTCACCATTTGCCAGAATGATGAGGTTCTTTTTCCTTCCGGTTATATACATAAAACCATCGGAGTCGAGATAACCAAGATCTCCGGTGCAGAGCCAGCCGTCTTGAAAAGCTTCTGCGGTCTCGTTTGGCATGTCGTAGTATCCGGACATGACGCTTGTGCCTTTTACCTGAATTTCCTCGTCGACAAAACGAACAGCACAGTTGTCCAGGAGTTTGCCAACGGATCCGGGTCTGTTGTATCTGTGATTGTTGGAGCAAATTACAGGGGAGCATTCAGTCATGCCGTATCCCTGGAGTATGTCTATTCCATATTTTTTGAATTCGGTAACATACATAGGATCCAGATATGCCCCTCCGCAGAATATATATTCCAGTTTACCGCCAAATGCTTCCTTTGCAACCAGCTTTTTAGGAAGGAGAGGGTTGACGTCTTTGAGTTTTTTGTAAATGGTTTCTACCATGAGAGGAACCATCAGCATACCAACAGGCTGAAACCGTTTCATGTTTTTCAGCATGTGTAGCAACGAGTCATTGATGCAGATAGTGGCGCCCAGTGAAATGCCCTTCATCCATTCCATTGTCAGGCAGAAGGCGTGATGTATAGGCAGAACGCTCAGAATAGTTACACCAGGTTCCAGATTTACATATACATTTTCAACATTTTGTGCGAGATTGAATTGAGACAGCATGACGCCTTTGCTTTTACCTGTTGTTCCAGAGGTATACATAAGCGTACACATTTTATCCTTATCCTGATCGGCAAATGCAAAGTCATCCGGTATGGTAATTTCGCTGCGGAGCTGTTCAAATGACAAAATTGCTAATTGTGGATTTGAATCTGCACCCTCCGGACGCTCTATATCGACTTTCTTTTCCATGGTGAATACAACATTCATTCTAGGACAATCTGCTTTCAGTTCTGTTATCACATCTTTTCTGGATGCTCCGCAGAATAATGCAGTTGATTCTGATCTATTCAGAAGTTCATGTAATTCCGGAGCAGACAGGTTTGCATCCAGCGGTACAGCAGTATTTCCCGTGAAAAGTATAGCCATGTAGGCGCAGATCCATTCATAAGAGCTGCTTCCCACCAGTGCAATATGTGTTCCGCAGAGTCCATTATTTCGCAAAATGATAGCAGTTTTGCGAATGTCATCCCACAGATCTCCGTAGCTCTTTTCGACAATATCTCTGTGAGACAGATATTTAACAGCTATTACATCTCTATGTATCTGACAGCTTTTTTCAACAATTTCCAGAATATTTTCTTCCATATATTATATCTCCATTTCTTTTATGTGAGGCAAAATGGGACATACTCCGTCGTCCCAGATTTTTAATGTTAAACCGATGCAGAAGAGCTTGTCAGGTTGTCAAGGTACTTGATGGCGTCTTCTATAGTGTGAATATTGATGATCTCATCTTCATCGATTTCCACGTCAAATGTATCTTCAAGGTCGCCGAGAAAAGTCATGAAATCAAGTGAGCTAAAGCCCAAATCTTCTATGAATCGCATATCATTAGTGATTTCATCAGCTGGTGTATTGCAGTATTCGGCAACAATGTTCAAAAAAGTTATATTAGTATTCATATTAAAAATCTCCTTATTGAATTAATTAAAGGGGACAGGAACCTCCGTCCCCACGAAGGGGGGGGGCAGGAACCTCCGTCCCCCAAAAATAGTTAGATGCATTCGATGATTTCGCCCACGGTCATTTCTGGTTCGGCAATGCCTTTGAAGATTATCTTCATAAGGTAGTAGTAGAACAGTTCAATGTCCTGTTCGGAGAGACTTGCGGTCTGGTATCTGAAATAGAAATTCAGGCCCAGATCATTTGCACTGTGCATGACGGTGAGATAGATCTTTTGTTTTGATGTACCGTTTGGAATCCACATGCTCCTTACGGAAATGTTTTCGAGATGCGGATTTTTAAGCCTGATAGGAAGAGGCTGGTAAGTAAGCCCCACGCTCTCATAAGTAGTGTGTGGAGGAGTGTGGAACATTTCTTTCATCTGGTCAGACAAAAGTTCCGGGTCATAATTGCAGTGTCGGTATACATGATTCTGAACATCCTGAATCATGAAAACTGCATCTAGAAACTCTGTGTCCGGATCAATGATGGTTCTGCAAGGGTATGCCATTGCGCGAGAGCCACCTGATACCCACTCGGCATGTGTGGAACGTCTTGAAACATAATTCCTTATGGAAATGTCAGTCTGTCCGCTATTTGCCTTGGAGAGATAAGTTCGTATTCCCATGAGAATGAGGTTGGTCATGGATATGTGATTGTTCATACAAAAATCCAGGAGATTCTGGGTTGGCTCAGCATCCAGATGATAGTTCTTTGTAGCGACAGACAGGTCGTTGATCTCCTGATCTGCAGCGCGGAGTGACTTGTCATTGTGAAGGCGTCTGCTTTCCTGAAGTATCCGTTGTCCCTGTATATCGGAGTAAATAGGTTCTCCATTTTCCTCCAGCACATTTTGCCAGTACATGCGGTCTTTTGAGACACGTTTTTCGTCTGTGCTTTTTTTAAGATCACGTTCGACCATGTCAGTGAAACTTGCCATGTCCTCGGGATAAGGCGTGCCAAATTTGTAATGACAGTACAGTTCCATGATGTCATTCACCATGACGATAGCTCCACATGAATCCATGAGTCTGTGATCGATCTTGATGTACAGCCCATTGTAGCCACCCGGAAGCGAGATCATTTTTATCACATTCATTGGAATATTGTCCCCGTCAAATGGAATTCTGGACCATTCTTCCATGCGGTGATAAGCGTCATCACCGGAAAGCCATGAAAGGTTTTCGTAATCAATATCTCTGTCATCGTGAGAAACAACATATTGCCGTACCTCTCCATTTGGGTCAACTTTTGTAAAACGGATTCGCAGGCATTCGTATCTCTCGTATTCCAGTTGTATGCATTTTTTCAGCAAACCAAAATCAAGCGGCGCTTGCAGAGTCATACAAATGCTTATATTTGCGACTTGCTGAGTGCCAAATTCAATAATTGGTTTGAAATGTATCTTTTGTGAAGGTGTTAATGGATAATATTTTCTTGGCATAATTTATTCCTCCTGATGTTCTGATACGCTGTGGGAAAAGTTATCACAAGAAAAATGAGGATTCAATATGCCGGATCCGCTAATGGACACTTTAGATGAAATTGACCGGAAATCGGGGACGTTCCTTCTGTCACCAAGAGTGTCCCCCTGTAACGAATAAGACAGAGGGACACTCTTGGTGACAGAAGGAACGTCCCTACATGTATTAAAAATCAGAGCGATAAATTTGAAGTCTCACTTGAGGTATTTTAAGGGATTTAATAACTGTTATATTTGGTTATAGAAATCTCGGCAAACCCTTGAAAATACTAAAATTTTCGTGGGTGTCCTCCCCGTCACATCTTGTATTGTGTTATATCGTTTTACCCTTGTTTATGAACCCTCATAAGGGAAAAAACAAGGGAAGGAATCAACTGCGAAAACATTGTTTTTGACCAGTTAGGTAGAAAAAATTACCACCTATTGATAAAGTATAGATAATAATCCTAATCCAGATATACTACAAAGCAAGAAAGGAGGAAAATCATGAAACTGAATATTAATATCGATGCGGAAGCTAAAGAACCTGAAATTATGATTACAACAGCACAGATGACGGAAGAAGTTAACAGAGTTGTTGATTTTGTAAGCAGATTAGATGATGCTCCAACAATTATTTCCGGTATCAGAGAGGATAAGGTCGAACTATTAGATCCGGATCACATAGTAAAGATTTACGCAGAAGACAGTAAAGTTTTTACCCAAACAGACAATGGTACGTATCAAATTAGATTGAGACTATATGAAGCGGAAGAAAGATTGGATAACAGTAAGTTTGTAAGGATATCAAATTCAGAAATTGTGAATCTTAAGAAGGTTAAAAGCCTTGATTTAAGCTTTGTAGGAACAATTTGTATGGAATTATCGAATGGGACTGTAAGTTATGTTTCCAGAAGATATGTTTCAAAGATCAAAAAAGTATTAGGATTATGAGGTGACTAAAAATGAAAAAAGAATTATTTTCTAGAATATTTGTTGGATTATTGGGTGGAATTGTAATTAGTTATTTGATTACAATTGGAATTTCACTTGCAATCGGTGATGGTAGTTACTATTCATGTGTTCCGAGTTTGATTGAACGATTTGGCAATGAGGTAACAGCGATTATCATACAGACTGTTTTAAGTGCCGTTCTTGGAGCAGGATTTGCAGGAGCATCTGTTATCTGGGAAATAGATAAGTGGAGTTTATTAAAACAAACAAGCATTTATTTTGGAATTGTATCTGTACTTATGATGACAGTTGCATATATTTGCGAATGGATGGAGCATTCTGTTAAAGGTGTATTAAGCTATTTTGCTATTTTTGTTGCAATATTTGTTGTAGTTTGGATAGTACAATATTTGATTTGGAAGATACGTATTTATAAGATAAAAGAAGGCATTCAAAAGAATAATTAGTCGAAATACACAGAGTACAAATCGAAGATTTGTGCGGTGGGTGTATTTCGCTCTACGAGGCTGAAAAATGATTTGTGCTAAATATAAAAAGATTATGAATTTTTAGAAATTCATTGACAAAAGAAGGGCATTTGGTTCAATAATATTGAAGGAGGGTCCTGCCGATAAGTGGACGTTCA
>OHJB01000799.1_pt1 | contig 14479 bp, 10 predicted proteins | sample 1568431 | NCBI WGS metagenome assembly OHJB01 (sample SAMEA3879594, study PRJEB24766) | human gut metagenome | biome: human-associated habitat; feature: feces | place: USA | collected 1985/1987 | reverse complement strand
ACTGGCAAGGGATAATTCGCTGACCGGTCTTGAGTTTGCTTCCGGGATTCCCGGTACTATAGGCGGTGCGGTGTATATGAATGCGGGAGCTTATGGTGGTGAGATGAAGGACGTTGTCACCAGTGTCAAGGTGATGGATGCCGATGGACATATATATGATATGTCGTCGGATGAACTGGATTTTTCGTACAGACACAGTGCTGTGGAGGCTGAGGGGCTCATAGTTCTTGAGGTTACCATGAAGCTGGCAGCAGGTGTGCAGCAGGATATAGATGACAGAATGAAGGAATTGTCGGATTCCAGAAGAACAAAGCAGCCGCTTGAGTATCCGTCGGCGGGCTCTACATTCAAGAGACCTGAGGGATATTTTGCGGGTAAACTTATAATGGATGCAGGACTCAGGGGATATTCTGTGGGAGGAGCACAGGTGTCCGAGAAGCACTGCGGATTTGTTGTGAACAGGGGCGGTGCAACCGCTGCTGATGTGACAGGTCTGATCCGTGATGTACAGAAGAAGGTTATGGATCAGTTTGGCGTGATGCTGGAGCCTGAGGTGAAGATGCTTGGCGATTTCTAGCATTTAGTGAGACAGGGAGAACAGAGCATGAGATTTGTTATTGTGACAGGAATGAGTGGAGCAGGAAAGGCAACGGCGCTTAAGACGCTTGAGGATGCCGGATTTTTCTGTGTTGATAATCTGCCTATCCAGCTTATAAAAAGATTTGCCGAGATCGCTTATGATGAGCAGATCCAGGTGGATGATGTTGCTATCAGTGTTGATATCAGAAGTGGAAGGGCTTTGTCACAGCTCAATTCGTGCCTGGCGGATATCAGAAGAGAGGGCATGAATTATGAGATCCTGTTCATTGAGTGTTCCAATGCAACTCTGGTAAAGCGTTATAAAGAGACTAGAAGAAACCATCCTCTTTCGGTCAAGGGTGGGCGAATAATAGATGGAATAAACAAGGAGCGTGAGCTTATTGGCTTCCTCAAGGAGGAGGCTGATTATATAATCGATACTACCAACCTCCTTGTGAGAGAGTTTAAGGCGGAGCTTGACAAGATATTTGTGCAGAATGAGGAGTATTCGAATTTCATAATTACGGTCATGTCATTTGGATTTAAGTATGGAATACCGAGGGATTCTGATATAGTTCAGGATGTGAGATTTCTGCCTAATCCGTACTATGACCTTGAACTCAGGGAGAAAACGGGAAACGACAAAGAGATACAGGACTATGTTATGAACTGCAAGGAGGGCCCTGAGTATCTGGAAAAGTTTATAGATCTGATAACATTTTTGATACCGAATTATATCAAGGAAGGCAAAAATCAGTTGGTCATTTCCATCGGCTGCACAGGCGGAAAACACAGATCCGTCACGATAGCCAATGCTGTCTATGCCCGTTTGCAGAAGTCAAAGTATACAGTGAGGATAGTTCACAGGGATATTTTGAAGGATTCAATAGTCAAGAAGTTGTAGCATGTAATAACAGATAGTATAGCAGGTGGAATATGTCATTTTCTTCAGACGTTAAGATGGAGCTGGCAGGGAATGTCCCGGGAGCGAGGCATTGTCAGATAGCTGAGCTGGCTGCGATGATCTCAATGGTGGCATATGTGAGATATTGGGCTGGCAGACCGGCCGGGCTGGTGATAGTTACAGAGAGAAGTGTTATCGCAAAGGAGATAGCTTCCCTGATAAAGAGGCTGTTCAGATATATTCCGGACTCAAGTGTAAGAAGGACCGGAGCTGACAGCAGAGTATACAGGATGGAGATCAATTCTCCGGAGATTGTCAATACGATACTGATGACCTTGAAGATAGAAAATGAACATGAGTGTGAAGGACTGATACAGTGTCAGCTCATGAAGGTCAGCAGGATGGATGTTCAGCAGGATTGCTGCAGAAGAGCATATATAAAAGGAGTGTTCATGACCTCGGGATCAATCAGTGATCCGAACAAGGGCTACCACATGGAGGTGGTGTGCGAGAACGAGGGAAGGGCACAGTTCATACAGGAGATAATAAACGGATTTGGTGTGGAAGCCCGCATAATACAGCGGAAGAAATACTACGTCGTCTATCTGAAGGATGGAGAGATGATAGTTGATATGCTGGGAATAATGGGGGCACACATATCCCTGATGAATATGGAGAACATAAGGATCAGGAAGGATATCCGTAACAATATCAACCGCAGGGTCAACTGTGAGGCCGCAAACCTCAACAAGACCGTGAGCGCTGCCGTAAAGCAGATGAATGACATTAATTACATAATAGAGACAAAGGGCATAGGATATCTGCCCGATAACCTTCAGGAGCTGGCGCTTGCCAGACTGGAGAATGAGGATGCTTCCCTTAAGGAGCTTGGTGAGATGATGACGCCGCCGATCGGTAAGTCGGGGGTTAATCATAGATTAAGAAAAATAAGTGAAATCGCAGAAGAAATGCGGGGCTGTTGATGAGCCCAAGGAGGATGTAATGATCGAAAAGACAGTTGTTGTATCAATGATGGGAGAGGCAGAGGAAAGACCTGTTGCAGTTCTTGTACAGATTGCAAGTCAGTATGACAGCAAGGTTCACCTTGTTACCGGAGATAAGAGAATCAATGCTAAGAGCATTATGGGTATGATGAGCATGAACTTCGAGAATGGCAGTGAGCTCACTATAGTTGCAGACGGTGCTGACGAAGAGGCAGCAGTCAATGCACTTTCAGAATATCTGACAAAAAACAATAAGTAATTTGGATGATTTATTGCACCTCGGATGTGTATGTGGTAAAATAAATTTATCAATGGACATTTGTCGGAGGAACAGGATATGGGATTTTTTGACGGATTATTAAAGAAGATACCATTCGTATCCAGATTTTCCAAAAAGAAGGAACCGGTCAACAATGTGGAGCTCCAGTTCAACAAGGCCATGAACCTTATGGACAACGGAGATGCTGAGGAATCAGTAAACATACTTGAACAGGTTGCAGACATAGGAATAATGGATGCGCAGTATAAGTCATATGGGGATGATGCTCTTCTTGCACTTGCAGAGTTCTATGAGAAGGGAAAGTACCGCAACGCAGTTGTGGATGTGGATCTGAATAAATCTACCAAGTATTACGAGAAGTATGTGAATCAGAACCATGACGGCGATGTTATATTCAAGCTTGCCAAGATGCTTCTGGAGGTTCAGAACTTCTCAAAGGCAATCAAGTATTATGAGCTTGCAGCCACAGATTACGGTATAAAGGCAGCGTATATGAGCCTCGGCTCAATATACGAGAGCGGACTTAACAGAGTGGATGAGTACGGCAACAAGAGTGATTATGTCGTGCCTATCGATCTGGACAAGGCCATGATGTGGTACAAGAAGCTTGCTGATACCGGTGATGCCAAGGCAAAGGCTTCATACGAGAGAGTTGAGTACATGAGTACCCATGGTGACAGCCTTGAGTTCGAGGAGAAGGACAAGCTGTACACGGATATAGCAGAGGCCAGAAAGGCAAAGGGAAAGGAGCCGCGTTACAAGGTTATCGAGGCTTCAAGACTTCAGTATCAGTACACATATGTACATGATCAGGTTGAGGGATTCATCCACAAGCTTCCAAAGGGCTGGGTGAAGACGATCAACGAGTCGACAGGCGAGGAGTATTACGCACCAAGTCTTACATATAAGGATTTTGCAATGTATGTATATTATGACAGTGTGCCAAAGGATTCAAAGATGACTCTTGAGAACTACCTGAGATACTGTAACGATGCGTTTGACGAAGAGCTGCAGCTCAAGGCGTATGTCACAGAGTATGCAGATGGAATATGTACGACTTACTATCACAAGGACATGGAGAAGGGAATCGTGTCATTTGCCTTCTATCATGGACGTAGACTGGCATGTATGAGATTCGTATGTGCTACTATGGAGATCATAGAGCAGTACGAGGAGATCATATTTGAGACAGCCAACTCATTTGCGTTTGTAGATCCTACACTGGCCAGTGACCACAGTGCCAACAGAAAGGATATGCAGTATTATAACGAGGCTATATACTGCTACTACCTTGAGGATTATGAGGGTGCCATGAGAGCCGCAAAGCAGGCTCTTAAGCTTGGAAGCATAAAGGCAAGTTACCTTCTGATAGAGCTGTACTACGATGAGGACAGCCCGTACAGGGATGTTGAGAAGACTATAAGCTATGCAAAGCAGTTGTTTGAGGCGACTAAGGATCCTGAGCTTGCATTCCTTCTTGGAATCGTATACGACCAGCAGCTCAAGGATTATGTGAAGGCAGTTAACTGGTATGAGAATGCAGAGCGTCTTGGACACAAGAGAGTTGCATTCTATCTTGGAAGAATATATTATTACGGTCTGCTCAGAACGAAGAGAGACGGAGGCAAGGCACTGTCTTACTTCAAGAAGGCCAGAGAGAACGGTATTCAGGAGGCTGAGGGCTATATCAAGGATCTTGAGGATCTCAAGGGAGAGGACCTTCAGACAGCCGTTGAGAAGTGGGAGCGTGCAGTGGAGGCCGGAAGCGAGTCAGCGGCTATCAAGATAGCCATGATGAAGCAGAGACAGATTTTCTACATTGCAACACCATATGAGATTGAGAAGGCTTATCTTGAGGCACTTGGTCTTGGAAGCGCCCGTGCCGGATATGAGCTCGGAAGAATCTATCAGGTACAGGAGAAGCAGGATAACTACAGGGGCGAAATCAAGAGTATCAAGTATTTCGAGAAGGCGTTCAATGCGAACTTCGATGACTGGGATAAGGAGAACCTGTTCAAGGTCATCAATTACAAGGTTGAGAAGGGCCTGGCAAACGACGAGGCCATCAAGTTGTACATAGAGAATGCAAGTATGGGATATGTTCCGGCTATAGAGAAACTTATCGGACTTGTGCCTACAACTACCCAGCAGATATGGAGCCTGTATGACGCTCTTATCGATCTTGCTGAGACCGGTGATGAGTCAGCGATAGTTGCCATGAACAAGCTGGAGATGAACTATGTAGACCTCATACTCAGAGAGCCGGCCAAGGGACAGAAGGTTGTGGAGAACAAGTTCTTCAGACTCTGTGTTCCAAAGGAGTGTAACTCAGTCATCAACGATGACGGCGGTACTATCAAGATGGCTGATTCAGTCGTTGAGTTTGCAGTTGCCGAGATGCCTGTCAATGCTACGGCAGAGCAGGATTACCTGAAGATCTACAAGCTGATAGTTTCAGAGTATCTGCCTGATGAGAATGCGGATGTGATCATTGCAAACTCAAGAATGATCGGATCTGCAATAAGGGCTTCAAAGGATAACGTACATACATTCAGCATCCTTCTGATAAGCTCCAAGAACCAGTACATATTCAAGCTGAGTTCCAAGGACAGGCGTCAGATGATGCAGTTCAAGGATGTCGTAGTTGCAATAGCCAAGTCTCTTGTTGAGACAGGTGAGATCTACAAGGCGACAGAGGAGGGCAAGAAGAACATCGGTCTTGCATTCCTGTTGAAGGCTAATGAGAGTGGATTCCTGTCGATCGGCAAAGGCGAGTAATACAACAGGATATCAATTAGATCAGAATGATCCCGGAGGACATATCTCCTCCGGGTTTTTTACCCCATAGGGATAGAGAAAGGGAGCATATTATGCCGGGACTTAACAAGAGAGAGCTCACGAGCAAGCCTTTGAGAATGGATTCCAGAATGGCGAGGGATTTGGAGAGATTATCTGATTATACCGGTTATTCTCAGAATGAGATCATTCTCATGTCCATAAAGAAATATCTCTTTGAAAATCGTGGGTATTTCCTGCGGGATATGGTTGAGGAGAAATGCCTTTTGCGCATTGAGAAGGAAGTAAGGATCATGCGTGGAGAGACCCATCTGAAGTATGGAGACATGACGGTGGATGTGGTGAAGTCAGAGAATGCAAATGGTAATATCAACTTATATGTAGCGACTATAAGACTTCGTAATAAGCTTGGAGAGATATTCTATGAGGATGTACAGGAGCTGGATATGTCGGGAAAAGACTGGGAATATTATAAGGAGTTCCTGTATGAGGTTGTGATGAAGTATATGGATATCGATGAACCAGCACTTAAGACGTATTTCAGGGAAAAATTCCTGTATGAATAGTATAAAGTGATAAAAAATCAGAGAGTGCAATGATATGGGTTTAACTATTTACATTGCAAATTTTTAGTGGTATCCTATAATAGATTTGGAAAAAGTGGTCGAATCGAGGTGAGATGCTTGTTTAGAAATGTTATGAATGACCTTGCAACATGGTATGAGACCGGAGCGGATAAGATTGCAGTTGTCCGTGGTGGCAAGTTTGTTGGCAAGACATGGGCTGTGGCTGATTTTGCCATGGGATTTTTTGAGGATCATATAATAATAGATATGGACAAGTATCCGGACTTTGCCGCATATGCAGCAAAGGAGAGGAGACCGGAGAAGCTTCATGCCAAGCTTACAACGTCGCTTGACAAGTATGATTTCAAGGATAAGCTTCTTATATTTGACAATGCGCAGAACTGTGTGGGACTGCTCGGCAACCTTGTTGAGTACAGCAGATATAATACTGACTGCAGGATCTGTGTCATTGCGACATCCTGTGGACCAATCCCGGGAGAGGAAGAGTGCCAGGATGACATATGCGTATATGAGATGATGCCTATGAACTTTGAGGAATTCCTGAAAGCGGGAAAGGGCAGAAAGCTCTGTGCATTTATAGAGAACCAGAAGATCACACCGATGCCGGATGAGGTCAGGGACAGCGTCCAGACAATGCTTGAGACTTTCTTCGTGACCGGAGGAATGCCGGAGGCGGTGGATGAATATTATAAGACAGGAGATCTCAGAAGAGTTGATGTGGTTTTGAAGTCTATACTTGACAGAACTACTGAATATCTGATAAACTCCACTCCGAAGAGATATCTTACCAAGGTCATGGCGATATGGAATAGTATTCCGGTTCAGCTTACCAAGGAGAACAAGAAGTTCATGTATGGATACGTTGATCCGAAGGCCCGTGCCAGGGAGTACGAGGCGTCAGTTGATCAGATCGTCAGGATGGGCGTTGTGCGTCAGGTGTACAGAGTCAGGAATGGAGTGCTTCCTCTGGCAAACCAGAAGGATGACAAGTCATTTGAGCTGTATCATCTTGATCATGGTCTGCTCAGGGTCATGGCTGGTATTCTGGTTCAGGATATTGACACAGATAATGTTCTTGATATGATGGATGGAGTTATAGCAGAGCAGTACGCTCTTGCAGAGCTGTATGTGAACAGGAGTATCGGTGATCTGTATTTCTGGATCTCATCGGCCACAGCGAAGGTTGATTTCGTGTATGAGGGCGATGGAGAGGTCATTCCAGTGGATGTTCAGACAAGTCCGCACACCAAGGCCCAGAGCTCCAGAGTATTCAAACAGAGATATGACAATCAGACTTCAGTGAGGATATCTACAGATGACATGTTTGTCGATAAAGGATTGGTAAATATACCGCTATATGGTATCTGGTGTTTCTAACCGATAGCGTATGGTAGTAATTTATAGATGCCGAAATAGCTCAGTTGGTAGAGCAACGCATTCGTAATGCGTGGGTCGAGGGTTCGAGTCCCTTTTTCGGCTTCAATATTGAGGAAGGCTGCCTGCAAAAGTTTTTGCGGCAGCCTTTTGTACTCAGTGGGAAAGGACGGGATGATATGGATGCTCCAAAATGGTACAGACATTTGAAAACCATAAACAGACATAAGAGAATGGTCATGCATAACTGCTTTAAGTGCGGATTATACTGGCAGGGGCTTGTGCACGATCTGTCAAAGTATTCGTGGACTGAGTTCTCAGTCGGGGCAAAGTATTATCAGGGAACAAGAAGCCCGAATGATGCGGAGCGCGAGAGCAAGGGATATTCAAGCGCATGGCTGCACCACAAGGGAAGAAACAAGCACCATCTGGAATACTGGGTAGACTACAGTGTTGACAGGAACTGTGTGGAGCTGGTGGGAATGCGCATGCCGGAGAAGTACGTTGTGGAGATGTTCTGCGACAGGGTGGCTGCCAGCAAGAATTATAATGGTGATAAGTATACGGATTCATTTCCACTTGAGTATTATCTGAGGGGCAGATCCAGACATCATCTGCACCCTGAATCGGCGGATCTGCTGGAGGACATGCTAACGACTCTGGCTGAGAAGGGCGAAGATTATACATTTGACTATATAAGGCGGGAGATACTGCATAACAAATAAGGAGGAGACATATGGAGTTTACACATCTGCATGTGCATACAGGCTACAGTCTGCTGGACGGTGCGGCGAAGATAGACGGACTTGTGCGCAGGGCAAAGGAACTGGGATATGATTCCCTCGCAATAACGGATCACGGCGTCATGTACGGTGTTATAGAGTTCTATGAGACTTGTCTCAGAGAGGGGATAAAACCTATTCTCGGATGTGAGGTGTATGTCAGTCCGGGATCACGATTTGACAGGGAAGTTGGAAAGGGTGATGACAGATATTATCACCTCGTCCTTCTGGCGGAGAATGATCTGGGATATCACAATCTGTCCAAGATCGTGACCAGAGGATTTACCGAGGGCTTTTACTATAAGCCGAGGGTCGATATGGAGGTGCTGGAGAAGTACCATGAGGGAATTATAGCGCTCAGCGCCTGTCTTGCCGGTGAGGTTGCGACAAAGCTCAGAAAGGGCGACTATGACGGTGCGAAGGAGACTGCGATAAGATACAGGAATATATTTGGCGAGGAAAACTATTTTCTGGAGATGCAGGATCACGGAATACCTGAGCAGGCAACTGTGAATGCGGGGATCATGCGTCTGTCAAAGGAACTGGGTATCCCTATGGTCGTGACAAATGATTCGCACTACATCTATGCCGAGGACTGGGAGGCACATGATGTTCTCCTGTGTATACAGACTAACCACAAGGTTCAGGACGAGAACAGAATGCGCTATGAGGGAGGTCAGTTCTACCTCAAATCAAAGGAGGAGATGGCTGAGCTGTTCCCATATGCCCTGGAGGCTCTGGAGAATACACATAAGATCGCAGAGCGGTGTAATGTGAATATCGTATTTGGCGAGCAGAAGGTTCCGAGATTCGATGTGCCGGAGGAATATACCGCGGAGGAATATCTGGATCATCTGGTATATGAGGGTATGGAGAAAAAGTACGGACTTACATATGAGGAGTCCGGTAAGATGGCCGAGGGAACCCACGGCTACGAGGTCAGACAGAGAATAGATTATGAGCTGTCTGTCATAAAGAGCATGGGATTTGTGGATTATTTCCTGATAGTGTGGGATTTCATTCATTTTGCAAAATCGCAGGGAATCGCAGTTGGACCTGGAAGAGGTTCGGCGGTTGGCAGTGTGGTTGCTTACTGTCTGGATATAACGACAATTGAGCCTTTGCAGTACAACCTTCTCTTCGAGAGATTCCTGAACCCGGAGCGAGTATCCATGCCGGATATTGATATAGATTTCTGTTATATCAGACGTCAGGAGGTTATCGACTACTGTGTAAGGAAATATGGCGAGGAGTGCGTGACACAGATAATAGCATATCAGACCATGGGCGCAAGAAACGTCATAAGAGACGTTGGAAGAGCCATGGATCTCCCGTATGCGGTGTGTGATTCCCTTGCAAAGGCAATACCTGCAGAGAAGGATATGACTATAGATATAGCACTCAAGACGAGCAAGGATTTCAGGGATATGTACGAGGGCTCGGACGAGATCAAGAAGCTTGTGGATATAGCCAGAAAGCTTGAGGGACTCCCTAGAAATGCAGGAATGCATGCGGCGGGAGTGGTTATAGGCCGTGAAGCCATAGAGGAGTACGCGCCTTTGTCAGTCGGAGCCGAGGGCGCGGTGGTAACCCAGTTTGAGAAGAACACGGTGGAGCATCTGGGAATGCTCAAGATGGACTTCCTGGGACTCCGTACGGCGACTGTTGTGCAGGATACAGTCAAGCTGGTCAAGCAGACAACAGGCAAGGATATAGACATAGACAATATAGATTACGATGATCCGAATATACTTGGACTCATGGGACAGGGAAAGACCGAGGGTATGTTCCAGCTCGAAAGTGAGGGCATGAGAAACTTCATGATGAAGCTGAAGCCGCAGAGTCTGGACGATGTAATTGCCGGTGTTGCTCTGTTTAGACCGGGTCCTATGCAGTTCATAGACGACTACATCAGGGGCAAGGAGAACCGTGAGCTGGTTCACTATGATACCCCTGAGCTTGAGGAGATACTTGAGCCGACTTACGGATGTATCATTTACCAGGAGCAGGTAATGCAGATCGTTATGAAGCTGGCGGGCTATACGCTGGGAAGAAGTGACCTTGTGCGCCGAGCCATGGCGAAGAAGAAGCCTGAGGAGATGGAGAAGGAGCGTCATAACTTTGTGTACGGCAACAAGGAGCTCAATGTTCCGGGATGTGTGGCAAATGGAATCTCGGAGACCGTGGCAAATAAGATATTTGACGAGATGATGAAGTTCGCGGAGTACGCATTTAACAAGTCCCACTCCGTGGCATATGCGGTACTTGCGGCGCAGACAGCGTACCTGAAGTATTACTATCCGGTGGAGTTCATGGCTGCGCTGATGTCATCGGTAATTGACAACAATGGCAAGGTTGCAAAGTATATAAGCGTGTGCAAGCAGATGGGTGTTGAGGTGCTCCCTCCGGATATAAATGAGGGAGTGGCAAAGTTCTCCATAAGCAACGGCAAGATAAGATACGGCCTCTCCGGTATCAAGAGTGTCGGAGGCGCTGTTGTCGACAGGATAGAGGCGGAGAGAACCAAGAATGGACCGTTTAAGGATCTCAGGAATTTCCTCACAAGGATGCCTTCAAAGGATACAAATAAGAAAACTGTGGAAGCTCTGATACTCAGCGGTGCATTTGATGATATGGGAGCAAACAGAAAGCAGATGATGATGGCTCTTCCGGCCATAGCGGAGGAAGCAGCAAGGGAGAGAAAGAGCAGGGAGTCCGGGCAGATGTCTCTGTTTGACCTGATGGGAGACGATTTTGTGCAGAGCAATCTTGTACCTTACCCTGATGTGGAGGAGTATTCGGATCAGGAGAAGCTGGCGCTTGAGAAGTCTGTGCTCGGAGTGTATATATCGGGACATCCGCTTGGCAAATATATCGAGCTTATGCAGAGAACATGCACGGCTCAGGCGACGGATTTCGTGGTGGACACCGAGGATGACGATGAGATGAGCCGGGATCAGGGTGACGGAGATGGACAGAAGCTTCAGGACAATGCAATGTATGTCATCGGCGGACTCATATCAAGGGTGACGGTGAAGCTCACCAAGAACAATCAGAATATGGCGTATGTGACGATAGAGGATTTGGTCGGACAGGTCGAGGTTATAGTATTCCCGAGGGATTTCGAGAAGTTCAGGGACAGACTTCTGGTGGATTCCAGAGTGTTTGTCAGGGGCAGGGCGAATCTCGGTGAGAAGGAAAACAAGCTCATATTGTCGGATATGATAAGCTTTGAGGAGGCAGAAGGTGGCAAGAGCTTTCAGTCGGGGAAGCCATGGAACAACAGACAGAAGCCTGTTCAGAGCAAGAGCCAGCTCTGGGTATTGTTCGATGATGTGGACGAATACATGAAGAACGAGTCTGCATTTATGTCGATCCTTGAGGAGTACAAGGGCACATGTTCAGTGTACGTGCAGCTCAAGAAGTCCAGACAGGCGAAGAATATGGGCCGGGGATTCTGTGTGGATGAGAATTCCGGCGTGGTGTACGCGCTCCAGATGGAATACGGCAAAGACAGGGTATTGCTCAGAAAAGTGTGACAGAAATACCGCAAAAGGAGAAAAAAGTGGAAGTAATTACAGCAAACAGTAATCCGAGGATAAAAGAACTTAATAAGCTGAACAAGGATGCAAAGCTCAGAAAGGACAGAGACGTGTTCGTGGTCGAGGGGATACGCATGTTCAGGGAGCTTCCGCTTCAGAATGTTCAGGAGGTGTATCTGTCGGAGAGTGCGCTTAAGGAATACAGGGATGAATTCAAGAGCATGGGTGTGCTTGATGGCAGGAATACCTGGATACTCAGCGACGGAGTGTTCGCAGGGGTGTCACAGACCAAGACTCCACAGGGGTGTATGGCTGTGGTGAAATGCATGCATTATCAGCTTGATTCCGTGCTCGGCAGGAATGACAGAGAGACATTTCTTGTGCTGGATACGCTCCAGGATCCCGGAAATATGGGAACTATATTCAGAAGCGCAGAGGCAGCAGGTGTGACCGCCGTGCTTATAGGAAAAGGTTCATGCGATCCGTACAATCCGAAGGTAGTCAGATCGACGATGGGTGCCATATTCAGGGTGCCATTTGTCATGTGCGATGACCTGCCCGGGACCGTGGAGGAGCTGAGACGGTCAGGCGTTGTGGTGTACGGAGCACATCTGGACGGCGACGATCTCTACGACATAGGATTCCCGGACAGGGTGGCGTTCCTCATAGGAAATGAGGGAAATGGCCTGACGGATGAGGTGGCGTGCAGAGCCGACAGACTTCTCAGGATTCCGATGGAGGGCAAAGTCGAATCGCTGAACGCTGCAATATCGGCGACTCTTTTGTCGTATGAGGTAATGAGACAGCGAAAGAGAGACCGACAAAACTAGATTAAACAAGACAGCATATTTTTGTACTGCGTGGCATAACTTTTAAAGTATGCAAAAGTTTGTTATAACGGAGGGAGAAAATATGACTGAAAAAACATTAAACAACAATCAGGTAGTGGTGGCAGGAGAGATAGCATCAGAGTTCGTGTTCAGCCACGAGATATTTGGCGAGGGCTTCTATATGGTGGATCTCATCGTCAGCAGACTCAGCGATGCTTACGATACTATTCCGCTCATGGTGTCTGACAGACTGTTCGATGTGAACGAATCCCACATAGGGGAGCGCATCATGGCAAAGGGACAGTTCAGGTCATACAACAAGCATGAGGAGACCAGAAACCGCCTTATACTGTCTGTGTTTGTGAGAGAGATCGAGACCATAGACGAGGATGATGCTGAGGAGGAGAACAGACCAAATCAGATCTATCTTGACGGTTACATATGTAAGGCACCTGTGTACAGGATGACGCCCCTTGGAAGGGAGATCGCGGATGTGCTGCTGGCGGTCAACAGAGCATACGGCAAGAGCGATTACATACCATGTATCTGCTGGGGCAGAAATGCAAGATATGCCTCCGGTTTTGACGTAGGGGAACATGTGCGGGTACTTGGAAGGATTCAGAGTAGAGAGTACGTGAAAAAGCTTTCGGAAACTGAGACAGAGACGCGGGTTGCATACGAAGTTTCGGTAAGTAAACTGGAATGTATTGAGGAATCATGATGGTGATAAAAAAGTGAAGTACCAGAGCAGCATGGAAGATGTGGCATCATGACATAAGACAGGAAAAGGATATCATATATTGAGATAAAAGCTCAAATGTGATATCCTTTTTATTATATAGGGTATCCGAAAGGACTCTGTGAACGTTAAAAGCATTTAAAGGAGGATTTATACAGATGATTAAGATATTAATGCATGGATGCAATGGAAAGATGGGAAGAATGATCACTGAGATCGCAAAGCAGGATCAGGATGTTGAGATTGTGGCAGGTGTGGACAAGTATACAGCAGTTGCCAATGAATATCCGGTTTTTGAGACGATTTCAGAGTGTGATGTGGATGCAGATGCGGTCATTGATTTTTCAAATGCAGGGGCAGTGGATGAACTGCTGGATTATTGTGTTGAGAAGAAACTTCCGGTAGTCCTCTGTACAACAGGACTGTCAGAAGAGCAGCTTGCAAGGGTGAAAGAAGTATCCGAAAAGATCGCAGTGTTAAAGTCAGCGAATATGTCCATGGGAATCAATCTTCTCCTGAAGCTTTTAAAAGATGCAGCAAAAGTACTTGCACCGGCAGGATACGATATGGAGCTTGTTGAGAAGCATCATAATCAGAAGCTGGATGCACCGAGTGGAACAGCTCTCGCACTGGCAGATTCTATGAATGAGGCACTTGGCAATGAATATGAGTATGTTTATGACAGAAGCCAGGTGAGAAAGAAGAGGGATGTAAAGGAAATCGGTATTTCAGCAGTGCGTGCCGGAACGATCGTAGGAGAGCATGAAGTGATCTTTGCAGGGACAGATGAAGTGATCGAATTTAAGCATACAGCTTATTCAAGAAGTGTATTTGCAAAAGGTGCTGTAGAAGCTGCAAAATTTCTCGCAGAGCAGAAGCGTGGTATGTATGATATGGGAGATGTGATCCGTTTTTAATCAAGGATTCAGAGAGTTCTTGTAAAGTTTGCTGAGGGGAAAATAAAAAACAGGCAGGGAGAGCAGGAATGAAAGATTTGGAGACCAGATATTTGGAGCGGCTGTCAGATCTGTATCCAACGATCGCGGCAGCGTCCACAGAGAT
>OHJB01000793.1_pt1 | contig 14551 bp, 10 predicted proteins | sample 1568431 | NCBI WGS metagenome assembly OHJB01 (sample SAMEA3879594, study PRJEB24766) | human gut metagenome | biome: human-associated habitat; feature: feces | place: USA | collected 1985/1987 | reverse complement strand
TGTAATCGACTCAACCCTCGGTCTAAGGTGTAGATCGTTCGGTTATCAGTACAGCGAAATCATCCGTTCTCACACGAGTATCTATCTTTAGTGCAGATTGGTCGCAGTATAAAACAAAAAAACGACATAACTCGTTGTTTTACAACTTGCTATGTCGGTATGAGTTGCGGAGGCAGGACTCGAACATGCGACCTCCAGGTTATGAGCCTGGCGAGCTACCAACTGCTCCACTCCGCGATGTAACCATAAGCAATCGAATCGGTGTGATTCAAATCTCAATTGCGGGTGCAAAGGTACGGCTTTTGGTCGAAACCACCAAATTACGGAACGAAATAATGAAAGATTTAACAGTTATTTAACACATTCATACTTGCTACGGTCGCAAGCCCCCAGCATTTTTGCGACAAACAGAATCCAAAATCAAGACAACACCTATATATAATAAGGAGTATACCAAAGTAAAAAAGAGAATATCAGCGTATCCTCGCCGAGGAACCAAAAAAAATGAGTACTTTTGTACCATCATTTACCAAAACAGACAAGAGGCTATGAAGAAATCAGCATTACTCGGCATGTGTCTTGCCGCCATCCTCTCTGCAGGGACCCTGCCGGCAAGCGCCCAGTCGCATTCGCCCTCCACGCAATGGCACTGGAACAAAGGAAAAATCATGATAGACAGCCCCGAGCGCCCCGCAGGACAGAAGGACGTGATCGGGCTGACGCTGCCGAAGATGAAGACGGTGCGCGTCGGTTTTGTGGGACTGGGAATGCGCGGTCCCGACGCCGTGGCCGACTTCGCCCTGCTCCCCGGCGTGGAGATCGTGGCGCTCTGCGACTTTGAGGAGCCGCGCGCAGCCAAGCTCAACGAGACCCTGCGCAAGCACGGACTGGCGCCCGCAGCCATCTATTCGGGCGTCAAGGGCTACGAGGCGCTCTGCAGCCGCGACGACATTGACCTCGTCTATATCGCCACAGACTGGGAGCATCACGCCGTCGTGGCACGATGTGCGCTGGAGCACGGCAAGAACGTGGCCGACGAGGTGCCATCGGCCATGAACCTGGAGGAGTGCTGGCAGCTGGTGAACCTCGCCGAGCAGAAGCAGCTCAACTGCATGATCCTGGAAAACTGCTGCTACGACTGGTTTGAGATGCGCACGCTCAACATGGCGCAGCACGGCGTATTCGGAGAAATACTGCGCGCACAGGGCGCATACATCCACAACCTCGACGACTTCTGGGACTACTACTGGAAGAACCCCGACGGATCGGATCCCGACCAACTGGGATGGCGACTGAAATACAACCGCGACAACCGTGGCGACCTCTATGCCACGCACGGACTCGGACCAGTGGCGCAGGCCCTTGACATACACCGCGGCGACCGCATGGTGACGCTCGTCTCCATGGACACGAAGAGCGTGCACGGCAAGGAACTCGTCGAGGCCAAGACGGGCAAGCCCTGTGACAACTTCCGCAACGGAGACCACACCACGACGCTCATACGCACGGAGAACCAAAAGGTGATAGAGCTGCAGCACGACGTGATGAACCCGCAGCCCTACAACCGTCTCTACCAGCTCACGGGCACGCGGGGCTTTGCCAACAAGTATCCCATCGAGGGATACGCCCTCGACAGCAAGCAGCTCTCGGCAAGCGGCGTGCAGCCGAAGGTGGACAACCTCAGCACACACAGTTTCATGCCCGAGGCGGAGCGCAAGGCGCTGGAGGAGAAGTATGACCACCCGATTCTGAAAAAGTTTGGCAAACTGGCCAAGGAGGTGGGAGGCCACGGCGGTATGGACTTTGTCATGACGGCGCGCCTGGTCTATTGTCTGCAGAACGGACTGCCGCTCGACATGGACGTGTACGACCTGGCGGAGTGGTGCTCGATAGCGGAGCTCAGCGCCCTGTCGCTGGACAACGACTGCGCACCGGTGGCGGTGCCCGACTTCACGCGCGGCCTGTGGGACCGACAGAAGGGCTACAGACACGCCTACGCCTCGCCCGAGGAGGAAGCGGCCACGGAGGCCACGGCCAACGCCTTCACCAAGGCCTACAAGGAGGCCACGGCCAAACTGAGGCTCTGGGAGCTCTACGACAAGGTGGCGCAGACCAAGAGCGAGACAGCCCGAAGAAAGGCGCAGGCAGCGCTCGACAAGGCCACGGCGAAGGCCAAGGCCATGACTGCCAAGGCTGTGGAATAGAACGAAGGGCGGGCGCCCAGCGCGTCCGCCACAACACAGAAAGCATGAGCAACATCAAGATCAGAAAGGGATTGTTCGACACGCAGCTCGAACTGGAGCACGCGGCCGTCATGGCGGGATTTCCGTCGCCGGCGGACGACTATCGCCACGACACGCTGGACTTCAACAAGGACTACATCCGCCACCCCGAGGCGTCGTTCTATGGCGACGTGGAGGGCGACTCGATGAAGGACGCGGGCATCTTCGACGGCGACCGCGTGATCATAGACCGGGCCGTGGAGCCACACAATGGATCGATCGTCGTCGCCTTCTGGAACGGGGAGTTTACGATGAAATATCTCGACCTCACCCACAGGCGCGAGGGATATATCGAACTGCGCCCTGCCAACAACGCCTACCCCGTCTTCAAGATCAGAGAGGAGGACCACTTTGAGGTGTGGGGCGTGGTGGTCCACCTGATCAGGACCTTCGAAAAGGCGTAGGTCCGTGGGGGAAAGAGAAACCCTGGGGGAAAGAGAAAGCCCAAAAAGGGAAAGAGAAGCCCAGCGAGAAAAAGAGGAGAAAAAAGGAGAGAAAAAGAATCGACGACATGTACGGCATCATCGACTGCGACAACTGCTACGTCTCGTGTGAGCGGGTTTTCCGTCCAGACCTGGAGGAAAAACCCGTGGTCGTATTGTCCAACAACGACGGCTGCGTGGTGGCCAGGAGCAACGAGGCCAAGGCGCTGGGAGTGAAGGCGGGAACACCCCTTTTCCAACTCAGGCAGCAGTTTCCGAAGGACCAGATAGCGGTTTTCTCCTCCAACTATGAGCTCTATGGCGAAATGACGGCCCGCGTGGTCTCCATCATCAAGCAGGAGGCTCCGGCCTACTTCCGCTACTCCATCGACGAGTGCTTCGTCTATTTTCAAGACCTGGAGGGAGTGGACCTGAAGGCCTGGGGCGAGCAGCTGCACAGAAAGATCAGACGCTGGGTGGGAATGCCGGTGAGCGTGGGCGTAGGACCCAACAAGACGCTGGCAAAGGTGGCAAGCCACTTTGCAAAGAAATACCCAGGCTATCACCACTGCTGCCTGATAGACAGCGAGGAGAAGCGCGAGAAGGCGCTGGGCCTCTACCCGGTGGAGGAGGTGTGGGGCGTGGGCAGGCGCTACGCGGCCAAACTGGCGGCCTATGGGGTGAGGACGGCCCTCGACTTCGCCAGGCTGCACGGCGACTTCGTGAGGGCCCATTTCAACAACATCGTGATCTACCGCACGTGGGCGGAGCTCAACGGCAAGGACTGCGTGCCGAACGAGGAGTATGCGAAGAAGAAGAGTATCTGCACGAGCAGGAGCTTCGACGGGATGGTGGCGGACCTCGACACGCTGAGCACACACGTGGCCAACTATGCGGCACGGTGTGCGGAGAAACTGAGGGCGCAGCACAGCGTGGCCTCGGTGGTGGGGGTGTTTCTCCATACCAATTCCTTCAGGGAAGACCTCGGCCAGTATTGGAACTTCGAGGAGACGAGGATCCTCACGCCCACCCACTCCACCGCCACGCTGGTGCAGACGGCCAAAGGCGTGCTGAGGAGGATCTTCCGGCCGGGCTACCAATACAAAAAGGCAGGCGTGATCGTCATGGGCGTCTCGCCCGAGAGCCCAGTGCAGCAGGACCTCTTCGACGTGACGGCAGACCAATACGGCAAGGCAAGGGCCCTGGACGAGGCCCTCGACCGCATCAACCGAACCTACGGATCGGAGACGATCGTGCTGGGGGCGCAGCAGTACACCCGCCAGGGGGGAGAGGAAAAAGCAGGCGTCTTCGCCGACGCCATCAAGCACGAATACAAGAGCCCCAACCCCACCACAAGGTGGTGTGACATCATCAAACTCAAGGCGGGAGACAAAGAGTAGATACGAAGATACAGCAAAGGACTTTATAATCTCTTTAACTTGTTCACGAAGGAAGTAGATGTATGGGCAATCTATGATAATAGCGAATACAAGCGTGAGAGAATTGCTTTCGGCGGCAGAAACATCAAATTAGTCGTCAATAATATTGATAAATTTAAAAAAATCAAGAACTATGTCAGATAAAGAGGTTGAAGAATACATCAAAAGATTGGACGAAGGCCTTGCTTTAGCCGAACAGGAAATGCTTCAAGACAAGGCTTCTCGCAACGAGACGATAGTCTATTCTGATGGTCATGGCAACATAAAACGCGCTTTGGCATCAGATGTTCTTGCCAAGATATCCAAGGATTAAGTCTGCCTGACGTATTCGTTGGACGACCTTGAATTAATCGGTAAAAACAAAGGGAAAAGGGCGGCTATTACGCATTTTTTTTGTACCTTTGCAGTAACATAACAAAGGATAGAGCATGAAACAGACAAAAATAGTATGCACCATCAGCGACCAGCACTGTGAGCAGGACTTCCTTCGCCATTTGTTCTTCGCCGGCATGAACGTCGTGAGAATGAACACGGCCCACGCCACACCGGAGGGCATCCGCAAGATCATCCGCAACACAAGGGCCGTCACGCCACATCTCGCCCTGCTGATAGACACCAAGGGACCCGAGGTGAGAACGACGGGCGTCAAAGAGCCCATAGCATACAAGACGGACGAGCAGGTGGCCATCAGCGGCCATCCCGACACGGAGACGACCCACGACCACGTGTGCGTCTCGTGCACCAGCTTTGCCAACGACGTGAAGGTGGGCGACGACGTGCTCTTCGACGACGGAGCGCTGGCCATGAAGGTGGTCGGCAAAGAGGGCGACACGCTGACGGCACGGGTGCTCAACGACGGCACGCTGGGCGCGCACAAGAGCGTGAACGTACCGGGAGAGCACATCGACCTGCCGGCTCTCTCCGACCGCGACAAGCGCATGATACGACTGGCCATAGACCAGGACATCGACTTCATAGCCCACTCCTTCGTGAGATCGGCCAAGGACGTGCACGCCGTGCAGCGCATCCTCGACGCCTACCACTCCGACATCAAGATCATCTCGAAGATAGAGAACCAGGAGGGCGTGGACAACATCGACGAGATCATCGATGCCTCCTACGGCATCATGATAGCCCGCGGCGACCTGGGCATAGAGGTGCCCATCGAGCAGATACCGGGCATACAGCGCCGCATCATCGAAAAGTGTATCCGCAAGCACAAGCCCGTCATCGTGGCGACACAGATGCTCCACACGATGATCAACAACCCGCGCCCCACCCGTGCCGAAGTGACGGACATCGCCAACGCCGTCTTCTCGCATACCGACGCCCTGATGCTCAGCGGCGAGACGGCCAACGGCAAATATCCGCTGGAAGCCGTGCAGACCATGGCACGCGTGGCGGAACAGGCGGAGCAGGACGCCCACCGCGAGGGCTACCTGAAGGTGCCTTTGGCAGACATCAACCAGCGAGAGTTTCTCTCCAAGAGCGCCATCGAGGCCACGGAGTATCTCGGCGTCAAAGGCATCATCACGGACAGCGGGACGGGAGAGACGGCGCGCACGCTGGCTTCCTTCCGCGGACCCAACCCCGTACTGGCCATCTGCTACAAGGAGAAACTGCAGCGCTGGCTCAACCTCAGCTACGGCATCATCGCCATCCACCAGCAGCAGCACGTCACGGCGCAGTATATGTTTACCGCCGCCCTGCGTATGCTGAGACAGAAGGGATTCATCGGCGAGGAGGACAAGATTGCCTACCTGTCGGGATCGCTGGGCAAAGGCAACGGAACAACGTTTCTGGAGATCAACCAGGTGAAAGAGGTGTTCAACAAGCACTACCGCTTCCATCTGCCCGACACGGGAATATAGAAATATAGAACAACCAATGTATCAACGACAATACCTTCTGACGCATCATGGAGACTGAAACAAAGAGAACCAAGAAGGTGCTGCTGGTCTATACCGGTGGCACCATCGGCATGGACAAAAACCCGAAGACGGGGGCGCTGGAGCCGCTCAACTTCTCGCACCTGCTGGAGAAGATACCCGAATACGACCAGCTGCCAGCGAAGGTGGACACCGTGCAGTTTGACCCGCCACTCGACTCCTCCGACATGTCGCCGGAGTACTGGGTGCGCATGGTGGACGTGATAGCGAAGCACTACGAACAGTATGACGGCTTCGTGATACTCCACGGCACGGACACGATGGCCTATACGGCCTCGGCCCTCTCCTTCCTCTTCGAAAACCTGCAGAAGCCGGTCGTGCTCACGGGATCGCAGCTGCCCATCGGACAACTGCGCACCGACGGCAAGGAGAACCTCATGTCGAGCCTCGAACTGGCCTCGACCTACGGCGCGGACGGCAGACCAAAGATACCCGAGGTCTGCATCTACTTCGACGGCCATGTGATCCGAGGCAACCGAGCCACGAAGCAGAGCGCGGAGGAGTTCAACGCCTTCCACTCCTTCAACTATCCCCACCTCTGCGACGCGGGCATCAACTTCTCCTTCCACGATCCCTACATCCTGCAGCCCGACTACACGAAGCCGACACGCTTCCACCGCGAGATGAACAGCGACGTCTATGTCTTCTCGCTCTTCCCGGGCGTACAGGAGAACATCGTGCGCCACATGATGGATGCACCGGAACTGAAGAGCATCATCATGCGCACCTACGGATCGGGCAACGCGCCACAGTATCCGTGGCTCACACGACTGCTGCGAGAGGCTTACGACCGTGGCATCACGGTGGTCAACATCAGCCAGTGTGTGAGCGGACAGGTCGAGATGAGCCGCTACGACGCAGGATTCCATCTCAAGGACGCAGGAGTGATCAGCGGCTACGACTCCACCGTCGAGGCTGCCCTGACCAAACTGATGTTTCTGCAGGCGCGCTACAAGGATCCCGCAGACATACGCCGCCTCATGCAGCAGAGCCTCGCGGGCGAGATCACGGTGGAATAAAGGCGAGCCAAGATTGGCAAAGCAATCAAGGCGCAGGAAGCAAAAGGAAGCGTGAGCCACCAAGGCGCAAGACGCTCCCTACAATCAAAAACAAAAGGGCAGAAGGTCTTCTCGACCTGTCTGCCCTTTCTTCTTATTACCTGATTTATCTCTTAATACCCAAATATTACGTCAACCTGATGAGCCAACAATTACACAATAGATACACAAAACACTAATAAAACTAAACAATAGATACACATCTTCTTTTGCCCTCACGGGCCTTGAAACGGGTGCCTTTGCTGGCAGGACGGACTTCTCCGAACCGCTGCGCTTGCCCGCACCCAAGGCTTATCTTTTTCTTTTCTTGATTCACGTTTCCATTCATCACCGCCCCCGTTGCGTCCATGGACTCGCCTACTGTGTTCATTGACACGCTGGCTGAGTCCATAGACCTGCCCAACAGAATCCATTGACCACATCTACAGTGGAGAACGGGAGCCTCATTCGCCCGAGAAGTCGAGCAGGTGGCGCTTGTTCCATATACCATGCACCTGACTGACCGTATCGGAGGTCATGAAGGATCGTATCTTCTCCTTGTGCATGAAATCGACCAAGTCGGAGAACTCGTCGGGGGTGAGCACCACCTCGATCTGCATCTGCCGCTGGTTGCTGTAGCCGCCATAGACAGGATGGAGCGTGAGGCCGCGGCGCATGGTGTTGATGACATACTGCTGAATCTTCTCGTGGTCGTCGGAGATGATGAAGACGCGCGTCTTCTGATTGATTTTCTCCATGAAGTAGTTGATGACCAGACCGTTGAGCCATGTGCCGATCAGACCCACGAGCACCATTGAGATGTCGTTGACGAGAATGGCCATGGAGCAGATGATGCAGCCACAGACCATGACCGAGGAGCCGAGGTTGAGATGGCAGTACTTATTGACGATCTTCGCCACGATATCGAGGCCTCCCGTCGAGGCGTTGATGCTGAACAAGATGCTCTGGGAGAGACCCAGCACGAGCACGAAGCAGAGCAGGTCAAACCACGGATCGAGCATCACCTGGCCCGTGCCGGCGATGGTGACGGCAAAGAGCGACTGCTTCATGGGGAAAAGCCATTGCAGGAAATCGACCATCGGACCTACGATGAGCGAGGTGTAAACGGTCTTGGCTCCAAACTCATTGCCCAACAGGATGAAGGACAGGATGAGCAACACGATGTTGATCAGCAGCAGGTAGGTACCTACAGAAACGATAGGAAACAACTGATAGACCACCAGGGCCAGTCCTGAGAACGACCCGATGACCAGTTTGCTGGGAACCTGGAAGAAGTGGACGGCCGAGGAGGCCACAAACATGCCCACCGTCATGACGAGCAGTTCCATCCAAAACTTTTTGGTGCTCAGCAAATGACTTACTTTGCTCCATATTTCGGCCACATTGATGGCCTTGCGTGCTTTCTCCGCCGATGCTTGTCCCATTTTCATTAAAAGGTTACTCTCACGATAGTTAGTACTTAGGTTCTCTGAAGGCCGATCTTGCAGCTCCCTGAGGAGCATGAGGCCAACCTCCGGCACGCCTCTTCGTTAGATTGATTCTATACGCGTGCAAAGTTACGACTTTCCTATGAACTTGCAAAATATATGAGAAAAAATGTCCGTCCCCAGCGTGTTTTTTTTCATATCACGCCGACAGATATCTCCATTTTTCCTTCGCCCCTACCCTATTTCTTCGCTCCTACGCTATTGCTTCGTCCATTCCAAGGGCTTCTCACACTTGAAGTCGTAGGTCATGCGGCCGCTGGTGAAGGTCTCGAACTCAAGTTTGATGGTGGAGGAGGCGCGCAGGTTGAAGAGGAAAGCCTTGTCGTAGATGAAGGCTGTGTCGGGCGCATTGTTGGGTCCGGGCTGGTGGCGGTATTTGCCCACCATCTTGCCCTCGCTATAGACATTGACGATGTTGGCCGTGTCGCTATTGCCCACGGCGAAGCGCTCGCCGTCGCGAAGCACGAGGAAGGTCTGCGTGCCAATGCCCTTGCGCAGCCTCACCTGGATGGTCATCTTGTTTTGGGCCGTGATCTGCGACTTGTGGTTGGCACGGCTCGTGAGCGTGGCCAGCGTGGAGTCGGCATTGTAGGTCCATTGCAGCGGCGTGGCGTCGCTATCGTCCGATCCGCCTGGCACCATCGCCAGCATCGTATCGACCAGCGTCGTGTCGTAATGCTCGCCGTGGAGGGTATTGTTGCCACAGGAGAAGATAGCGACCGTGGCCATGAGAAAAAATGTGTAGAGGAGTTGTCGCATCGTAAAAACTGGGGTTTGATGGGGTGAAAACATTAGGATGGGGTGAAATTGCCGAGATGAGTTGAAAATGTTGAGATGGGTGAAAATGTTGGGATGAGGTAAGACTTGATCCCTCAGAAGCGCAGCAGCCTCGCGAGGAGAAACAGGCTTCGCCCGTCTGACAACATAGCATCAAACGGACGAAGCCCGATATGGTTCTGAGAAATAGGTCTATCCCTGGCTTAATAGGCACCCCACGGCTTGATGTCGATGTTCTCGGGCTTCACCGTACAGAAAGCACGGATGAAGGCGGAGGCCAGACGGCTGTTGGTGATAAGCGGGATGTTGAGGTCGATGGCCGCACGGCGGATCTTGTAGCCGTTGGAGAGCTCGTGGACGGTGAGATCCTTCGGAATGTTGACCACCATGTCGATCTGCTTCTCGTGGAGCATGTCGAGGGCCTGCGGCTTCTTGTCGGCATCCGAAGGCCAATAGACGAGCGTGTTCTCCACACCGTTCTCGGTCAGATAGCGCGACGTGCCGCCCGTGGCATAGAGCTTGTAGCCGTGCTGCTGGAGCAACTTGGCAGCGTCGAGCATCTCGGCCTTCTGCTTCGCGCCACCCGTGGAGAGCAGGATGTTCTTCTCGGGGATGCGGTGGCCGACGGCGAGCATACTCTTGAGCAGGGCCGTATTGGTGTCGTCGCCCAGACAGCCCACCTCGCCCGTAGAGCTCATATCGACACCGAGGACCGGGTCGGCCTTCTGCAAGCGGTTGAAGGAGAACTGGCTGGCCTTGATACCGACATAGTCGAGATCGAAGAGGTTCTTCTTCGGCTTCTCCACGGGCACGCCGAGCATGATCTTCGTGGCCAAGTCGATGAGGTTGAGCTTCAGGACCTTCGAGACAAACGGGAAGGAACGAGAGGCACGGAGGTTGCACTCGATGACGTAGATGTCGTTCTCGCGGGCCATAAACTGGATGTTGAACGGACCGTTGATATGCAGCGACTCGGCGATCTGACGACTGATGCGCTTGATGCGGCGCATGGTCTCGACGTAGAGTTTCTGCGGCGGGAACTGGATCGTGGCGTCGCCAGAGTGGACACCGGCAAACTCGATGTGCTCAGAGATGGCGTAGGCCATGATCTCGCCGTCGCGGGCCACGGCGTCCATCTCGATCTCCTTGGCGTGTTCGATAAACTTCGACACCACGACGGGATGGTCCTCGCTGACGTTGGCAGCCAACTGGAGGAAGCGCTTGAGCTCATCGTAGTTGGAGCAGACATTCATGGCAGCGCCCGAAAGGACGTAGCTCGGACGCACGAGGAGCGGGAAGCCGACACGGGCCACAAACTCATCAATGTCCTCCATGCTCGTCAGCGCGCTCCACTCGGGCTGGTTGATACCGCGCTCGGTGAGCATCTGCGAGAACTTGGCACGGTCCTCGGCATTGTCGATGTCCTTGGCCGCCGTACCCAGGATGGGCACGTTCATCGCATCGAGGTGCATGGCAAGGTTGTTGGGGATCTGACCACCCGTGGAGACGATCGTGCCGTGAGGACGCTCCAGGTCGAAGATGTCCATCACGCGCTCGAAGGTGAGCTCATCGAAGTAGAGACGGTCGCACATATCGTAGTCGGTGGAGACGGTCTCGGGGTTGTAGTTGACCATGATGGAGCGGTAGCCCTGGCGACGGATGGTCTGCAGGGCCTGGACGCCACACCAGTCAAACTCCACGGAACTACCGATACGGTAGGCGCCCGATCCGAGCACGACGACGGAGTTGCGGTCGTTCTGGAAGTCCACGTCCGACTTCGTGCCGGCGTAGGTGACGTAAAGATAGTTGGTCTGAGCCGGATACTCCGCGGCCAGGGTGTCAATCTGCTTCACCACCGGCAGGATGCCGTAGCTCTTGCGCAACTTGCGCACCACAAGGTTGGCCTGGTGCATGTTCTTGCACTCATCCTCCAGTCCGATGGCGCGTGCTATCTGGAAGTCGCTGAAACCATAGACCTTTGCCTCGCGGAGCAAGTCCTTGCCCAGCGTGTTGACGTTGTGGCGCTTCAGCTCCTCGTCGATGTCGATGATATGGCGCAGCTTGTAGAGGAACCAGCGGTCGATCTTCGTCAGATCGTGGATCTGATCGACGGTGTAGCCCTTGTGCATGGCCTTGGAAATGACGAAGACACGCTTGTCCGTCGGCTCACGCAGCGCCGCGTCGATATCGTCGATCTCCAGCTCCTTGTTCTCCACATAGCCGTGCATTCCCTGTCCAATCATGCGCAGACCCTTCTGGATAGCCTCCTCGAAGTTGCGACCGATGGCCATCACCTCTCCGACCGACTTCATGGAGCTGCCCAGCTCCTTGTCCACACCGCGGAACTTGCTCAGATCCCAGCGCGGAATCTTGCAGACCACATAGTCGAGGGCCGGCTCAAAGAAGGCCGAGGTGGTCTTGGTGACGGAGTTCTTCAGTTCGAAGAGTCCGTAGCCCAGGCCAAGCTTGGCGGCCACGAAAGCCAGGGGATAGCCCGTGGCCTTGGAAGCCAGGGCCGAAGAACGGGAGAGGCGCGCGTTGACCTCGATGACACGATAGTCCTCGCTCTGCGGGTCGAAGGCGTACTGCACGTTGCACTCGCCCACGATGCCGATATGGCGCACGATCTTGATGGAGAGCGCACGCAGCTTGTGATACTCGCTGTTGGTCAGAGTCTGCGACGGAGCGATGACGATACTCTCACCCGTATGGATGCCCAGCGGGTCGAAGTTCTCCATGTTGCAGACCGTGATGCAGTTGTCGTAGCGGTCGCGCACCACCTCGTACTCTATCTCCTTCCAGCCCTTGAGGCTCTTCTCCACCAGCACCTGGGGAGAGAAAGAGAAGGCCTTCTCGCAGAGGCGGGTCAGCTCCTCCTCGTTGTCTGCGAAGCCACTACCCAGTCCGCCCAGCGCATAGGCTGCACGGATGATGACGGGGTAGCCGAGTTGCTCAGCAGCCTTGCGGGCCTGCTCCATGTCCTCGCAAGCCTCGCTCTTGATGGTCTTGACGTCGATCTGGTCAAGCTGCTCGACGAAGAGCTCGCGGTCCTCCGTGTTCATGATGGCCTCCACGGGCGTACCCAGGACGCTCACACCATACTTCTTCAACACGCCGCTCTTCTCCAGTTCCACACCACAGTTGAGTGCGGTCTGTCCACCAAAGGACAAGAGGATGCCGTCGGGACGCTCCTTCTCGATAACGCGCTCGACGAAATAGGGCTGCACGGGGAGGAAGTAGATCTGGTCGGCCACACCCTCGGAGGTCTGCACCGTGGCAATATTGGGGTTGATGAGCACCGTCTCGATACTTTCCTCGCGCAGGGCCTTGAGGGCCTGGCTGCCGGAGTAGTCAAACTCGCCGGCCTCACCAATCTTCAACGCGCCGGAACCGAGAATCAATACCTTCTTTATATGTTGTTCTATCATGACTGCTTCAATGTTTCAACAAACTTATCGAACATAAACTCCGTATCGACCGGGCCCGAGCAAGCCTCGGGGTGGAACTGCGAGCTAAACCAGGGGTTCTCCTTGTGGCGGATACCCTCGTTGGAGGCATCGTTCATATTGACGAAGAGCTCCTCCCAGTCCTTGTCCAGCGTGCGCGCATCGACGGCGTAGCCGTGGTTCTGCGAGGTGATGAAGCACTTCTGCGTGCCCACCATGCGCACCGGCTGGTTGTGGCCGCGGTGGCCGTACTTCAACTTATAGATCGTGGCGCCAGCAGCCTTGGAGAGCAACTGGTTGCCCATGCAGATACCACAGATGGGCTTGCGGCTGCGGCTCATCTGCTTGCGGATGATCTCCACGGCCTCGGAGCACATGTCGGGATCGCCAGGACCATTGGCCAGGAAGAGACCGTCAAACTCCATGTCGGTATAGTCGTAGTTCCAGGGCACGCGGACCACCTCCACGCCACGCTGGATCAGCTCGCGGATGATGTTGGCCTTGACGCCACAATCGACCAGCACGACCTTGCGGCCCGCACCCTCGTTGTAGCGGACGACCTCCTTGACGGAGACGCGGTCCACGAAGTTGACGCCCTCATAGTCGGCCTCCGGCACGTTGTTGGGCTCATCGTCGAAGAGAATCTTGCCCATCATCACGCCATGCTCGCGCAGCACCTTCGTCAGTTCGCGCGTGTCAATGCCCGTGATGCCTGGCACCTTCTCGCGCTGGAGCCACTCGCCGAGGCTCTCGACGGCATTCCAATGGGAATACTGCTCGCTATAATCAGATACAATCAATGCGGAGGCGTAGATACGGTCGCTCTCCATGAAGTCGGGAAGACCCGTCTGCTTGTCAAATGTAAATGGCGGCACGCCATAGTTGCCCACCAACGGGAAAGTCATCGTGAGCAACTGACCCGCATAGGACGGGTCGGTAAGGCTCTCAGGGTAGCCCATCATGGCAGTGTTGAACACTACCTCGCCGGCCACGGGCTGCTCGTAGCCGAAGCTCTTACCATGAAACTCAGTACCGTCGCTGAGCTGTAAGGTTACTTTGCGCATTATTAAGAGTTTTGAATTATGTTCTTATAAAAATTGATATAGGCCCTGCAGACCTGGCGCATGCCACCATCGGTGGGATAGTCGCCCGTGAAGTACCAGTCGCCATGGTTGTAGGGGATGGCCTCATGGAGTCCCTCTATGCTCTGGAAGACCAGTTCCACAGGCGTCGTCATGCCCTGCGGACGCAGCATCTCGACGATCTTGCGGTTGATCTCCTCCACCGTGAACGGCTTATAGACGCCCTTGACGGGGTTTTCCTCGATGGCGCCCTTCGGCTTGCGCAGGGCTTTGAGACAGTTGCTATAGACCTCGCCGAGCACGTCCTCCATGCCCCGCTCCTGGATCAGCGCCACCGTGGCACGGAAGACGCAAAACTCCTCCAGGTGGGCCATGTCGATGCCGTAGTAGTCGGGATAGCGGATCTGCGGCGCACTCGACACCACGACGATCTTCTTCGGATGGAGGCGGTCGAGGATGCGGAGGATGCTCTCCTTGAGCGTCGTGCCGCGAACGATGGAGTCGTCGATGATGACCAGGTTGTCCACCCCACCCTCGATGCTCTCGTAGGTGATGTCATAGACGTGGCTTGCGAGGTCGTTGCGCGAGTTGCCCTCGGTGATGAAGGTG
>OHJB01000786.1_pt1 | contig 14725 bp, 10 predicted proteins | sample 1568431 | NCBI WGS metagenome assembly OHJB01 (sample SAMEA3879594, study PRJEB24766) | human gut metagenome | biome: human-associated habitat; feature: feces | place: USA | collected 1985/1987 | reverse complement strand
GCAATGCTTGAAGGTAAACGCTTGTTGTTTTGTGATGATTCTATCGTTCGTGGCACGCAGTTGCGTGATAATGTGAAGATACTATATGATTATGGAGCAAAAGAGGTACATATGCGTATTGCCTGTCCTCCATTGATTTATGCTTGTCCGTTTGTAGGTTTTTCCGCTTCCAAAAATGCGTTGGAACTGATTACCCGCCGTATTATTAAGGAATTGGAAGGTGACGAAGATAAGAATCTGGAGAAATATGCTACCACCGGCTCTCCTGAATATGAGAAGATGGTTAGCATTATTGCCGAACGCTTCGGTCTGACTTCTTTGAAATTTAATACTCTCGAAACATTGATTGAAGCTATCGGATTGCCCAAATGTAAAGTGTGCACACACTGCTTTGACGGCAGCAGCCACTTTTAAAAAAGATTATACAATAAAAAAGAGCCGTGAATTGCTTTGTAATTCACGGCTCTTTTTTTACCTTTACGGCACTATAAACTATCAAAATGTAAATTGCAAATCATTAAATCGTAAAATAGATATGACTTTAGTAGACAGATTTTTGAAGTATGTGAGCTTTGATACACAGTCGGATGAATCAACAGGGCTTACTCCCAGTACTCCGAAACAGATGGTATTCGCTGAATATCTGAAGACTGAACTGGAATCTTTGGGGTTGGAAGATATTACTTTGGATGAACATGGTTATCTTTTTGCCACGCTTCCTGCCAATATAGATAAGGATGTACCCACAATCGGATTTATTGCCCACATGGATACAAGTCCTGATATGAGTGGTAAAGATGTGACTCCGCGTATTGTAGAAAAGTACGATGGTTCGGATATCATGCTTTGTGCCGAAGATAATATAATTCTTTCTCCCGTTCAATTTCCCGAATTGCTTGATCATAAAGGAGAGGACCTGATTGTTACCAACGGAAAAACATTGTTGGGTGCAGATGATAAAGCTGGGATCGCCGAAATAGTATCGGCTGTTGTTTACTTGAAAGAACATCCTGAGATCAAACACGGGAAGATTCGCATCGGCTTTAATCCGGACGAAGAAATTGGTGAAGGCGCTCATAAATTTGATGTGGAGAAGTTCGGTTGTGAATGGGGATATACAATGGACGGAGGTGAAGTAGGAGAGTTAGAGTTTGAAAACTTTAATGCTGCTGCTGCCAAGATTCTTTTTAAGGGACGCAATGTACATCCGGGCTATGCCAAAAACAAGATGATAAATTCTATCCGCGTAGCCAATCGTTTTATTTCCATGTTGCCCAGTCACGAAACACCGGAACATACCGAGGGGTACGAGGGCTTCTATCATCTTATTGGAATTACGGGTGAAGTGGAGCAGACCACGGTTACTTACATTATTCGCGATCACGACCGTGTCCGTTTTGAGAGCCGCAAGAAAGAATTTGAACACCTTGTCTGCAAAATTAATGCCGAATATGGCGAGGGTACAGCTGCACTCGAACTACATGACCAATATTATAATATGCGTGAGAAGATTGAGCCGGTGATGCATATCATCGATACAGCTTTTAAAGCTATGGAAGCCGTCGGTGTAGAGCCTCACGTAAAAGCTATTCGTGGCGGTACGGACGGTGCGCAACTTTCGTTCAAAGGCTTGCCGTGCCCCAACATCTTTGCCGGTGGTCTGAATTTCCACGGACGTTACGAATTTATTCCTATTCAGAATATGGAGAAAGCCATGAATGTTATCGTCAAGATAGCCGAACTCGTTGCCGCTAACAAATAAATCATAATCTATAACTTATAAGTCACACCATGAAAACCACTCCATTTACAGAAACGCACATCTCGCTGGGAGCTAAGATGCACGAATTTGCGGGATACAATATGCCTATCGAATATTCCGGTATCATTGATGAACATCTTACTGTTTGTCAGGGTGTCGGTGTGTTTGACGTCTCCCACATGGGAGAATTTTGGGTGAAAGGTCCGCATGCTTTGGACTTTTTACAGACAGTCACCTCTAATAACGTAGCAGCCCTTACTCCCGGTAAGGTACAATATACTTGCTTTCCCAATGAGGATGGCGGTATTGTAGACGATTTATTGGTCTACCGGTACGAGCAGGAGAAATATCTGTTGGTAGTCAATGCTTCCAATATCGAGAAAGACTGGAACTGGTGTATGTCTCATAATACGATGGGAGCTGAGTTGGAGAATGCTTCCGACCGTATGGCGCAGCTTGCGGTACAAGGTCCGAAAGCTATCGAAGCATTGCAGAAACTGACACCTGTTAATCTTTCCGAACTTTCGTATTACACCTTTACGCATGGTGAATTTGCAGGTGAGCCGGATGTTATAATCTCCAATACCGGTTATACTGGAGCCGGTGGTTTTGAACTCTATTTCTATCCTGAAGCTGCAATAAAAATATGGAATGCCGTGTTTGAGGCTGGTGCGGAGTTCGGTATCAAACCTATCGGTTTGGGTGCTCGTGATACGCTTCGCCTTGAAATGGGATTCTGCCTGTATGGAAATGACCTGGATGATACCACGTCACCTATTGAAGCTGGATTGGGATGGATTACCAAGTTTGTAGAGGGTAAGAACTTTATCAATCGTCCAATGCTGGAGAAACAGAAGACGGAGGGTACGGTACGTAAATTGGTCGGTTTTGAAATGGTAGATCGCGGTATTCCCCGTCACGGTTATGAGTTACAGAATCCGGAAGGTACTCCTATTGGAGTGGTTACTTCGGGCACAATGTCGCCTACCCGTAAAATCGGTATCGGTATGGGGTATGTGAAGCCCGAATATAGTAAGGTTGGTACGGAAATCTGTATTGATATGCGCGGCCGTAAGTTGAAGGCTGTGGTGGTGCGTCCGCCGTTTCGCGGGAAAGTCTGATTTACCTAAACAGGATGATGCGGTTTCCGTGGAAATTATGTCTTGCATGGGACTGACGTTGGGTAGTATGCATATAGTAAAAAAGGGAATCTGTAGCAGATTCCCTTTTTCCGTTTCTTTGAAAAACAGATTATTTCTTACGGTTACCGTAACGGCTCATGAATTTATCAACACGACCAGCTGTGTCAACCAACTTAGACTTACCAGTGTAGAACGGGTGAGAAGTGCTGGAGATTTCCAACTTTACCAACGGATAAGTTTCGCCTTCGAACTCGATAGTCTCCTTAGTATTTACTGTAGAACGAGACAAGAACACATCGCCGTTTGACATATCTTTAAATACTACCGGACGGTAATTTTCAGGATGAATACCTTTTTTCATTTCAATATTTGTTTTTTAATTTATATTCTGTTACTATTTTGGTAATAAATAGTGTAATGGTCTTTTTCAGTGCGCAAAGATAATGCTTTTCTATGAAATGAAAAAAGGTTTTTTGCAAAAAAAGCTGGCAATTGATAGGTTTGTAACTTTTTATTTTAGATTTTTGCAGGAGATTAATATCATATCACCTATGAGAAAACTGATTGTATTCTTTTCTTTTTGGTTCAGCGTTACAATAGTTGTAGCCCAGAACACGGAACGCAAACTGTATAGCATAGCGTTTTATAATCTTGAGAATCTGTTTGATACCATCCATGATGCAGGTAAGAATGACTATGACTTCCTGCCTGATGGCAGTTACCGGTGGACTGCGAAAAAGTACGAAGCTAAACTGCATAATCTCTCGGACGTGTTGAGTTCCTTGTCGCGTAATCTGGTTTCTGAGGGACCGGCAGTAATTGGCGTGGCAGAAGTCGAGAATCATAGGGTACTGACGGATCTTGTCAGTCAGCCGGCTATGGCTAACTATAAGTTTGTTCATTATGAGGGACCCGACAGACGTGGCATTGACTGTGCACTTTTGTATGATCCGCAACAGTTTGCCGTGACGAACTCTAAACTGGTACTTTCCGCTCCGTTTGAAGGGGATACGGTGCATCTGACGCGCGGTTTCCTTATTGTAGACGGTAGAATGGCGGGTGAGCGTGTGTGTTTCATTGTGAATCACTGGCCTTCCCGCGGAGCGAAATCACCGGTGCGGGTGCATGCCGCCAGGCAGGTAAAGGCGCTGACGGACTCCTTGATGCATGAAGACAAAAAGCTGAAACTCTTTGTTATGGGAGATATGAATGACGATCCGATGGATGAAAGCATGCAGACTTTAGGGGCCCGTAAATATATATCGGGCATGAAAGCCAATCAGTTCTTCAATCCCTGGTGGGAAATACTGGAGGATAAGGGTGTGGGAACCTTGCTCTATCGTGGCAAGTGGAATCTGTTCGACCAGATTGTACTGTCCAGACCGTTGGTGAAAGCGAAAAAAGGACTGCGTTACGACCATAGCGAGGTTTTTATCCGCGACTACCTGATTCAGCAGGATGGTAAATACAAAGGTTCACCTTTGCGTACTCATGGCGGGCGCGTATGGCTGAACGGTTACAGCGACCATTTACCTACGATTATCTATCTGAAAAGATAATATATAATAATGTGTAAATAACAGGCCGGAAAACAAACTCGCTTTCCGGCTTTTTTGTTTATAGAGGTAAGAACGCAAAAGGAGAGAATGAACAGACAGATGCAAAAACTTTGTAATATAGAGATTACAATATTCTGTTAATTCAAGCCAATAGCTTTAAAATAGAATGGATTTGACTGGTGAGTAGAGGTATTTTATTCTTCTCTTGTTCTTCTTTTTAAAGGATAATGCTTACTTTTGCGTAGAATTTTAATTCACTAACAATAAACTTTAAACAAAATGGTTAATTACAAAGATTTAGGCCTTGTAAACACAAGAGAAATGTTTGCTCGCGCTATCAAAGGTGGATATGCAATCCCTGCATTCAACTTCAATAACATGGAACAGATGCAGGCTATCATCAAGGCTGCAGTAGAGACTAAGTCTCCGGTTATCCTTCAGGTATCTAAGGGTGCTCGCCAATATGCTAACGCTACTTTGCTGCGTTACATGGCTCAGGGCGCTGTGGAATATGCTAAGGAACTGGGCTGCAAACATCCTGAAATTGTTCTTCACCTTGACCACGGAGATACTTTTGAAACTTGTAAAAGCTGTATCGATTCAGGTTTCTCCTCAGTAATGATTGACGGTTCACATCTTCCATACGAAGAAAATGTTGCTTTGACAAAGAAGGTTGTTGATTATGCTCATCAATTCGATGTTACAGTGGAAGGTGAACTTGGCGTGTTGGCTGGTGTAGAAGATGAAGTATCTGCTGAACACCATACTTATACCAATCCTGAAGAAGTTATCGATTTCGCTACTCGTACAGGTTGTGACTCTTTGGCTATTTCTATCGGTACTTCTCATGGTGCATACAAGTTCAAACCCGAACAATGCCACGTAGATCCTGCTACAGGTCGTCTGGTTCCTCCTCCTTTGGAATTTGCCGTATTGGATGCTGTAATGGAGAAACTTCCTGGATTCCCTATCGTTCTTCACGGTTCTTCTTCGGTTCCTCAGGAAGAAGTTGATACTATCAATCAATTCGGCGGTAAGTTGGAAGCAGCTATCGGTATTCCCGAAGAGCAACTGCGCAAGGCTGCGAAGTCTGCTGTTTGCAAAATCAATATCGACTCAGACTCTCGTTTGGCTATGACTGCTGCTGTTCGTAAGGTGTTTGCTGAGAAACCGGCTGAATTTGACCCGCGTAAATATCTGGGTCCGGCTCGTGACAACATGGAGAAACTTTACAAGCACAAAATCGTTAACGTGCTTGGTTCTGAAAACAAATTGGCTCAATTGGACTGATAAGGTTAATCTGATTATAAAAATAGGGAGTGCATTTTAATGCACTCCCTATTTGTTTTTAGGTACGGACTTTATGGATTTATCCGTGTCTATTTAGTCCGTACCTGATTTATGTCAAACCTGAATTTATTTACAATTCGATGATCAGGGATTCACGCGCTTCCATCTTCAACTCTTTTTCAAAGAGAATTGTTTTGCCGCTTAGAATATCTTTTCCTTCTTTCTTGTCTTTCAAAATTTCTTTGTAGAATTTTAAAGGAACGGTGGTTTCTGAATCTGTACCGTTCAGCATTACGAAAACAATTTTGCCCTCATACTGACGGGCATAGGCATATACGCCGTTTTGTACCATAAACTGAGTCATACTGCCTTTGGCAATCACATTGTTTCCTTTACGCCAATTCAGTATTGTTTTGTAGAAATTGTAGCAATCGTTTTGAATTTTGCTGCGGCCTTCAGCTGTCAGTGCGGTTTTTTTATCGTCTGCCCAGCCGCCGGGGAAGTCTTTACGAACATAACCGTCGCTCTTGCTCTTTACGCCGTTCATCATAATCTCCGTTCCGTAGTATAATTGCGGAATGCGTCGGGTGGTGAGCAACAGGGTAGAGGCTTGTTTCAGCATCGGAAGGTTTTCTCCTTCACCCAAAAAGCGGTCGGTGTCGTGATTCTCGATGAAAGCGAGTACCGATTCCGGATTCGGATAAAGAAAATCATATACGAAACTGTTATACACTCGGTCTAATCCTTTAAACCAAGTTTCTGTTTCCTCCGTTTTGGCAATGTTGATTTTATCATAGAAACTGAAATCCATTACCGTCTTCAGATTGCTGTTTTTAGGAGCGGACAGTTTGGAGTCCTTTTGCCACCATGCGGTATATGCCGGTTCGGTTACCCATGTTTCGCCTACGGTGTTATAGTTAGGGTATTCTTCATTCAACTCTTTCATCCATTTGCTCATGGCATCATAGTCGGCATAGGGGTAAGTATCCATACGGATACCGTCTATGTCGGCATATTCAATCCACCAGAAACTGTTCTGAACGAGATAACGGTATACATGCGGGTTCTTTTGGTTGAGGTCGGGCATGGCGGTTACGAACCAACCGTCATTCATCTGGCTGAAATCGTATTTCGAAGCATAAGGGTCTACGTGGGGAGTCAGTTTGAAGGATGTCTGCACAAAGTTATTTTCATGGTCGGGGTTGTTGAACCAATCTTTGCAAGGCATGTCTTTTATCCATATATGCTCTACACCGCAGTGGTTGAAAATCATATCCATTACGATTTTAATGCCGCGTGTATGAGATTTTTCGATGAGCTGCTTATACTCTTCATTGGTGCCGAAGCGGGGATCTACTTTATAATAATCGGTGGTGGCATAGCCGTGGTAGGAACCGCCGGTCATGTTATTTTCTAATACCGGAGTAAACCACAAGGCAGTTACGCCCAAATCAGAAAAGTAATCAAGGTGCTGTTCGATACCTGCGAGGTCGCCGCCATGACGAGCATTTGGGTCGTTGCGGTCTACCTTATATTCTGCCATGCCTGCTATTTGGTCGTTGTCCGGGTTGCCGTTGGCAAAACGGTCGGGCATTAACAGATAGAGTGCATCGGATGCATTGAAACCTTTGTGCTCGCAGCCTTTTTTGGCACGTGCCTTTAACTCATATTCTTTGACGAACTTTTTCTTGCCTTGCGTGAAGGTGAGTGGCATTTTACCGGGTTTCACATTTTTATCCAGTCTAAGGTAGACCAGCAGGTAATTATTGCTTTCCAATTTGACTGTGCTGCTCAGCGAGACGCCGGGATAGTTGACAGATACCGTTGCATTGCCGATGCCTTCACCATATACCATTAGCTGAAGTTCGGGGTTTTGCATACCAGTGTACCAAAATGGTGGATCGATTTTGTTTACGTTCATAGCTGCGTACGTACTGAGGGAAAGTAGGAGTGTTCCTAAAATGAAGAATACTTTTTTCATGATATTAGCTTTTCGTTATTTTCTCCGCTAAATTAAAAAAAATAGCGGAGAAGGCTGTTGCCTCTCCGCTATTATCCTTTATGCAGGTTATGCAAACGTTTTCACTGCTTACATCAGGAATCCCAACAGAATACCGGCAGCTACTGCTGAGCCGATAACGCCCGCTACGTTCGGACCCATGGCATGCATCAACAGGTAGTTGGTTGGATCATATTCCAAACCTACTACTTGAGAGATACGTGCGGAGTCAGGCACTGCAGATACGCCTGCATTACCAATCAGCGGATTAATCTTGTTGCCTTTCTTCAGGAAGATATTGAATATCTTCACAAAGATTACACCGGAAGCGGTTGCGATGATGAATGAGAATGCACCCAGACCAAAAATCCACAATGAGTCTGTAGTCAGGAATTCGGATGCTTGTGTGGAAGCACCTACAGTCAGACCAAGCAGAATCGTGATGGTATCAATCAGCGGACCGCTGGCTGTGTTAGCCAGACGGCGGGTTACACCACTCTCTTTTAGTAAGTTACCGAAAAATAGCATACCTAACAAAGGCAAACCGGACGGAACAAGGAAACAGGTAAGTAACAGACCGATAATCGGGAACATTACTTTTTCCGTATGAGAAACTGCACGTGGCGGTTTCATGCGGATAAGACGCTCGTTCTTGCTGGTCAGCAGACGCATGATAGGCGGTTGGATTACTGGTACTAATGCCATATAGGAATAGGCGGACACGGCAATTGCACCCATCAGGTTGGGAGCCAGTTTGGACGAAAGGAAAATGGCTGTCGGACCATCGGCACCACCGATGATACCGATAGCACCAGCTTGCATCGGATCGAATCCGATAGCCAAAGCAGTCATGTATGCACCGAAAATACCGAATTGTGCGGCAGCACCGACTAGCATCAGCTTCGGGTTAGAGATTAGAGCGGAGAAATCCGTCATAGCTCCGATACCCAGGAAAATAAGTGGCGGATACCAACCGGAAGTTACCCCTTGATACAGAATGTTAAGTACAGACCCTTCCTCATAGATACCGACTTTTAATCCGGCTTCCATATTGAAAGGGATATTACCGATCAGCATACCGAAACCGATAGGAATCAGCAACATCGGCTCAAATTCCTTGGCAACAGCCAAGTATATGAAGAATAAACCTACCAGAATCATTACCAGATGTCCGCCTGTTGCATTGGCAAAACCTGTATAAGTCCAGAAGTCTGCAAGGTTATTTCCTAAAAATGTGATAAATTCTCCCATATTATTCAATAATTACAAGGTCAGTACCTTCGAGTACGGATTCTCCTTTACTAACATTAATAGCGGTAATTTTACCGTCTTTGTCGGCATTGATATTGTTCTCCATTTTCATGGCCTCCAGGATAATGATAACCTGGCCTTTCTTCACGGTATCACCCACATTGACTTTGATGTCAAGGATAACACCTGGCAGCGGAGATTTTACACCAGACTTGCCTGTTGAAGCAGCAGCCGGTTTTACAACTGGAGCAGTCGGGGCAGCTGGGGCTGCACTAACAGGGCGTACTACCGGTTTGACTGCAACTTTCGGAGCTTTTTCCATTTCTACTTTGTAGGGAGTACCGTTCACTTCTACGTGAGCGATGTTGTCTTCAATATCTCCAATAGTAACTTTATATGCGTTACCGTTGATTTTGTATTTATATTCTTTCATCGTTTTATCTTTATTAAAGGTGACTTTACTTTCTCTGAGGGGTTTCACGCAACGTGTAAATCTTTGAACTCCAAGGTGAATAGCTGCGTTTTACGCGGGTAATGGTGAGTACGGTGTCTTCCACATCGTGTACATCACTCTGCATTTCGTGCAATGCCAGGGAAATGGCTGCGAATACTTCACCCGGTGCTTCTCCCAGTTGTTTTTCTTTAGCCTCTTTTTTATCGGTAATGCCCTTAGCGCGCATTGCGTTACGTTTGCTGAGGTTTACAGAAATCTTGCCTATAATCTTGAAAGAGATATAAAGAAGGAGTAATCCGGAAAATACTACACTCATGGCGGAAATAGCCATACCGATACCTATACTGTCATGCTCTTCAAACTTCTCCATTTTAGCATTGCTGTCAATGGTTTTGTTATTGGTGCTTGGAGTTACATACTTATCGGACGCATCTCCTTTTACTTCCCATTCCGGAGTGGCATCACTGACACGTGCATAAGATTGGTTGGCTTGTAATGTTCCGGCGGGTACCACAATCTGGTCCAGTAATTTCTTGCCGGAATCGTATAGGCCGATCCAATTGGCGTTCTGGCTGTCTAACTTAAAGTTGGTATGGAAAGTACCGCGATTAGGTTCTCCGTCTGCCCAAAACAGCGCGTGCTGACGAGGTTTTACCAAAGTCAGGACATCACCTTTCGGGATGAAATAGGTAGCGGTGTCACCCGGTTGGCTGCTGAATTTCAGATAGCAACCTGCAAGGTCGGCGCTGCCATATGATTTGTTGAATATCTCAATCCATGCGCTGTGAACACCGTAATCATCCTGAAAGTTGCTTTCGTTGGTGATAAGCACTTCATTCAGCAACAGTTTAGAGTTTGACTCCTTTTCTCCACAAGAAGAACAGAACCCTAGCACCAGCATCAATGAAAGGAATATTCCGATTTTTGTTTTATTCATAAATTTGAGTTTTTATTTTTTAATTCTCAACTGTTAATTCTCAATTCTTAAAGAGGAATATTACCATGTTTCTTGGCCGGGTTGGTCAATTTCTTGGTTTGCAGTTGTTGCAGGGCGCGGATAATGCGGAAACGCGTGTTGCGCGGTTCGATAACATCATCGATATAGCCATACTTGGCTGCATTGTAAGGATTGGCAAACAGTTTGGTATATTCAGCTTCTTTTTCAGCCAGGAACTGAGCCGGATTTTCTTGCTCTTTGGCCTCGCGTGCATACAGAACTTCTACCGCACCTGCACCACCCATAACTGCGATTTCAGCAGTAGGCCATGCATAGTTCATGTCACCACGAAGTTGCTTACAGCTCATTACGATGTGCGAACCGCCATAGGATTTGCGTAGGGTGATAGTAACTTTAGGTACGGTAGCTTCACCGTAGGCATACAGCAATTTGGCACCGTGCAGGATAACACCGTTGTACTCCTGACCGGTTCCGGGAAGGAAGCCCGGTACATCTACCAAAGATACGATAGGAATATTGAAAGCATCGCAGAAACGGACGAAACGTGCACCCTTACGAGAAGCGTTGCTATCAAGTACACCTGCCAGATATTTGGGCTGGTTGGCTACAATGCCGACTGATTGTCCGTTGAAACGGGCAAAACCGATAATGATATTCTTGGAATAGTCTTTCTGAATTTCAAGGAACTCTCCGTTGTCAACGATAGCACCGATAACTTCGTACATATCGTAAGGCTTGTTCGGATTGTCAGGGATAATATCGTTTAGAGAATCTTCCAGACGGTCGATGGGATCTGTACAATCTGTGTAAGGAGCTTCTTCCAAATTATTTTGAGGAATGTAGCTCAGTAGCTTGCGGATAAGTGCAAGACCTTCCTCTTCGGTCTTTGCAGTGAAGTGAGTTACACCGGATTTGGTAGAGTGTACGCTTGCACCACCCAAATTTTCCTGGCTGACATCTTCTCCGGTTACGGTCTTTACCACTTTCGGACCAGTAAGGAACATGTAGGACGTTCCTTCCATCATTAGTGTAAAGTCAGTCAGGGCAGGAGAATAAACCGCACCACCGGCACAAGGACCGAAAATACCGGAAATTTGGGGAATAACGCCGGAAGCAAGAATATTGCGTTGGAAAATCTCGGCATATCCGGCTAAAGCATTGATACCTTCTTGAATACGTGCACCACCCGAGTCATTGATACCGATACAGGGAGCACCCATCTTCATTGCTTGATCCATGATTTTGCAAATCTTCAAAGACATGGTTTCCGACAATGAACCGGCAGAAACAGTGAAATCCTGTGCGAAAATGTAGACCAAGCGACCGTCGATGGTACCGCAACCGGTAACCACACCGTCGCCGGGGTAGTGTTTCTTTTCCATACCGAAATTCGTACATCTGTGCTCAACAAACATGTCCATTTCTTCGAAACTTCCTTCATCGAGTAACATTGCTATACGCTCGCGAGCTGTATATTTCCCTTTCTCATGTTGCTTTGCAATCGCTTTTTCACCACCACCAAGACGCGCAGCCGTACGGCGGTCAATAAGCTCTTTAATTTTCTCAAGTTGATTACTCATATTCTTTATTTATGATTTATGATTTCAGATTTATGTTTTCGGATTTATGATTTCAAACCATAAATCTTTATTCTCCTTTTTCGCAAAGTTCCGTCAATACGCCGAGTGTGGATTTTGGATGCAGGAATGCGATGTTCAAGCCTTCCGCACCTTTACGGGGAGCTTTGTCAATCAGGCGGATACCTTTTCCTTCAACTTCTGCGAGAGCGTTTGCCACTCCGTCTTCCACAGCAAATGCCAAATGGTGCATACCGCCGTTACCGTTGTTCTTTTCGATGAATTTGGCAATGGTGCTTTCGGGAGAAGTGGGTTCGAGCAACTCAATTTTCACGTCACCTACTTTCAAGAAAGCGGTTCTTACCTTTTGATCTTCTACGGTTTCAATGTTGTAGCATTTTAAACCTAATACATTTTCGTAGTACGGAAGTGCTTCTTCAATGCTTTTTACAGCAATGCCTAAATGTTCAATGTGCGAAATTTTCATAACAGTTTTTATTAATGTTGGTATTCAATTCCAAATTTTTAAAATCAGCAGTACAAAGAAAGATATTTCTACTTGAATAAAGAAATTTTTCGCCAATTAATTATAAAGGTATTTCTTCTTAAAATGATTTTATAATTGAGACAACCGGTCGTTATTTTATCTATTGATGGTATTCGTTTTTTGTTATAAAAGAGATTCAAAAGCTTTTTTTGTTATATCTTTGTCAGTAGAATTTCAATCGGACAAATATTATGTCACATTTAGCTCCCCTGATTGCCGATTTGGCATTGATACTGATTTGCGCCGGAATAATGACGCTTTTATTTAAAAAACTGAAACAGCCATTGGTTTTAGGTTATGTTGTTGCAGGTTTTTTGGCAAGCCCGCACATGGCTTATACTCCTTCGGTAATGGATACGGCAAATATACAGACTTGGGCGGATATTGGTGTTATTTTCTTACTGTTTGCCTTAGGGCTGGAGTTCAGTTTTAAGAAGATAGTGAAGGTAGGTGGCGCTGCTATTATTGCCGCTTGTACTATTATATTCTGTATGATATTGTTGGGTGTTGCAGTCGGTACGGCTTTCGGGTGGAAACGCATGGACTGCATTTTTTTGGGTGGTATGATAGCCATGTCCTCCACCACTATTATATATAAAGCTTTTGATGATTTAGGCATACGCAAAAAGCAGTTTACCGGTTTAGTGCTTAGCGTGCTGATCTTGGAGGATATTCTTGCCATTGTTTTGATGGTAATGTTGTCCACTATGGCAGTCAGTCATAATTTTGAAGGAACGGAAATGTTGGGCAGCATAGCGAAGTTGCTGTTTTTTCTGATATTATGGTTTGTGGTCGGTATCTATATAATTCCTGTCCTGCTGAAAAAATGCCGTAAGCTAATGAGTGAGGAAACCTTGCTGATTGTTTCGCTGGGCCTCTGTTTCGGCATGGTGGTTCTTGCCGCTCATACGGGATTCTCTGCGGCATTCGGTGCTTTTATTATGGGATCCATTCTTGCTGAGACGGTAGAGGCGGAGAGCATTGAACGTCTGGTCAAGCCGGTAAAAGATTTGTTTGGTGCAATCTTTTTTGTTTCTGTCGGTATGATGGTAGATCCCTTGATGATAGTGGAATATGGCGGTCCTATCATTGTAATCACTTTAGCGGTTATCATCGGACAGTCTTTGTTCGGTACGTTAGGAGTGTTGCTTGCCGGGCAGCCGTTAAAGACCGCCATGCAGTGTGGTTTCAGTTTGACACAGATTGGTGAATTTGCCTTTATTATCGCTTCTTTGGGAGTTTCTCTGCATGTGACAAGTCATTTCCTTTATCCTATTGTAGTGGCTGTGTCTGTGATTACTACTTTCCTTACTCCTTATATGATTCGCTTTGCCGAGCCTGCCTCTAATTTTGTTGATACGCATTTGCCGGAGAGATGGCAGAAGTTTTTGTTGCATTATGCTTCCGGTTCGCAAACTGTGAATCACGAAAGTTTATGGAAAAAATTGATACTTGCTCTGTTGCGTATTACTGTGGTTTATTCCATTGTGAGTATAGCGGTGATAGCAGTTGCTTTCCGTTTTCTTGTGCCGTTTTTTAGAGAAAATCTACCGGGCATTTGGGGGCCTTTGTTGGCAGCTTTGGTCATTATTCTGTTTATTTCTCCTTTTCTCCGGGCCATTATGATTAAGAAGAATCATTCGGTGGAGTTTGTTACGTTGTGGCGTGATAGTCGGGGAAATCGCGCTCCGTTGGTGGCCACTATCGTACTTCGAATTCTGTTGGCGGTGTCTTTCGTAATGTTTGTCATAGCCGGGCTGTTTAAGCTGTCGGTCGGTTTAGTCTTTGGCGTAGCGGTATTATTGGTTGTGGTGATGATACTGTCCCGCCAGTTGAAACGCCAGTCTATAATGATTGAGCGTACTTTCTTTCAGAATCTGCGTTCGAGAGAACTGCGGGCTGAATATCTGGGTGAGAAGAAGCCGGAGTATGCCGGCCGTTTACTTTCCCGCGATTTGCATTTGACGGATTATGAGATACCGGGTGAATCGGCATGGGCAGGTAAGACACTGGCGGAGCTGAATTTTGGTAAACGTTATGGAGTGCATGTCGTTTCTATTCTTCGTGGACGCAAGCGGATAAATATTCCCGGAGCTTCGGTGCGTCTTTTCCCTCAGGACAAGATACAGGTTATTGCTACCGATGAAGAATTGACCGTGTTTGGAGAAGATATGAATAAGATTTCA
>OHJB01000777.1_pt1 | contig 14859 bp, 15 predicted proteins | sample 1568431 | NCBI WGS metagenome assembly OHJB01 (sample SAMEA3879594, study PRJEB24766) | human gut metagenome | biome: human-associated habitat; feature: feces | place: USA | collected 1985/1987 | reverse complement strand
TGGGCTCCGTGCCCTGCAGGGTGGCATTGTCCACGCCCTGCAGGATGTCCAGCATGGCCTGGGCAATGTCGATGACATCGGCGCTGCGGGCCTGTAAATAGGGGTCGTCCATGGCGGCAAACACGGCGGCCTGGTTGTCGCCCGCTTTCTTGACGGCATACTCCGCGCACATGTGCTGGCCGTTGATGATCTCCTTGATGGCATCCACAAAGTCATCGTCATCCAGCATCATGGCATGGATGTTGAACACCTCGGCAATGTCCTCGCCTGCCTCGGCCAGTGCCTTTTCATACAGGGCAGTCTGCTGATCAATGGCTTTGGCCCGGGCCTCTTCAAAGCGGGCTTCCTCTGCCGCCGTGTCCGCGACCTGGGCGGTGGAAATCACGGTATCTTTTTTCTTGTAAATTTTCAGCTTGCCGATGGCAATGCCGTTCAGGATGCTTTTACCGGTTCCTACCTGCATCGTTCTCTCTCCTTTGTTGAGAATTTAGTGCGAAAAAGCCCCCGCAGGGTCTCCCGCAAGGGCTTTTGTCCGCAGATTCAAAGATCAGACGTTCTCGGTCAGGAACTTCTGAATTGCTGCAGCGGCTGCCTCTTCATCGTCGCCTTCTACCTTGATGGTAATCATATCTTCAAGATAGCCGAATTCGCCTTCAACGGCTTCGACTTTCAGCACTTCTCCCGAAACAGAAGAGTGTACGTCGGAAGATACGATACCGTCGGCATCGGCGAGCATTGTGCCTACTTTGACACGGTCGCCTTTTTTTACCATAATTTTGGCGGGAGAACCGATATGTTGTTTAACGGGGATATAAACCGTTTCAGGCAGCCCGGCGTCAATAATGGGAGAATCTGTGGTTATTTTGTGTTTGTCGGGGTGAATGCCGCCGATGGCAAAGGTTTTTAGCTTAATCATTGTTTTTCTCCTGTGGCGCAGGCGTGCATTTGGTGCATATGATAGCGCCGGTGGGGCAGTTTTGCGCCAGTTGGGCACCGTATTCTTCGGCAGAAACAGAAACCGGGATGTATGACAAATTGTTTTCGACTTTTATTTCCGGATTGATTTTAGTGCATTTCATACAGCCTATGCATGCAACGGCGCAGTTTTTACGGGCGACAGCTCCCTTTTGGGTGTTGCGGCAGGCAACGTATACGCGGTTGCCGTTTTTGCCTTTGGGACGGATTTCAAACAATTGCCGCGGACACATTTTGACGCAGGCGCCGCAGGACGTGCATTTGTCTTCATCTACGACCGGGATACCGGTTTCGGGGTCAATGTGCAAGGCATCAAACTTACATACCTTGACGCAGTCCCCTAAGCGGAGACAACCGGAGGGACACCCGGTTTGGCCGCTGGATATGCGGGAAGCAATCCGGCAGCTGCTTACGCCGTCATAACATATTTTGGCCGGGGCGTTTTTACAGGTGCCGTTGCAGCGCAAAACGGCAACGGTCGGTTCTTTGGCCACGGCTTGAAAACCGAGTTTCTCGGCTATCTTGTCCATTACGGCCTGGCCGCCTACGGGGCAGAACAGCTGGGGAAAACCGGCTTCGTCCACGCCGGCGCAGGCATCGGCGAAGTCATGGCAGCCGGCTTTGCCGCATCCGCCGCAGTTTGCCTGAGGCAAAAGCTCTTCAATTTCGGCGATTTTGGGATTTTCTTTAACGGCAAATTTTTTTGAGACGACATAAAGAATTACGGCGGCCACCAGAGCTATGCTCCCTAATACCAACATATTCAATAAGACTATATTTTCCATTGGTTTCCCCGTGAAATTTATTGTTTGGATATTTTGAAATTAAACTGTTGCCTGAAACGTGCACGGTTTAAGAATAGCCAGAAATAATAAGGAATCAAGACAATTATCGACGACAGGCCGGCAACAAGCTCTGAAAACCCTGCAAAAACAAAGCCTAACAGAGTTATCAACATCACTAAAAGCGGCAAAATATAGCTGTAAAAAACGGCTAAAAGTCCAAAACGCGGGGCTAATGATACGATTACCTTATCGCCGGGACGATACAGCTGTGCCTCGGGCGTGTCGATTTCCACGCTTTTGTTGCGGCATTCCATCAACCCGCAGCCGTGTCTGGCGTCGCAATTGTGACAAGCCGAGTAACTGGTTATCTGGACATAGACTTTGGGTGGGTTCACGGAGGTTACGGTTCCCTGATGGCTGATGTTTTCCATATTTTATTCTCCAATCAAATCTTTGGCCGCCGTTGATAAAAGCATTGTAACGCTATTGTCGTTTTGGCGGACGAAAAAGACGGCAGGCAGTTTTTGAGCGTCGGCAAACGTCATTCCCTCGTCTTCTCCCAGAGCCAAAATGGCGGTTGCATAAGCATCGGCCATCATACACGAGGGGTGAAAGACGGTTACGGAGGCCAGGCTGTGTTCTACGGGATAGCCGGTTTGCGGAGATATGGTGTGTGCATAACGGCGGCCGTCTTTGTAAAAAAAGTTACGGTAGTCTCCCGAGGTGGCTACCGAAAAGTCTGTCAGTTCCAGAGCAAAGGCGTTGGAATTTCCCTGGGGGGACGGTTTGGCAATGCCGATGTTCCATGGTTCTCCTGCGGAATTCTTACGGCCGGCTGCCCTTACCTCGCCGCCGATTTCTACTATATAGTCACGGTATCCTTCTTCTTCCAGCAGGCGGGCAACCATATCGACGCCATATCCTTTGGCGATAGCCGAAAGATTCAGGCGGATGCGGTCATCTGTTTTGGCCAGACTTTTGAAGTCGGAGGAAAAGACAAGCCGGTTGAAGCCGGTATATGTCAATGCCTCTTGTATTTTTTCGGAATCGGGCGTTTGAGCCGGTTTGTCGACGCCAAACCCCCAGAGGTCTACCAAACGGCCGACGGTGGGGTCAAAAGCTCCGCCGCTTTCCCGGTTGACGTCAGCTGCATTTTTCAACAAATACGACATTTCGGGGGATAAACTTATTTTTTCGCCGGCGGGACTTTGGTTTATCTTGGATATTTCGGAATTTTTCTCAAAAACGGACATTTGACGGTTAACATCCTGCAAACGGCGCAGAATTTTGTCGCCGAGCGTCCGGTCTGAACGGTCGGTGAGAATCTTGACATGGTAATATGTTCCGAAAATCTTTCCGTGGAATGTGCGATAAGGCGCATACTTTTGGTGGATGTAAATCAAGGCGACCGCAAAAACCATAAAAAACGAAACATATTTGAAAATACGCATATTAGTACCTATCTTTTGCACAGTGGAGAACTTGCTTTTTACAATCTGAGAATTTTGTTTTACAATGTCCGGCAATAACCAATATTGAAAAGGATTATACAATGCAATGCGATTATAAGGCAACTTTAAACCGGCTGATATCCCAGCTTAAAAACAATCAGGTCAGCAAAAAACTGCGGCAGATGCACGGAGAATGGATGCATTTGACCGATATTGTCGGCCGTTATCTTTATAAAGCCGGCGTGTCTGCCAATCTGGTAAGTATTGTCGGTTTTGCCGTCGGACTGCTGGCAATTAACTTTTTGGCAATGGGGATGTATCTGAGCGCTTTGTTGTGCATTCTTATCAACCGCGCTTTTGATGCCTTGGACGGTGCCGTTGCCCGTAATCGGGAATACAGCGATTTCGGCGTTTTTTTGGACGCGACGCTGGATTATACCTTTTATGCCGGGATTATTTTCGGGTTTGCCCTGGCCTATCCGGCTCAAAATGCCGTAGCGGCAAGTTTTCTGCTGTTTGGGTTTACCGCCTCGGCTTGTGCAATGCTGGCCTATGCGGTTGTCGCTTATCGTAACAATCACAGTAAAAAAGTGGATTTGGAACAATCTCCGTTTTATTTGGGCGGCGTTGCCCAGGGGTTTGAAACCCTCACCGCTTTGGTGATTTTGTGTATTGTTCCGGGATGGTTTATGCCGATAGCGATTATTCTCGGCTGCTGGTGCCTGGTGAAAGCCTTGATGGTTGTTACCGCCGCTTATTACAATTTTGTGATTGCCGCCAAGGGTAAAAATTAATGAAATTTATCCGGAATCTGTTTTTTGTTCTGAGTATTCTGGCAGGGACAAATCCGACCCCGGCGCAAGCTTTTGAGCTGACCAAGGGAACCGACAAGGTCACGGTAACGCTTTATACGAATTATGACGAAATTAACCCGGGTCAGAATCTGGAGGCTCTGCTGCAATTTAAAATGCACGGCGGCTGGCACATATTCTCCCAAAATCCCGGGGACGTCGGCGTACCGACCGAGGTTAAATGGCGTTTGCCGATGGGATTTGAGGTAAAGGAGCAAAGCTGGAGTCCGGATGTTAAATTCATCACCGACGAAATTGTCCAATACGGATATGACAAACGTGCCTTTTACAAAACGACGATTACGCCGACGCCGGATATTATGAACAAAGTTCCGGTGCAGGTTGACGTCAGCTGGCTGGCTTGTAAAAACGAATGCATCCCGGAAAAAGTTTCCTTTTATCTGGATATTCCGATTACGGGACACGATTTGCGACCGTCCATGCGTTGGATTAAGGCCATACAAGTGGCCGAAAACAGTTTTGCGCCTCAGCCTGAGGACGGAAAAGTCAATGTCTGGCTGGCTATGCTGATGGCGTTTGCTGGCGGTATCATCCTTAATTTTATGCCTTGTATTTTCCCGATTTTGACGCTTAAGGCAATCTCTCTCGCCCAAGCTGATTACAATAAAAGGAAAAATCGTCTGGAAGCGTTGATGTATACGCTGGGGGTCGTATTGTCTTTTTTGATAATAGCGACGGTATTGTTTGTATTGCGGGCTCAGGGTGAGCAAATCGGATGGGGTTTTCAGCTGCAATCTCCGATATTTGTCGGAATAATGATAATTGTTTTTTTTGTTATCTTTCTGATGCTGCTTGACATCGTCCATTTTCGCAATCCTTTGGCGAATCATATGGAAAAGCTGACATTTGAGCGTCAACTGCTGAACTCTTTTGTCACCGGCTTTTTTGCGGTTCTGATTGCAAGCCCGTGTACGGCTCCGTTTATGGGAATAGCCATCGGTTATACGTTGACGGCTCCTTTGTATGTTTATTATCCGGTATTTTTAGCTTTGAGTTTAGGATATGCCCTGCCGTTTGCCCTGGCCGGATTGTTTCCCAAGGCCATACATAAGGTTTTGCCGCGGCCGGGCAAATGGATGGATTTGCTGAAAAAGATATTTGCAATTCCGGTGTTGCTGACTTGTTTGTGGCTGGGTTGGGTTCTTTACAGCCAGTTGAACAACAAAGTTGATGGAGACGCCTCTTTATTGCAGTGGCGGACATATAACCCGCAGGAAGTCAGCCGGCTGACGGCAGAAAAGAAGCCGGTCTTCATTGATTTTACCGCCAAATGGTGCATTACCTGTTTGGTGAACAAAAAGGCGGCTCTGCAATCGCGTAAATTTATTAAACTGGTGCAGGAGAAAGGCATTATCTTGTTTCGTGCGGATTGGACCAATAATGACGATATGATTACCTCTGCCCTGGAACGTTACGGCCGCAACAGCATCCCCCTGTATGTCTATTATGACGGAACAGGTTCCGAATATAAGATTTTGCCGCAGTTGTTGACTCCGAACATCTTGGAAGAACATCTGCGTTAGACGCCGGTTTCTGGTAAGCGCTGTGTCGACCATCCGGTGCAATGCTTGCGCCGTCGCCAGATATGCAGTCTGTTTAACTGAATAAATCAAATATGCCGATACAAAAAAAGGAGCCCGAAGGCTCCTTAAATCGGAAACAGCAGATTTATTTGCCAAAAATACCGATTTCTTTGATGCGGTCTTTGACACCGCTGACAACGTTGTCCAGATTTTCCTGAGCCAAGCCTTTGAGATCTCCAAACTGGCTGTTAACCACGGTTTGTGAAGCTGTGGAAAGAATTTTGCTTAAAATCTTGGAAATGGAGGCGGCTATGCTTTCGCCATTTTTCGCTTCTCCGATGCCGGTCAGTTTGATGGCGGGGAGTTTGACGCTGATGTTATTGTTCTGTCCGGCAACAGAAGTTATTGCTCTTAACTCACCTTCATTGATGGTAACCAGCTTGATGACAACTTTTTTGCCGGCAGCTTTCTTTTCAGCTTTGGCGTCTTTATCTTCGCCAGCGGAAGGCTGTGCGGCGTCTTGAGCTTCAGTCTTTTCGGCTGAGGCCGTATTTTTTGCTATGTTGTCTTGCAGCTGTTTGATGTTGTTCTGTGTGAGCGAAAGCATTTCATAAGTCAGAACCGGTTTGTCGACTTTGATTTCATTAATTACAATGGTGTCGCTTGCCAGGCTTTTTAAGTCCACTTTAACGCTGACGCCGCCCAAATCAAGAAGGTTCGGGCTCTTGTAGTTAGTCGGATTAGCGACTGTCAGGCCTTTGATTGAACCTTCGCCGTTGGTGAGCGACAGGTTAAAGCCCTGCAGGTTAACCTCAGTACCGGTGATTTGAGAACCATATTTGTGGACTACCTGTTTGACGATAGTTTCCAGCGAGGGGGTGAGATAATAGGCTCCTACGCAGACAATTGCGAGAATACCCAGAAATATATACTTCTTTTTCATTTGTTATGCTCCTTTTTGGTTGATAAATATGTTATAGGCTGAAGGAGCTTGTTTGGCAATCATTTATTTGAGTTATTATCTGTAAACTAATTTATTGATGTTTATCGAAAAGTTTTTATAATGAACCGATAATAAAGCGGAGACCTGACAATGTTTAAATTTTATTTGGATGAGGCCGGAGAGCGGGAGATATTGCAACAGATGTTTTCCGGCTGGAGCGGATGCAGCGTGAAAGAACGTGCCCTTCAGTACGGTATACCTTTGGACATTGCCAGGCAATGCGAAAAGACGGATGTTCCCTGCCCTGCGTTAGCCGATTATTTGGCCAAAGGTTATGTCTTGTATCGCAAGGAACTGAAACAGGCTCTGACTTTTCATAAAAGGTATTGGCGTGAGCATCGTTTGGAGACAAAAGAGAAGCTTAAAAATATTTTTGGACATAAAATACCGCCCTATACGGTGCGTTTAAATTTGCAATGCGACGGTATTTCGAATTGGTACGGAACCGATATATCAATCAACGCTTTTCAATACCTTCGTCCGGAAAAACACCGCCACGTCCGAACATTATTGTGGGGCTCATCCTGTCTCAAACGTTTATGGATATTCGGAAGAGATATTCAGCAGATAAATTTGACGACAATCAGGTTTGGGGAATGGCTGAGCTTACGGCAGTAAGTTGTATTCAAACAGACTTTGAACATAATTCAGAAGATTGGTCTATCGGTTATGAGGAACTGGAGCCGCGGCGGGAAATGGTGAAATTCATATATCAGCGGCGAAAAAACTTCAGAGATTATTTGGAACAACTAACCGATTACTTTATTAAACATCCGCTGAAAAAAGGCTGCCGGTAAGATTCTGCAACAGGTTTTCACTGTATGAAGCCGTTTTAAAATCAAGCCTGGTCTATCAATTTAACTGTACTTTTTGCTGCTATTTTTTTGAATAGTATTTGACTCTTGTGAATTTATGAAATAACCTGATTGTGCTTTGGTTGATTACCAAAGTGAGGTTTAGAACCCTCTATTGCAAGTTGTCCGTTTTGCGGGCGTAAAAGCTACCTTTTGGTCTTTATGACTGGAAGGTAGTTAATAAGGTATATGCATATACCAAATACACTACACTATTCTTGCAAATAGGTTCTAACTTCCAGTCGCCTCTCATCAAGGCGATTAATTTTATATATAAAATGAAAGGAAGTTAATAAATGAACAGAACTTTATTACTGGCAGGTGTTGCTGCAACATTATTTGCAGTTAATGCAAATGCAATGGATTTCGATCAATACATTTCAGCAAAAGGTGCTTTTGTAAAAATGGAAAATGATGCAGATGTAAATTCTCATTATTCATTCAGCGGTATGAATCACCACTATAATAAGATTTTGGACAATAAACATAAAGATGATGTTTGGGGAATTAGATTGGCTTATGGAGCGGCAACTCCTGTAAAATACGGTAAATTAAGAGGTGAGCTGGAATTTGGCTGGAATGATGATGCAAAAGATTCTTCCACAAATGCTTTTAAAGTTGTCACCCCGTCAACAGTAAATGCAACAACAGAAACATCTGTCTATTCAGCAATGTTGAATGTTTATTACGACATTGAGACTGGCACTAAATTTACACCTTATATTGGAGCTGGCTTAGGTTATGCACGAGTTGAAAGTAAAGCATCATTGCCTGATAATGGTGTAAGCAAAAAGTCAAGTGATAATAATTTGGCCTGGCAAATCGGAGCTGGTGTATCTTATGCTATGACTGATAACATTTCATTTGATGCTGGTTATAGATATACTGATTACGGAAATGTTAAAGACTCATATCAAATGAATGTTGCTCCTTTTGGGAAACCGTTTGATGTTACCTCTAAAAATGATATAACATCTCACGAGTTCTTGCTCGGTGCAAGATATACATTCTAATTGTATGAAGTAAGCAATAGTTTTTTTCATAGAAGTCAGGCTATACAAGAAATTGTATAGCCTTAATATTTGCAGTATTTTGATAAAAAACAAAGGCTCGCAGATTTCTCTTGCAAAGCCTTTGTTTTTTTATGGTAGGTGCGTGGGGGGCGCTGAGTTCCATTTGGTAACATTTGCTTTGCGCGCTACCGCGGCTCGCAAATTAACAAATTATCACCTGTCGTCTAAAAAATGTCATTACTTTGACATTTTTTATTTCTCCAGCCTCCCGGTTCGAACCTCCCTCTTGCAAAATTCCCAATAAAAAAGCCTGCATAAAGCAGGCTTTTTTATTGGTAGGCGCGTGGGGGTTCGAACCCCAGACCCACTGATTAAGAGTCAGTTGCTCTACCAACTGAGCTACGCACCCATAATCTCTTAACAGGGCGCACTATAACCCGGGTTTAAATTATTTGCAACAATTTTTTGTAAAAAATTTAACAGTTAATTTCAGTTCCTGTCATCTGGCGGCGGAAGGCGGAAATTTTAACGTAAAAACAGTGTATCTTCCGGGACGGGAACGGACGTCGACGGCGGCACCGAGCAAGCCAGATATCTTTTTTACGATGGACAACCCCAGTCCGGCTCCGTTTTTGCGATTTTCAGGAACGGCGGGACTCTGATAAAAATCTTCAAAAATGAATTCCATATCCTCAGGGGCGATGCCTACTCCGTTGTCCAAGACGCTGATTTTAATTCCGCCGGGACCGTCCGAACAGCTGATAACTATCTTATCACGGGCATATTTGAAGGCATTGCTCAAGAAATTGCGGACAATGCGTTCTACCAGCAAGGGATCTGTTTTGATATAAACCTGACGGAATCGGCATTTGAGGCGTATCCCCGTAAGAAGCGACAATTCTTTGTATTCTCTGCAAAGTCGCTGCAGCAATATTTGCAGGTCAAATTCTTCCGGTTGATAGTCCATTCCGCCGGAATCGAGCTTGGAAATATCCAACAGGTTATCCAAAAGCGACTTTAGATTGGCGGCAGACGCTTCGATTTTCTTGACGATAGCGTGTTGAGATTTGGTCAGTTCCTGTTCGTCGAGCGCCGCTATAAACATATTCAGTGCCTGCATGGGCTGGCGCAGGTCGTGACTGGCTTGAGCCAGAAAATATGATTTTGCCATATTCAGCCGGTCAGCTTCGGCTTTTGCCTGCTCCAAAGCTTGTTGAATTTCTATCATAGACGTAATATCCTGGAATGTTCCGGCGATGCGTTCTCCGGTTTTATCGTAAATCAAGCCGGCCTTAAACAGACAGTATGCAATCGTATTGTCACGGCGGCGTACCCTGACCTGCCCTTCAACGGGATGTCTTTGTTTCAGCAATTCGGCTATCTTTTCTTTATAAATAGGGAAATCTTCTTCAAAAACCTGTTCGCGGATAAGATTTTTCTTGTCGGAGATATGCGGATTGTCAATTCCGAAAATTCGATACATTTCTGCTGACCAGTAAAAACGTTTTGCCAGAATATCCAGCTCCCAATATCCCAGTTTGGCTGTCCGTTCGGCAAATTCCAATCGTTGTTTGGTTTGGTGCAGACGGTGAGAAAGCTGGCGGCGCTCGGTAATGTCTTCTATACACAGGGCTGCGTTGTTTTGGCGGGGATAAATAAAGGCATTGTAAAAGCGTCCCTGAAATTCAAAAGAAAAAGTTTCGGGGTAGTGCTGAAAAAAGGTATTGTGCAGATGTTTTTTCAAAACGGCAGCGGTATCTTCGTCAAAGGCTTTATCCAGAGTTGCCGCAGATTGCAGTCTAAATGCATATTCCGCCTTGTTATTGGCATAAATAACCCTTCCGCCGGAATCAACTTCCGCGAAAATATTGGTGGAAACGTTCAGAAAAAACTCCGTAATCTCAGGATATTCTTCCATGTACCCCTTATCTTATATTAAAGTTGGCCAAAACTTTTCCGTTGGAGGCCGGGATTTTGAAAAACCAGCCGTCATACAAAAAGTTGTTGTCCCTAATATAAGCATTAACAGAGGCAGTTGGAAGAGTGGTCGTCGATAAAGATATTTTTACCCAGTAGTCATTTGAATCGTAATAAAGGTCGACAACCGTTACCATTCCGCTGAAAGTGGTCAGTTCAATGCGCCGGTGCCGCGGAAACAGGGTTTCGTCAAAGTTTTGAGCGGAAAGCACCTTTTCGGTTATAAAAAAGTTGAAGCGCTCAAGCAGGGCATCCAGCGGAACCGTTTTTTGTTCGGGGGTGAAAAACGGATAGTTGGAACGGCTGCGGGAGGCGCTGAGCGTTATCTGATTGTTTTCGCTGATAACGACTTTTTCGACGATTTCCGCCGGATAATCCAATATCGGCTGCATCAACCAGGAATAATTGTCGTCAGGCAAGGTATAGGAACCGTCAATCAGCCAAATTTCCTCTTTGTCAAGCGGCCGGGCAAAATGATACAAGCCGTTGGCTGTTTCTTTTCCGATAATTATGCTTTCCATCGGCTGCGGATTTTCTCCGGCAAAGGTTTCAATCAAGGTTCCGGTATGTTCCGGAGTTCCCTGCCCCGGAGCCGCCAGCCGGTCTTCATCGGCGATTTGGGGCGAAAACTGTTGCCGGTGACGGTATCGAGAGGTATTCAGGCTGTTGAACAATTCGTTTAACAGTTCGATATTGGCATAGTAATAGTCTTCTTCTTTAACCAGCCAGAAATTGTTTTCCAACAGCAGCGTGGTTTGATTACGGGGTGTTTTAATAACGACTTTGTCAAGCTTTAATCCGTTCTCGACGGTTGCCGGAAAAACGAGTTTTCCGTTGTTTTGCTTCGGAAAGCTGAAATTGGCAAGTATAATTGCCGTTGCGGCGTACAACAGCGAAGCTATGCAAACGACAAAAACCGGGAGTAAGATGCGTTTAGTCATTGATGTACCTTTCAGCCTGTCGGCGAATCCGCAGCCGCAAAACGTAATTGACACTCCAAATTGCAAACAGCAGCAAAAGCGGAAAAACAAGCGTGTTGACGATTATAATCATTCTCATCCGACTGTTTACCTGCTCGCGAAGTTGATACTCGGCAGCCTTTAGTTTTTCCTGGTTTGACATAGCTTCCCGCTGCAACAGCTCCATTTGCTTGATTACGGCGACGGAGGGAAAGACCTCCTGATCTTTTATTTTTTGCTTTAGCTGTTCCTGCTCATAGAGGGCTTGTGACATAGAAAGACTGTAAAGTTCGATTTGGTCGGCCAGAGACGCTCCGGTTTCTTTATTGAGTGTTTGTTCCGGGCTTTTTTGCAGCTCAAAGCCTCCCTTGGGCGGAACGTTCAGAATCTTTTGATTGTCTGTCAAATAATCTGCGGCGCGTATAATGAAATCCAGGTTATTGTTAAACGGCACCAAATCATAACTGCCGCTGCCGTTGAACACGGCTCCCCGGTTCCAATTGTATGCCGCGAGCATATCACTGTCGGCAGCCAGCAACAGCCGTCCCGGTTTTATCGACGTGGCCAAAAAAGGAAACATCGTGTCACGATACGGACTGTTTTGCAGAGGATGGCTGCTGTAATAAGAAGGAAACTTCCCTTCGAGAAGTACGGCCAGCGGATAGACCTTGTCGTCTTGACTATAGTGTTCTTTGACATCCGACTTGGTCGAATATTTGGCAGTATCGGCGTCTACGCTTCCGCCGCGGCCCGATGTGGCAAACAGAATCGTGGTATCGGCGCTGCCGACGCCGTCAACATTGAAAGTGCCGGCAGAATTCATCCTCAATCTGGTCAGATTTTTTGTCAGAGGGTGATTGGGATTGATATTGGGAACACTGACGTCCAGCCATAACGGATAGTTTTGCAGCTGGGAACTTTCATTTTGGGTAATAAGGGCGTTTTGGCTTTGGCTGATGTCTCCGACAACAAGATTATCATCGTATTCTACGCCGATGTTGGCCAAGAATTTCTGAAAACCTGACGGTGATGAAGTAATAAAGCCCTTTTGGTTAAGGAAAGTTTCCGAAAACGGATCCAACATCATCAATACGCTTCCGCCGCGCAGAAGATACTGATCGATTGCATAAATGGTCAGGTTTGGCAGGTTTTGAGGATTGTAGACAATTAAGGTTTTAACGCGCAGCGGAATTTGGGTTTTGTCCCTGCGGATATATTCGACATCATAGTCCTGGCGCAGCCGTTCGACAAACGGCCAATCTTGATTGTTGTTGAAAGTTTCGCCGGTGGCGGCGATGTCCAGCAGCGGCGAGATTATGCCGATTACGGGTTTTTGATAATTCGGAAGTTTGCTCAGAATGCGGCTGACGTCATGTTCCAGATAAGCCCGGCGCTGCGGTTCGAAATACGGAATAGTATAGCTGTCGCCGCGTTCATCAGAGATGACGGCACCGAAGTACAACGCGGTTTGCCCGCTTTTGTCCATCAGAGAGCGTATGCCCTGACGTTTGGCGTCGTTTTCCTCGTTGGTGTAGGGTTTGGTTTCTATCACTTCCAGATTAATCTTGTTTTGAGAAAGGTTTTTGTATTGTTCCAGAAAACGGACAACATAGCGGGTATACTGTCCCAGGGCGGGATAGCTGGAGTCAATGTCAGGCGAAAGATAAAGCCTGATAAACAAAGGTTCTTTGTTGTTTTGCAGCCAGTTTACGGTTTCTTTTGACAAAGTATAGCGGTTGTCGGCAGTCAAATCTATTTTGTAGGAACTGGTAAACAGCGCGGTTCCGATGTTAAGAGCAGCAAAGGAAATTGCCAGCATCAGGGAAAAAATCAACAAGGTATAGTTTTTACGGAATCTGAGCGTACATTTTTTTAACATGGCTAGCTCCTTTTATATTCAACAGAAACGACATTCAGCCATAATGCAGCCAAAATAAGCGTTATATAGTAGGTCAGTCCGCTCCAGGTCAGCTGTCCGAGAATCAGGTTTTCAAAATGACGATCGAAATTAAGCGACTGAGAAATTCTGATAAAAAGTTCGTTTGAGACGTTCAGTTTGCGAATCAGGTAATCAAAATTGGCCAGCTTGACAATCCAGCAGCAAAAAACGGTTAAGAGATAAGCGGCAATGGGATTGGAATTGAAAGAAGACACGACGCATCCGATTGCACAAACGGCACCGGCAATCAGCCAACAGCCGAGGTAATTGTACAAAACGTTAAGATTGTCAAGGCCGCTTAACAAACCGGTCGTCATCCACAGAGGAAAACTCATTGCAAGCATCAGTCCGCAGAGCAGCCATGCGGCCAGAAACTTTCCTAAAACCAGGGCGGGATACCCTACCGGCTGGCTCAGAATAAGCTCCAGCGTTCCGTAACGCCGTTCGTCCGCCCAGAGTTTCATCGTCAGGGCCGGCACCAGCAAAATAAAGATTTCCGGCTGAAATGAAAAGAACGAGTACAGACTGCGCTCGGCCAGCTGGAAGTAAGATCCGCCGTAAAAGGTGGAAGCCATGGCGACTACGGCGTAAATAAAAAGGATGAAATATCCCAGCCGGGTTTTGAAATACGAGCCAAATTCTTTGCCTAAGACAGTCAAGGTTCCCTGAAACATCGTTATTCCCTCTCCTCAAACGTTATGGCGCGAAAAGCCGCCTCTATATCATTGTCCGGCGTAATTTTTTTGAGTTCTTGCGGCGTGGTGTCGCGGATGAGCTTGCCGCGGTGCAGCAAGATGACGCGATTAGCCATGGCTTCCACCTCTTCCATAATATGGGTTGAGATGATGACGATGTTGCGTTCTCCGTATTGTTTGATAAAGCTGCGAATGGAAAACTTCTGGTTGGGGTCAAGGCCTTCGGTCGGTTCGTCCAAAATGAGTATTTTGGGACGATGCAGCAGCGCTCCGGCTATGCCGACGCGGCGTTTGTATCCTTTGGAAAGAGTTTCGCATTTCCGGTTGATGACTTCGTCCAACTCCAGCTGCTTGGACAAGGATACCAAATTGTCCACAAAATCCTGATGGCTGATCCGGCGCAGACCGGCCATAAACCTCAGGTATTCGTAAACCGTCATCTCGGGATAAAGTGCCCCGCTTTCGGGAACATAAGCGACCCGGGACAATGCTTCCAGGCGTTTGCGGTTAACGTCATAACCGTTTAATTCCACGGCGCCGCAGTCCGGTTCATAAAAGCCGGTCATCAGGCGCATCAGAGTGGTTTTTCCGGCACCGTTGGGGCCAAGCAAAGCGACCACCTCGCCTTTTTTGAGGCAGAAGTTTACGTTGTTGACGGCGCAGACCGGCCCGAAAGATTTGGAGAGATTACGAACAATAAGCATAATTTTCCCGACATAGTTTGGATAAGTTAGCACTATCTTAACAAATTATTTTTAAATTTTAACAATTATTTTTATTTTTCAAAAACGTTGGTGACAAAATATTTATTTT
>OHJB01000751.1_pt1 | contig 15255 bp, 7 predicted proteins | sample 1568431 | NCBI WGS metagenome assembly OHJB01 (sample SAMEA3879594, study PRJEB24766) | human gut metagenome | biome: human-associated habitat; feature: feces | place: USA | collected 1985/1987 | reverse complement strand
CGACATCTTCGTCCCTAACGCCAAGACGGGCCGGGAATGGTTCGCCTGGATGATGGACAATCTCCCGTTTGACCAGCTCATCTGGGAGACCTCGCCCGCGGGCAAGACCTGCTGGATCCACGTCGGCTACCGGGGCGCGGGCCGCAACCGCCAGCAGGTGATCGGCCACCTCGTGAAGCGGTAGGCTGCCAGCCCAGACAAATCCCCTACTCCGTCTCAACCTAATAGACGCACGACTCGGCACGTTCCACCGCCAAGTCGTGCGTTTTTGGCTTGCCACAATGAAAGATTTGAACACAGTTCACGATAAAGTTCATGATAAGGTTCACGATAAATATCCGAACATAACAGATTCTGTATAGAATGTGCTCGACTATCTCGGAGCGCACAACAGCGCATCAGCGACAAAGGCCACGTAAAGTCTTATATTTCATATATATAGCGATGCAAAGCGTATGGATCTTCACAAGATGCGCCAGGCTATGGCTCCGCCGTCACCTCGGTCTTGGCGGTCTGCCCCTCGGTCTTGGCCGTCTCCTCCTGGGGCGCAGGCTGGAGCGTCCGCTGGTAGCGATCCATGTCGTTGAGCAGTTTGACCGCCTCCTTCCACTGCTTGTCGTGGAGCAGCTTGTTCTCCACGCTGCCCCGCTGGAAGTAGTAGGCCGCCACGATGTCGCCCGCGAGGATGGCCTTGATCACCTCCTTGTTGTGGTCGAGGTCTTTGGCAAGGTTGTGGTTGAGGCGCTGTTCGAGCGCGTCAAACTCCGCACGCGCGTCGTCGTAGTAGCCCTCGAACTTCGCCAGCTTCACCAGGTTCTTGAGTTGCTTCTCGCTCTCGCGGTCATACTTGAAGCCGCTCTGGATGACAAACGCCTTGAAGTCCTCGTAGTCGGCGTCGGAGAGCTCGAAGGTGGCGGCAGGCGCGATGGTCTTGTGCTCCTTGAGATATTTCACCTCCCAGTTGAGCATCGCCTCCGTGGAGTCGAGTCCCGTCGAGGCGAGGTAGAAGGCGATGTTGGGCAGCGAGTCGGGCAGCACCTCGATGTCGGGCTTGATGCCGCCGCCGTCGCGCACGATGCGCCCGTGGCGCGTGGTGAAGGTGTGGGTCAGCGAGTCGGGGATGTGCTCGGTGTAGCCTCCGCGTCCGTGGCGGTAGTTGATGGCCTGGATGCAGCGTCCGCTGGGGATGTAGTATTTGCTCGTGGTGAGCTTGATGACGCCGTTGTAGGGCAGGTCGAAGGTCGATTGCACCAGTCCCTTGCCGAAGGTGCGCGTGCCCATGACGACGGCGCGGTCGAGGTCCTGGAGGCTGCCGCAGGTGATCTCGGAGGCCGAGGCCGTCTGGTCGTTGACGAGGACGACGATGGGCATCACGGTGTCGATCGGCTCCACCTTGGTCGTAAACTCGCGGTTGGCCTGCTTGATCTTGCCCTTCATCGTCAGGATGGTCTCGCCCTTGGGCACGAACATGTTGACGATGGAGATGGCCTCCTGGACGCTTCCGCCACCGTTGCCCCGCAGGTCGAGGACGAGGCTCTTCATGCCTTGGTGCTTCATGTCGAGCACGGCGCGCCTCACGTCGCGGGCGCAGTTCTCCGTGTAGGAGGTGAGGCAGAGATAGCCGATGCCGCCCGGCTGCACGCCGTAGTAGGCCACGGCAGGCTGCTGGATCTGCTCGCGGGTGATGATCTTGCGGAAGGTCTTGCCCGTCGAGGGGCGCATGATCTTGATCTCGAACGTCGATCCCGCGTCGCCGCGCAGGTGGCTGGAGACGTAGGCCGCGGGCTTCCCCGTCATCGTGGAGTCGTCGATGCTCACGATGACGTCGCCCTTGCGCAGTCCCGCCTTGGCCGCCGGCGTGTCCTCATACGGCTCGTCGATGACCACCGTCTTGCGCACCAGGTCGTAGCGGATGATGGCTCCGATGCCGCCGTAGCGTCCCGTCAGCATCAGGTCGAGCTCCTTGGTGTCGTCGGCGGGGTAGTACACCGTGTAGGGGTCGAGGGAGTTGAGCATGGCCCCCAGGCCGTAGCGCACCACCTCGTTGGCGTTGAGTGTATCGACATACATCATGTCGAGGTATTTATAGACCGTGTTGAACACCTCCAGATTCTTCGTCACGTCGAAGTTGTGACGATTGTTGTCCTGGGCGTAGCTCGTCGTTAGCGCACAGAGGGCCAGCAACACGCCGATTATCTTTTTGGTCATTTCTCTCTATTTTTGGGTTGAATTCGTGATTTTGTATGCGTATTCCACGACCATGCCAGCGAGGGCAGCGAGGGCCTTGGCGCAGGTGGCTGGTCAGGGGAATGTCTGATTTTAGATGCAAAGGTATAATTTAATAAGGAGATTTGGATGCCTTGGGTAGGAAAAATGAAAAAAATCGGGAAAAAGGAAATTTTCTGCCCGAAAAGTTTGGTGGTTTCAAATATTCATCGTACCTTTGCACTCGCAATTCGGAAATACACGATTGCTTACTGCTTCAGTAGCTCAGTTGGTTAGAGCACCTGACTGTTAATCAGGGGGTCGTTGGTTCAAGCCCATCCTGGAGCGCACAAAGAGAGAGTTAGTTTTTTACTGACTCTCTTTTTTGTGTATATCCCCTGTGCCCGGGGTGGAGGGCCGCTTGAATCTCATAATAACTAACTCGCAGATTTCCAAATAGATATGAAAACAGACAAACACAAACTTCAAGCTGCCCTGGTGCGCTCCTTCTTCGACGCTTTTTCCTCGGGCGTGATCGACTGTGGGCAGGGATCTGTCCAGGAACGCCGACAGCCGCAAAACGTGAAGCGGGCGATGCTCGACTACTACGAACAGATAGCCCCCGCCTTCTTCGAAACGATCTTCTTCCCCCTGGCGGTCATCCATTCCGGCTACGAGGAGATGGAGCGCATGGTGCGCAAGGCGCATCAGCAGCGCATGGATATGAGGTCGATGCTGCTCGCGGCCTGTGGATCGGAGGCCTCCTACGAGGCGCTGGTGGCAGAGTATAAGCGCAACTTCTCCGCGCTGCTCGAAGGTGCTTGTACCTCCGTGGCCGACCACCTCGCTGCCTGCGCAAAGCAGCAGGAGGGCGAGGGCATCGATACCGACCAGGCGATCGAACTGACCGTGCGCGCGATGGTGCGTGCCTACGCCAGCGGACTGAGGCTCGCGGGAGGGCAGGGCGCCAGCTTCCGCCAGGCCTCCCTCTACCGCTTGCTCCTCGACGCGATGAACGTGCTGCTCCACGACGAGAAGCTTGACTATTCCGACTGTGGCGAAAGCATCACCGCCATGCTTGTCAAGGCCTGCGGATCGGAGCAGCGCTTCGCCGTGGCGACTGCCGAGATGGACCGCGCGCAGCAGGATATCATGGGCTGACGCCGCCCGGGCTGCAAGCGTAAAAAAACAATGCCGCCAACGAACGGACCCTCGGGTCTTTCGTTGGCGGCATTCATTATAGTAGGGCCCTGAGGGCCAGTGGTTTTACTTCACGACGATCTTCTTGCCATTCTGGACATAGACACCCGGCTGGAGGCTGCTGCGGTCGCCCGCCACGCGCTGGCCACTGAGGCTATAGATGGGCGCGTCGGCCTGGTTCGCGGTCGTCTCCGTGCTCTGGATGCCCGAACCGTTGACGATGTAGATCTTCACGTTGTCGATGGCGATGTGCTGAGCCTTCTTCGCATTGTAGAACCAGGCGAAGTAAAGCGGAGAGTTCTCGGCGAAGCAGCTGGTGACGTCAAATGAGAGGTGCTGCGGTTTGCAGGTCTCGCCCGCGGCCAGATCCTCCACGTGGTAGCCGTCGAAAGCGTCGCAGATGTCGGCCCACTCGTTCTTGTTGTAGGAATACTTCAGACCGGCCTCCGACTTCTGCCCCGTAGCCTTATCGACGGTGCAGTAATCGATGTCAAAGTCGATGAAGACCTTCTCGTCGGCCTGCAGCTTGCTGTAGAGGCAGGGAGTCTCCAGGGCGGAGAACATATTGACGAGCGGAGAGATAGAAGAGCAGATAGAAGCGAAGTTGCCCTCGAAGCCACCACCGGCGACGGGGAGCTCAAACCAGTTGTCGAAGCGCCAGAGATAGTCTGTCTTCATCGACTCGTTGATGCGCTCCACGGCCCAGTCGGCGGGCAGCAGGCCGCTGTTGAAGTCCTCGGTGAAGGGCAGTCCATAGACGATCTCCTCGCCATAGCTCACGGCCACGGCTATCGGGAGAGAGACAAAGCCGTCGGTATAGACCGCCTTGACATTGTACTCGTAGTCGCCCTCGGGGATGTTGGTGTCGTCGTAGGACGTGGCCTTGGTCTCGGCAATCTGCTTGCCACCACGGAAGACGAGATACTTCTCCACCGTATATTCCGAAGCCTTCGGAGCCTGCCAGGTGAGGTGGGCCGTGGCGTTGTTCTCGTCGATGGAAGCCTGGAGGTCAGAGACGGTGTTGCGCGTGCCGATGGCCACCAGCGTGCCCACCAGCTCCGACTCGCCGTCGGGGTTCTCATAGACAGCCTTGACGGCATAGTACTGCACGCCGCGGTTCACGCCCGTCTGCTCCGTTGCGCGCTCATCGGGTTCGAGCCATCCGGCAAACAGCGCGCCGTTGGCGTAGCACTCGTAGTGGCTCGGCTGGCGGTCGCCCTCGGGAGCGTCCCAAGTCATGTTGACCTTGTACTTGCCCGTCTCCTCATCGTAGGCAGAAGTCACCTGCACGTTGCGCGGGGCATTGGTGCGCGGAGCAGAGAAGTTGACCTTCACCTCCACGGGCTCCGAGACGGCGTCGCCGTTGACGGCCTGCACGCCATAGGTGTATTCGCCCGACGCCTTGTTGGTCGTGTCGGTATAGGCGGTCGTCTTGACCTGCTTGGCCAGCATCTGGCCGTCGATCAGCACGTTGTAGGACGTGGCGCCCGTCACCTTGTAGGCGGAGCGCAGGGGGCGGGCCACCTTCTTGCCCGTCATGGCGAAGGGACGGTAGGCGGGAAGCGAAGCCAGCGGCTTGCCCTCGCGCGGCTGCGACGGAGCGGCTGCACCCGTGGCCTCCGTATAGAGGCTCACGTCGTCGATGGCCCACGTGAAGTAGAGACCCGTGGCCTCGTCGTCCAGGTCGCTCAGGGCCTGGAAGGCCACGATGGCGTCGCCCTCGGAGGCATCGCCGAGATAGAGCGAGACGAGCTGCCAGTCGTCCGATCGGTTGCTGTCGTAGCGAGCGTCCCAGAGCGCCTTCCAGGTCTTGCCGCCGTCGTGGCTCACCTTGACATAATAATGGTCCTTGAAGTCCTCAAACTCGCCATACTCGAGCACCTTCGGGTCGATGGCGGTATAGAAGTTGAGATACTGTGCTCCCTTGGTGGCGGGCAGGATGAGCCACTCGTCCTGGTCGGCAGGTGTGCCGTCCTCGTGCTCGCCCACCTGGTCCCAGGTGACCACCGCACTGCCCTTGCCCGTGTGTCTCCACAGGTTCAGGTCCTCCTCGTTGCCCGTCTCTTCCATCTCGGGAGTCGGGAAGCGAAACCAGGTGTAGGTCGGATCGTAGGTGTTGGTCGTCTGTACCTTCCATCCTTCGGGGAAGGTCTTGCCCTCGAAGCCTTCGGTCAGCAGCGTGTCGGCCTGATCCTTCGCCAGTCGGTCCCAGGTCAGCGTCACGTAGCCATCCTGTTGCACGGCACGGAGATTGACGGGCTTGGCGGGGATGTCCTGCGCGCAGGCCGCCGATGAGAACAATGCCGCCACGGCAAGCGAGGCGACAGAACGAAGCCACCTTGGTGTGGCCTTGTGGGTAGAATAATTAGCGTCCATAATCAATTTTTTTTGATATGTTTTATGGGTGCAAAGGTAGCGACAAAAAGGAGGGACGCCAACCTTTCTCCGATGGAACCGTCACTTTTTCACGAAAAAGCAATAGAAAATGCGCTTTTTAGCATGATTTTTCTATGGATATTCGCTCCCTCGAAATCTTTTGATAGATGGAAGGCTTCATGCCCGTGAGCCGCGTGAAGATGTTGATGAAGTTGGCTTGCGACTTGTAGCCGACGCTCTCGGAGATCGCCTTGATGGTGTAGTGGCCATAGCGATCGTTGTCGGCGAGCCGCTGCATGGCCTCCTTGATGCGGTAGTCGTTGAGGAAGGAGCGGAAGTTCTTGCCATAGCCCTCGTTGATGGCTTCCGAGACGTAGCGGGGATTGGATCCCACGAGCTGGGCGAGGCGGTCGATGGAGAAGTCGGTACTGCAAAACTCCTCCACCTTACCCATCACGCGTCCGATGTCGGCGAGCAGGGCGGCGCGTTGCTCGGTCGTGAGGATCAGCGATCGGGGAGCAGCCTCCTGAGCTTTTTCCTCTTGGTCGTCCCCTTGCCCGTCCCCTTGCCCGTCTCTCTGATTGTCCCTCTGCTTGTCTCCTTGGTTGCTCTCCAGGTTGCCTCCCTTGTTGTCCTCCAGGTGGTCCCCCTTGTTGGCGGCCTGTGGCGCCTCCTTGGCCTGGATGGGGGAGGCGAGGAAGAGCTGGCTGCGGTCGTAGAGGCGGTTGTAGGCGTGGTGGAGTTGCCGCTTCTGTGCCGAGACGATGATGAAGAGCACGATGATCAAGGCCAGGGCGATGGCGAGTGCGAGGAGCCAGCGGGCCTGGGTGCGTATCTGCTGGTTGTCGAAGATCTGCTGTTGCGTAAGCAGATTGATGGTGCTGGCGTTTTTGTTGGCGTCGTAGATATACTGTGTGTTCTTCATGGCGTTGAGCTCGTCGCCGTAGTGGAGCTTCTCCATCAGGTTGGCATACTCCATGCGGCAGGTCGAGGCCCGCGTGGCGTCGCCCTGCGCGTCGTAGGCTTGTGCGAGGAGATGCATCGTCTCGGCCAGAAACTCATCGTGATTGGTGCGGCGGGCCCACTCCTCGTTTTTCTTGAGCAGCAGGATGGCGGAGTCGAGGCGATGGGTGTCCATATAGAGCTGGGCGAGACAGGAGTTGGTGTTGTCCACAAATGAGGAGTCCATTCCCGTGCGGATGGCATATTGCCGCGCCTGGATGTAGTAGCTGGCTGCTGCCGCGGGCTGGTCCTGGCTCTTGGCCACGAGGCCGCGTCCCATCAGGATGTTGTAGCGATAGCCACTGTTGTGCTCCACGTTGGCCTCCATCTGCTGGAGAAACACCATGCCGCTGTCGGCCTGGCCGACGAAGCACGAGGCCCCGACCAGGTTGTTGAGCACGGCGTTCTGCAGCGTCTTTTGGCCCGTTTTGCGACTGCTCCTTAGTGCCTTGCGGTAGAAGTAGAGGCCCATCTGGTAGTCGCCCTGCGTGCTGTAGAGATTGCCCATGCCGTTGTAGAAGCGGGCGGTCAGTTCGCTATAGCCCTGGTGCTCGGCGATGCGGAGGCCGTCGAGATAGCTCTTCATCGAGGCCGTATAGAGCCGCTGGTCGTAGAACTTGTCGCCGGCCTGCAGCAAGCGTGTGGCTGTGGTTTGGTCGCCGCCATTGCCCTTGGCGCCTTGGGCAAACCCCAGAGTGGTGCCCAAAAGGATAAGCGTGTATATGATGTAGATGATCTTCTTGGTCATGGTCCTTCCGCATTATGGACGCAAAATTAATAATTTTTCGCTGCTTATCCGCTGATTGAGTGTTAAAAGTCATTGTTTTGCGAAAAGAATGATACTTTTTGACCTTTTTACAAGCGAGGGGCGGAATTTCCTCGCAAGGGAGGGACAAAACTTCTCGCAAAGGATAGGGAAGGACTTTTGCGCGGCGGGCCTCCCTCGACTCAGGGCAAAAGAAAACCGCCAGCAGAGAGACGGTCGGTCTCCTGCTGGCGGAAGGGGTACATTTGTGCTTCCTGAAGCAGTAACGCTTTCTGCTTCCCGAAGCAGTATGTGTTTTACTTTCTCATGACCTTGCGCGTGTGGACGCTGCCGTCGGCCTGGATGTCGCGGATGATGTAGAGACCGCGGCCCATCTGGTCGGCCTCGATGCGCTTGCCGTCGATGGTGTAAACCTCGGAGCGCACGGTCTGGCTCTCCTTCGTCTGGGGCAGATCCTCGATGCCGTTGATGGCGTCGTTGAACTTAACACCCTCGACATTCTCGACGGCGCAGCCCTCCACGTTCTTGGAATAGTAGTTGACGAAGGCGACGATATTGAGGTTGTCTCTGTTCCACATGCGCCATGCCTCCTCGAAGTTGCCGGCCTGCACCTTGTCGTTCTTGGTGAAATAGACCGTGTTCAGACCCAGGGAGACCTCGTAGCTAAACTTGTTGCCGTCCCACTCGATGGGCTCGCCCCAGATGGAGTTGATGGCACGGGTCACGTGCTGGTGGGTGAACGATCCCTCGGCACCCATCTGGGCGTGGGCAGCGATGTTGTCCTCGGTCAGCATGACCGTGATGCGCGAGCCATCCTTGGCGCTGCTGTTGCGCATACCCTCCACGCGGACCACGATGGTGGTGTCGTTGTCGCCGTAGCGTGCGGAGAGATTGGTGATGATGATGTTGGCGGGATCGCTCTGGATCTGCTGGATGAGGCTCTCGATCTCCATGGCGGAACCGGGCATGTAGGTGCAGCACTTGTTGCCAGCCGTGGACATGGCGTCGAACCAGGCGTTGCGGCCGAACATCATGGCCGGAGCGTAGGTGCCGCGGTCGTTGTAGAGGGAAGCGTAGTCGTAGAGGTCGGTCTTGATATACTCGCCATTGACCACGCTGCGCTTCGTGGTGAGCCAGTCGGTGTAGTACATCACGTGGTGGGCGGCGGCAAAGACCTCGCCCTCATAATCGGGATTCTCCAGGGCGGTGTGGAGGTAGCCAGCCACGCGCGGGCAGTTGGGGCACGACTCGGTGGTAAACTCCTCCAGCAGCACCTTGCGCTTGAAGCCCATGGCGATGTCGAGCGCGTTGTTGGTCGGGTCGATATCGGTCTCGTCACCGAGGTCGGTGATGTTGACGTTGACGGCCGACTCGCCATCGACGCTTCCCAGGGTCGGGTTGATGGTCCACTTCAGGTCGATATACTGACCTGAGGTGATGGTCTTGTCGAAGGTCGTGGCAAACTTCTGGCCAGCCACGGTGGTGGTGATGGTGAACTTGTTTACGGGGCGTGTGGCCTTGTTAAACACCGTACCGCTCATGGTCACGGAGCCCGTCGTGGCGTTGAGCATGGCCTTGGCACCCGTGAGGGCCAGGTCATACTTCGGCAGGTTATTGCCCACGATGACGGCCTCCACGCTGATGGCACCCTGTCCGTGGCGGTCGCCCCAGAAGGCATCAGAGGTGCTCTTGTAGTGGAAGGAACCCGTCTGACCCGGCTTCACGACGGAGAGGGCAGTGGTGCTGCCGCGCTGCTTCAGGTCGAAGCCGATGTAGAGGCGCTCGCCCGTGATGGCGTAGGGCGCGTTGAGCTCCACGACGTTCCAGCCCTTCTTGATGCGCGTGTCCGTCTTCATGGTGATGTAGCCCTCGGCCAGGTTCTCACCCTTCAGCGTCTTTCTCACCCAGACGCGCAGCGTGTCGATGTTGGAGCGGGAGCACAGAGCCACCCGGACTTGCGCCACGCTGTTGCCCTGGTAGGCTTCCATGGTTTCGCCAGGAAGCTGGATCGCGGCCGATACCCAAGTGTTGCCTTTCTGGGTGGCCATACCTTCACTGGCCACTGCGCCCTTGCAATAGCCCAACGCCAGCGTGTCCGACTGAGCCAGTAGCGGAGCTACCGTCAGAAGGGCGAGGAGAGTTAGTAAAATCTTCTTCATAAGAATCGTTTTTTATTGTTAATAGAATATGTTGTTGTCGTGACTGGAAAACCATTGATGACGGCGCAAATTTAGGAGATAATTTTGATATGACAAAATAATAGTTCGTAATTTTTGCTTTCTTTTCCTCAAATAGCACTTAGTTTTGACGGATTTTGTTACCCATCTCAAAGTTTGATTCTCCTAAAAGTTACCATTTGACACCCGAGGTTGTTCTAAATTTCGGTAGTAGGCTCTATCTTGCCCGTATTTAACGAGATTTAACTTAGTTTCCAAGCATACTCGGTGGAAATTTGGCTATTTTTGCACTGAATCCAACTCAAAACGGTCTAACCGACCTCTTGAAAGGCGAGAAATCAACTAACAGTTTTATAAATATCAGCTTATGAAAAAACGAACCCTTCTCTTGGCAGTTCCGCTATGGATGCTGCTGTTCGTGCCCATACTTCCGATGTGGGCACAGGATTCCAAGGCGCAGCGCGTCTTGCGACCTGGCGTTGGCGACCCGGCCGGTACGCCCGCCAAGCGCGGCCCCATCGTGGGAGCCAAGCCGTGGCACCGCGAAGGAGGCAAACTGCGCAAGACACCGCGCTCGCTCGTGATGCCCAACCCCAACCAGCGCGTACGCCTCGCCAGTGCAGACGGCGTGGAGTTCTGGGGCAACGTCATCTATGCCAAGTCGTGGGACACCCTGCCCAGCGACGCCACTCCCTTCTATGTGGGACAGTTCCGCGGCACCAACCCCATCACGATCCAGAACCTCTGCAGCGGCGCTGCCCTCGACGCCAATGGTGGTGGTGTGTTCAAGGATGGCATGTTCCGCTTCGTGAGCTATTTCAGCTTCCTCGGCGAGATCATGGGTCAGTACTATGAGTACGACATGGACACCTGGGAGATGACGCGTACCGAGGATGTCAGCAACCGCCCGGACCTCTATTGCTTCGACACCGATGTCGATCCTATTACTAATAAGGTGTATGGTATCGCTTACAACAGCGATTTCTCGGGCTATGCGCTCAACGTCATCGACTATGCGAGCCTGACGACGCAGACCATCGGCAACCTGGATGTCTATTTCCTCGGCTTTGCCATCAACTCCAAGGGTAGCATGTACGGTATCAGCAGCACGGGTAAGCTCTGCAAGATCAGCCGTACCACGGGTGCCGTGACCGAGATCGGTCCTACGGGTCTCTATCCGCTCTACCTGCAGAGTGCCGCCTTCGACCGCAATACGGACAAGCTCTATTGGGCTGCTTCGTTTGAGAACTCGCCCTCGGGTCTCTACGAGGTGGACACCCTGACGGCAAAGGCTACGAAGGTGGCCGACTTCCCCGACGGCGAGGAGGTCGTCTGTCTCACCGTGGCGGAGGCCCTGACCGACGTGAATGCGCCGGCCAAGATCAACGACCTCTCTGTCTCCTTCTCCAAGGGCAGCACCAGTGGTGTGGCTACGTTCACCGCTCCGACCACGACGTTTGGTGGCGAAGCGCTGACGGGCACGCTGACCGCTTCCGTGCGTATCGAGAATGGAGAGCCCGTGACCAAGTCGTGCCAACCGGGCGAGAAGGTGAGCATCGACATCACGGCCCCCAAGGGTGACAACGTCATCTTTGCTGCCACCACCAATGCCGCAGGACGTAGCCCGCTGGCCAAGACCACCGCATGGGTGGGACCGGACAACCCCAAGGCTGTCTCCTCTCTGAAACTGAAGATCGACCCTGAGACGATGAAGTCCACGCTGACTTGGCGTGCGCCGACGCAGGGTACACACGGCGGCTATGTCAATGGTCCGCAGGTCACTTACGACATCGTCCGCTACCCAGGTCGCGTGACGGTGGCTAAGAACTACACCAAGGTGAAGTTTGAGGAAACCCTCGAGAAGGGCAAGCTCACTTCCTTCTTCTATGTCGTGACCCCGGTCTATGAGGGTCTCTACGGCACACAGGCCACCTCCAACAAGGTTCTCATCGGCGACGCCTGCGAGGTGCCCTATGAGGAGTACTTCAATACGGAGGAGGACTTCAACCTCTTCACCATCGTCGATGCCAACAACGATGGTAGCACGTGGGAGTATAACGCCACCAATGGCGTAGCCTACTGTACGTTCAGCTCGATGCAGGCCAGCGACGACTGGCTCATCACGCCGGAGATCCACCTCACCCCGGGCCGCAAGTACAACTTCTCCTTCAGTGCCCGCCGCGGTATGACCAGCTATCTCCAGCAGATTGGTGCTTCCTTCGGCGAGGGCCTCGATCCCTCTACCTATACCGAGATCGTTCCGAGAACGAACCTTCCCGAGAACGCATGGGTCAACCTCAAGACGACCGTGACGGTCAAGGCTGACGGTGTCTATCACTTCGGTCTCCACGACCAGAGCCCTGTGGACGGCTACCGCACCTACGTGGACAGCATCCTCGTCACCGAGGGCCCGCTGCTCAGCTCTCCTGATACCGTGACCGACCTGACCATCGTTCCGGGCGACTACGGAGTGGGCGAGGCTACCCTCACCTTCCGTGCCCCGACCAAGGCCATCAACGGACAGACGCTGTCTTCTATCTCCAAGATCGAGGTTCGCCGCCGTGCGGAGACTGAGGACCTCATCCACACGTTCACCAACGTCACGCCGGGTCAGCAGCTGACCTTCACCGACAATGGCGCCCTGGATGGATTCAATACCTATATTATCACCGCCTATTCGGGCGACGAGGCCGGCGAGCCTGCCGAGCACCGCGCCTATATCGGATTCGACATTCCCGGTACGCCGAAGGATGTCCGCGCCACGTCTGGCCTCGATGCCATCACGGTCGACTGGAAGGCTCCGAGCACCCTGGGTGTTAACGGTGGCTATGTGGAGCCCGATGAGCTCACGTACAATATCTATACGCTCGACTTGGAGGCCCTCGACTTCGTGATCCTCAAGGAGGGTGTGAAGGGTCTCTCTTACCAGCCGCAGGTTCCTATGTACGGCGTGCAGGATCTTCACTACTTCGCCGTGAGCGGTGTCTCCGACGTAGGCGAGGGCGAGTATGAGGCGTCCAACCTGGTCATCTCGGGTGCTCCCTACACGCTGCCGTTCAGAGAGTCCTTCCGCAAGGGCAACCTCGACAACAGCCTCTGGTGGGTGGATACCGACGACTGCTTCTGGCCGAAGAGCTACAACTCTGCCGACGATATCATCGGTTCTGCCGACTGGACGCCGAAGGAAAAGGGAACAGTGGCTTCCTTCAACTCGGGCAAGATCTCTCTCAAGGGTGCTGCCAATCCTGTGCTGCGCTTCTGGCACAATGGCGTACCGGGCCTGGACTACCACCTGCGTCTGGAGGTCATGACGCCGGACAACAAGACCGTCGAACTCAAGGATATCGACTATAGCAAGCTCACGGGCGACCGTCAGTGGATCGAGGAGGTTGTGGACCTTGGCGACTATGCCGCCTACGACTTCATCGTACTGAAGTTCCTCGGTGAGTGCAACGACAAGGAGCTCCAGCGCCTCAGCTTCGACGCCGTGGAGATCTACGACGTGCTTGGCCACAATCTCTGTGCCGTCAGCACGAAGCCTACGCTCACGGGTACGGTCGGCAACGTAATGGAGGCCGGCGTCACTGTCCGCAACATCGGCGAGAACGTGGAGGACAACTTCACGATCGACCTCTACCTCAACGGTCGCAAGGTGGCCAGCCAGAAGGGTGGTCCGCTGGATCCGTTCCGCTCAGAGACCTACTACCTCAACTTCACTCCGAAGGTGGAGGATGCAGGCCAGTGTGAGGTCTATGCTACCGTACAGCCCGCCAGCGAGGATGATGATCCCAGCGACAACACAACGGCGAAAGTCAACATCAACGTCAAGGAGCCGGAGCTGCCCACCGTCACCGACCTGTCGGCTAAGCGCGAGGGCAACAACATCAACCTGGCCTGGACGAAGCCGACGAATACTTCCCGCACCGTCGTGGAGGACTTCGAGAGTTACCTGGCTTGGAGCAATGGCGAGAAGATCGGCGACTGGAAGACAGTCGATGGGGACAAGTTGCCGACGATCGGTATCAGTGGCTTCCTCTTCCCGCATTGCGGAGATCCGATGGCCTACATCATCTTCGATCCCGTCGAGATGGGTCTCAGTTCTCTGCCGCGCTTCGTAGCTCACTCGGGCACGCAGTATATATCTTCTTGGGGTACCTACAATGAGTCTGCCGACGATGGTGGCAAGAGCGACGACTGGCTGATCTCTCCGGAGCTCGACGGTCGTGCACAGAAGATCGACTTCTGGGCCAAGGCTGCTTCCCTGACCTACGCACCGGAGGCCTTCGAGATCCTCTATTCCACCACCGGCGACAACGTCGAGGACTTCAAGCTCATCAGCACCCACGAGGCTGAGGGTGACGCTTGGTACAACTACGAGGCCAATCTGCCCGAGGGCACGAAGTACTTCGCTATCCGTTGCGTCAGCGAGAACAAGTTGGCTCTCTTCATCGACGACATCACCTATCACGAGGGTCAGTTGACCATCCTCAACTACAATGTCTATCGCAACGGCGAGAAGATCGGCACGGCCAACGCCAACGCCACTTCTTTCAGCGACGCAGGCAACGATGGCGACATCTACACCATCACCATCGTCTATGACGAGGGCGAGTCAACCTTCAGCAACGAGGCCGGCATCACGCTCGGCGTAGAGGAGCTGACCCAGGGCCGACTCAATGTGATGACAGGTCGCGGCACCGTGACCGTCAGCAATGCCAATGGCAGCGACGTCACCATTCTCACTACCGACGGACGTCAGGTGGCCAAGGCCGACAACGTCGATAAGAAGACCTTCCATGTGCAGCGCGGCACCTATCTCGTGCGCGTCGCCGAGCATGTCTTCCACGTGGTAGTCAAGTAATCGGATTCATAGCAAGAGGACAAGCAGACCAACCAACGCTCCCAGAGCGGGTCTGCTTGTCCCTTTAACCAATCATTAAAACAATAATAACTATGTACAGAATCAGACATCTGCTGCTCCTGCTCACCGTGCTCTTTGCCGGATACAACGTACAGGCGCAGACACAAAGTCCGTACAAGTACGACTTCAACTCGCCGATCGACACCTCCGACCCGGAGTTTGCGCCCTTGGGCTGGGGCCATATCGTCGATGCGATGGTGGTTCGCTCCAACACCTACTACGTCCAGTACGCCTATCAGGCTACGGGCGGCGTGGACGATTCGGGCTGCCTGCACATCGGTTCGCAGACGGTGACGGACAGTCTCACCCAGACCCAGACGCTCAACGACATCTTGGTGCTTCCTCCTGTCGGAGGTACGGTCACCGTCGATGTGAAGGCGTTGAACTATGGTAGCGATATCAAGTTCTATTATGTCAACTTCGAGGACGGTAAGTTCACGACCGATGGTCTCATCGACATGCCGGTTCCCGAGCTCTCCGAGGACCGCTTCTGCACCATCACCGTGCCGGAGATGGCCGAGGGTACTTACATCGGTATCCGTGGCAACAGCGTCCTGATCGACAATGTGACGGCCACGACGGCTGAGGTGACTCCGCTGCCTCGCATG
>OHJB01000735.1_pt1 | contig 15590 bp, 7 predicted proteins | sample 1568431 | NCBI WGS metagenome assembly OHJB01 (sample SAMEA3879594, study PRJEB24766) | human gut metagenome | biome: human-associated habitat; feature: feces | place: USA | collected 1985/1987 | reverse complement strand
CGGCGAAGCCATGGCTGTGATGATGGTGGCGGGCAACAGCCCCAATATGCCGGACAGCCTGTTCCGCAGCGTCACTTTGCTGACCACCGCCATTGCCAAGGAAATGAGTTACGCCGGCGGCTTGCAGCGGCAGGCACTGTTCAGCATCGCGCTGGTGCTGTTCGTGTTCATCATGCTCATCAACGTGGTGCTGAACGTGGTACTGAAGGGAGGAAACCGCGATGAATAACGGCTTTTCGCCCTCCCGCCGGGCATGGAACCGGGTAATGACCGTGCTGGTCTGGGCAAGCGCAGTGCTGGTGATGATTCTGGTGGCCGGGATCATCGGCATGGTGCTGGTGCGGGGCATCCCCCACATCAGCTGGAACTTCCTTTCCACTACCGCCAGTGTGCTGAAAAAGACCGACGGCATTCTGCCCGCCATCCTCAACACTCTGTATGTCGTTGTGCTGACATTACTTATTGTATTGCCGCTGGGCGTGGGTGCGGCGGTCTACCTGACCGAATACGCCTCCAACCGGCGGCTCATCGAGGTCATCGAGTTCACCAACGAAACGCTGGCCGGTATCCCCAGCATCATCTACGGTCTGGTGGGTATGCTGGTGTTCAGTCAGGCACTGGGCTTCCAGACCTGTCTTTTGTCCGGCAGTCTGACGCTGGTAGTGATGAACCTGCCCACCATCATCCGCACCACGCAGGAATCCCTTAAAACGGTGCCGCAGGGCTACCGTGAGGGTGCCATGGGTCTGGGTGCGGGCAAGTGGCACATCATCCGCACCATCGTGCTGCCTTGCAGCATTGACGGCATCGTCACCGGCTGCATTCTGGCGGTAGGACGCATCGTGGGCGAAAGCGCCGCGCTGCTGTTCACCGCCGGTGCGGCGGAAGTTATTGCAGGCAGCATCGCCAAGGCTTACGCATCCAACGGCGCGACCCTCTCCGTCCTGCTCTATCTGCGGGCCTTCGAGGACGGCGACTTCGCCTCCGCCTGGGGCATCGGCGCAGTGCTGCTGGTTCTGGTGCTTCTCATCGACCTCGCAGCCCGTCTGGCAAAAACAAAGCTCAAACAGAAACAGTAAGGGGTATTTTATGGATAACAATATGCCGGTCATCTCGGCAAAAAATCTGAACCTCTGGTACGGCGACTTCAAGGCCCTCAAGGGCATCTCGCTGGACGTGGGCGAACAGGAGATCACTGCCCTCATCGGCCCCTCGGGCTGCGGCAAATCCACCTTCCTGCGCTGCCTGAACCGGCTGGAGATCCCCACCGGCGGCAGCATCAAATTTGAGGGTGTGGAGGTGGACGACGATCACATCGACTCTGTCCGCCAGAAGATGGGCATGGTGTTCCAGCACTTCAACCTCTTCCCCCACCTGACCGTCAAGAAAAACCTTGAGCTGGCCCCCAGCCTGCTCAAGCTCAAGGATAAAGAGGCCATCTCCAAGCGCGCCGACGAGCTTCTGGCCCGCGTAGGTCTGGCCGACAAGGCCAACGTCTACCCCAAGAGCCTTTCGGGCGGCCAGCAGCAGCGCATCGCCATCGCACGCGCACTGGCAATGGACCCGGACGTCATCCTCTTCGATGAGCCTACCAGCGCTCTCGACCCCGAGATGGTCGGTGAAGTGCTTGAGCTGATGAAAGAGCTGGCTCACACCGGCATCACCATGCTGGTGGTCACCCATGAGATGGGCTTTGCCCGCGAAGTCTCCAACCGCGTCATCTTCATTGACGAGGGAAGGATCCAGGAGGATGAGCCGCCGCAGGAGCTGTTCACCAACCCCAAGCACCCGCGTCTGAAAGCATTCCTCTCCAAGATGCTGTAATAATATAAAAAATTCAAGCCCGGAAGGTCGGTAGACCTTCCGGGCTTGTTTCGTTGAATAATGATGCGCTGCGGCTTAAAGCTCTGCCAGAATGGCATCGCCCATGGCGGTGCAGCCAAGGCAGGTGCAGCCCTCGCTCATATTATCGGCGGTGCGCAGGCCCTTGTCCAGCACCTTGTTCACCGCGCTCTCGATGGCGTCGGCCTCCTCGGTCATGCCGAAGGAGTAGCGCAGCATCATGGCGGCGGAGAGGATGCAGGCGGTGGGGTTGACGATGTCCTTGCCCGCGATGTCGGGGGCAGAGCCATGGATGGGCTCGTACAGGCCCCGGGTACCATCGCCCAGAGAGGAGGACGGGATCATGCCGATGGAGCCGGTGATCATGGAGGCCTCGTCGGAGATGATGTCGCCGAACATATTCTCGGTGACGATCACGTCAAACTGCGCAGGGTTCTTCACGATCTGCATAGCGCAGTTGTCCACGAACATCTCGCTGTACTCCACGTCCGGGTACTCGGCCTGCAGGCGGTGCATCACACTGCGCCACAGGCGGCTGGTGTCCAGCACGTTGGCCTTATCCACGCAGCAGAGCTTCTTGCGGCGCTTCATGGCCGTCTCGAAGCCGATGCGGCCGATGCGCTCGATCTCGTGCTCCGAGTAGGGCATGGAGTCCACGGCCTGCTTCTCGCCGTTTTCCAGCGTATAGGTCTCGTGCTTGCCGAAGTAGACGCCGCCGATCAGCTCACGCACGATGATGAAGTCGATGCCCTTTGCCACGATCTCGGGCTTGAGGGGGCTGGCCGGGGCCAGCTGGGGCCAGATCTTGGCCGGGCGGTTGTTGGAGTAGAGGCCCATGCCGGCGCGGAGACGGAGCAGACCCTTTTCAGGGCGCTGCTCACCGGGCAGACCCTCCCACTTTGGGCCGCCGACTGCGCCCAGAAGGACGCTGTCGGCCGCGAGGCACTTGTCCAGCTCATGCTGGGGCAGCGGGTCGCCGTACTTGTCGATGGCCTCGCCGCCCATCGCGGCGTCGGTGTAGTGGAAGGTGTGGCCGTATTTTTCGGCCACCTTATCGAGAACGCGGAGGGTCTGCTTCACGATCTCGGGGCTGGAGCAGTCGCCCCAGATGACAGCAATGTTTTTTTCCATTTTAGGCTCCTTATTTCTTCGTCAGCGACTTCATCAGACCGCCGTCGGCGATGATCTTCTGGATGAAGGGCGGGAAAGGCTCGGCCTGAAAGGTCTTGCCGGTGGTCTCATCGGTGATGACGCCGGTATCAAAATTCACGCTGACAGTATCGCCTGCGCTGATGGCGTCCACGGCCTCGGGGCATTCCATGATGGGCAGGCCGATGTTGATGCTGTTGCGGTAGAAGATGCGCGCGAAGCTCTTGGCGATGACGACGGAGATTCCGGCGGTCTTGATGGCCAGCGGTGCGTGCTCACGGGAGGAGCCGCAGCCGAAGTTCCAGCCGCCCACCATGATGTCGCCGTCCTTGACGTTGTTGATGAAGTCCTTGTCAATGTCCTCCATGCAGTGGGCGGCAAGCTCCTTGGCATCCTGCGTGTTCAGGTGGCGGGCCGGGATGATGACGTCAGTATCCACGTTATCCGGGTATTTGAAAACAGAACCGTTTGCGTTGTTCATGGGTGACTCTCCTTTTCTCAGACCGTGCGGGGGTCGGTGATGTAGCCGGTCAGTGCGCTGGCGGCAGCGGTAGCGGGCGAAGCCAGATACACCTCGCTCTTGACGTGGCCCATGCGGCCCACGAAGTTGCGGTTGGTGGTGGAGACGCAGCGCTCACCCTCGGCGAGGATGCCCATGTAGCCGCCGAGGCAGGGGCCGCAGGTGGGAGTGGAAACGATGCAGCCCGCGTCGATGAAGGCCGTCGTCCAGCCGCGGAGGATGCACTCCTTGTACACGGCCATGGTGGCGGGGATGATGATGCCGCGCACGCCCTTTGCGATGTGTTTGCCCTTCAGGATGTTGTAAGCGGCCTCCATATCCTCGAGGCGGCCATTGGTGCAGCTGCCGATGACCACCTGATCGATCTTGATGTCCTTGCCCTCGCTGGCGGGGTGGGTGTTCTCGGGCAGGTGGGGGTAGCTGACGGTCGGCTCGAGGGCAGAGAGGTCGATTTCAATGGTCTTCTCATACTCGGCGTCCGGGTCGGCCTCGTAGAACACCGGCTCCCGCTGGCTGCGGCCCTTGAGGTAGGCCTTGGTCACGTCGTCCACCGGGAAGATGCCATTCTTTGCGCCCGCCTCGATGGCCATGTTGCAGATGCACAGGCGGTCGTCCATGGTAAGGCCTGCCACGCCCGGGCCGGTGAACTCCATAGACTTATACAGTGCGCCGTCCACACCGATCATGCCGATGATGTGCAGGATCAGGTCCTTGCCGGACACGCGGGGGCTGAACTTGCCCTTGAGCACAAACTTGATGGCAGAGGGCACCTTGAACCATGCCATGCCGGTAGCCATGCCAGCGGCCATATCGGTAGAGCCTACACCGGTGGAGAAGGCACCCAGCGCACCATAGGTGCAGGTGTGGCTGTCCGCGCCGATCACGCAGTCACCGGCAGTGACGATGCCTTTTTCCGGCAGCAGCGCGTGCTCAATGCCCATCTGACCGACATCGTAGAAGTTGAGGATATCGTACTTATTGGCGAACTCTCGGCACTGCTTGGACTGGGTAGCGCTCTTGATATCCTTATTGGGTACAAAGTGATCCAGCACGATAGCGATATGCTCTTTATCAAACACGCGGTTAAAACCGGCGCGTTCAAACTCGTTGATGGCCACCGGGGTGGTGATATCGTTGCCCAGCACGATGTCCAACTTTGCGTTGATCAGCTGGCCTGCCTTGACCTCCGGCAGTCCGGCGTGTGCGGCAAGGATCTTCTGCGTCAGGGTCATTCCCATGGTAGTTTTCTCCTTTTTACTTATAACCCTCTCAGTCAATGCCTTACGGCATTGCCAGCTCCCCCGAAAGGGGGAGCTTTTTGCATGAGCGGGCAAGTTTTCCTTCTGATTCAAAGCTCCCCCTTCGGGGGAGCTGGCGCAAAGCGCCTGAGAGGGTTCGTTCTTTACTTGTTATTGATCGCGCTGACAAGGGCACGGATACCGGCCACGATAATGTCGGTGTCGGTACCGGCACCCCATGTGACCGTGTTGTCGCCCCAGACAAGCCCCACATAGGAGGCCGCGCGGGAGGTGGAGCCCTCGTCCAGACTGTGCTCAGAGTAGTTTTCCAGATGGAAGTCCATGCCGGTGGCGCTCTGGATCGCGTTGGCTACGGCATCCAGACGGCCATTGCCCACCGAGGTGACCACCTTGCGCTGACCGTTCAGATCCAGCGTGACGGTGGCGGTGATGCCGTTGACCTGTGCGAAGTGGGCCTCGACGACAGACAGGGGCTTCGACTTGTTGAGGAAAGTATCCTCGAAGATGTGGAGCACTTCGCCTGCGCTCAGCTCCTTGTGGCTGTGGTCGGACACGCTCTTGACCTTGTAGCCCAGCGCCTCCCGCATCTTGGGGGGCAGGTTGTAGCCGTAGTTCTGTTCCAGCACAAAGCCGATGCCGCCCTTGCCGCTCTGGCTGTTGATGCGGATGACATCGGCGTCGTAGGTGCGGCCGATGTCGTGGGGGTCCACCGGGATGTAGGGGCAGGTCCAGCGGTGGTCGCCCTTCTCCTTGCGGTAGGCCATGCCCTTTGCAATGGCGTCCTGATGGCTGCCGGAGAAGGCGGCAAACACCAGCTGACCGGCGTAGGGGGTGCGCTCGTAGATGTGCATCCGGGTGACCCGCTCGTAGGTGGCGCAGATGGCGGGCATATCGGAGAAGTCCAGCTTCGGGTCTACGCCGTGGCTGTACATATTCATGGCGAGGGTCACAGCGTCCACGTTGCCGGTGCGCTCGCCGTTGCCGAAGAGGCAGCACTCCACCCGCTGTGCGCCTGCCAGAACCGCCAGCTCCGCGCAGGCCACGCCGGTGCCGCGGTCGTTGTGGGGGTGGGTGGAGATGATGACGCTGTCGCGGTACTTCAGGTGCTTGTCGCAGTACTCGATCTGGTTGGCGTAGACATGGGGCATACTCATCTCCACGGTCACCGGCAGGTTGATGATCATGGGGCGCTCCGGGGTGGGCTGCATGATATCCAGCACGGCGTTGCACACCTCTACGGCGTAGTCCACCTCGGTGCCGGTGAAGCTCTCGGGGCTGTACTCGAAGAGGAAGTTGCCCTCATACTCCTCGCTCAGCTGCTTGACCAGCTTTGCGCCGTCCATGGCGATCTGCTTGATCTCTTCCTTAGACTTGTGGAACACCTGCTCGCGCTGGGCGACGGAGGTGGAATTATAGAAGTGGATGACCGCACGAGGTGCGCCCTTGACAGCCTCGAAGGTGCGGCGGATGATGTGGTCGCGGCACTGGGTCAGCACCTGCACGGTGACATCGTCGGGGATCATGTTCTTCTCGATGAGGGTACGGAGGAACTCGTACTCCGTCTCGCTGGCGGCCGGGAAGCCGACTTCGATCTCCTTGAAGCCAATTTTGACCAGCATCTGGAAGAATTCCAGCTTTTCCTCGAGGCTCATGGGGACGATAAGGGCCTGATTGCCGTCGCGCAGGTCCACGCTGCACCAGGTGGGAGCTTTCTCGATGTGGTCTTTCTTGACCCAGCTGTCATAGCCGGCGGGAACCGGGTAATATCCCGGTGCGTACTTGGTAGCATCCATCATAATTCTTGTCCTCCATTTTTGCTGTGTCAACCTCTCCGTCTCGCATTCGCTCGACAGGGCCGGGCTGCGGCAGCGCGTCAGCGCTGACTGAGAGGTTGACTCCTTTTATCAAACGAAAAGGCTCCCGTCTCTCAAAGGACGAAATCCCCTGAGAGACGAGAGCCTGTAATTTCTGTTACAGGGCACCCGTGGTACCACTCTCTTTGCTGTGCTCAACACACAGCCGCTCTGCACGATCGGCTTTTTGGGGCGAATCGCTGCCCGGGTAACGGTGGGCTTCCGTCAGGGCCTACTGTCTGCTTCAGCCCTGCCGCTCAGGGGCCAGTAACCGAAACCCTCTGCACCGCCTTGCACCACCCGGCGGCTCTCTGCACGCAGAAGAAAATCGTTTTTTCCCCGTCAACGCATTTGCGCTTTGTTCAAAGTGACCTCATTTTAGCAAAACCTGCCGCCCCTGTCAAGAAGTTTGGCTCACATTGAAAATGAAACGATTTCACATAAATAGCAGCATAAATTTTCAAAATTTGCGGGTGGATTCTTTGCTTTGTTAAGAATCTGCGAAGTTTTTGCAAAGTTCGCCTCGAAACGCTGGTTTCTGAAATGGCGTCGTGGTATGCTGTTTGCAACGTAAGGAGGGACCCCCATGAAAGAAGTCAAGACCCCCAAAAAGCCATTGGCTATTTACTACGCCATTGTATTACTGGTGCTGATGCTGCTCAACTTCGTGCTCGTGCCGTGGATGAGCGAACGGCAGGTAAAAGAAGTGGACTACGGCACCTTCATGTCTATGACCGAGGACAAAGACATCGGCCGGGTGGATGTGGAATCGAACCAGATCATCTTTACTGATAAAGACGAAAAGCAAATTTACAAGACCGGCCTGATGAACGACCCTGACCTGACCCAGCGCCTCTACGACGCAGGGGCCGAGTTTTCCAGCGAGATCGTCGAGCAGGCTTCGCCGCTGATGAGCTTTCTGCTGAGCTTTGTGCTGCCCATCGTCCTCTTCGTCTGGCTGGGCAATTTCATGAACAAAAAGCTCATGGAAAAGGCCGGCGGCGCGAACTCGATGATGTTCGGCGGCGTGGGCAAGTCCAACGCCAAGGTCTATGTCCAGTCCACCCACGGCATCCGCTTTGCGGATGTGGCCGGTGAGGACGAAGCCAAGGAGAACCTGCAGGAGATCGTCAATTATCTGCACGACCCCAAGCAGTACGAGGAGATCGGCGCCTCCATGCCCAAGGGCATCCTGCTGGTAGGCCCTCCGGGTACTGGTAAATCAACTGCAATCGCAGAACTTATTTGGCAACTTATAAGATTAAATCCTCAAGAAAGGATTCTTCTGACCTCCGAAACTAATCTTGCTGTTGATAATGCGATTGATAGAACAGTCAACGGTACACATAACCTTGTAAAACCTATACGCTTCGGCTCTGATGACAGACTAGCTATAGAAGGGAGACAATTTTCTATTAACGCAATGGAACAATGGGTAGAAACTGGCAAATTCGATTATATCGAAGACCAAGACGAACATATAGAGGATGATGAAGTTCAAACTAAATCTGGAAAGTTAATTCTTGTGAAGTGGCTGGACAATATTAGAAAACGCATTGACTATGACAATATGGACTCTATATCTGCTACTTTATGGGAACATATTCTTGAGAATCCTGACAAGCATATGAGACAACTCATCTTTGATCAATATAAAACTCATTGTAACGTTGTAGGTGCCACTTGTAGTTCTATTGGTGAAAAAAATACTAAGAACAGACCTACAAAGTTCTTCATGAACTATTGTTCTGTATTCGGAGAAGTCAAGACAAAGACAATTAATAAAAAAGGTAGTAATATCACAGATGAAGAAATAAAGATCACAACTTACAATTGTAAGGATGGAATCTCTTTCACAACAGTCATCCAGGATGAGTCCAGTAAGGCCACTCCTGCAGAATTAGCCCTGCCTCTTGTATATGGAAAGAAAAATATTGTAATTGGCGACCATCGACAATTGCCGCCTATGCTTGACAAAGACGAATTCAAGAATACCTTGGATTTTCTTTTAGATAACGCTTCTGGAGAATCTGAATTGCGTCAGTTGAAAAAATTAAAGTCATATGTTATAAAAAATTTCGACGAAATGGAAATATCACATTTCCAGAGAATCTATGAAAATATCGATCCAAGTCTAAAAGGAAAATTTACTCACCAATATAGAATGCATCCTGATATTAATGAGGTTATCAAGCAATTCTATGAAAACAAAGAAAACCCCGAATCAAAAGATGGACTTGTCTGTGGATTAATAGATCCTGTGGATTTAGGAGTCAATGATACCAATATGTCGAATCCATTTTCAAGATATCATGGTATTCAGATTGATGATTTCATCTGTGGAGAGTCATTATCACCAGAAAATCATGTTGTTTGGATTGATGTCAATTCCCCTGAAATGATAGAAGGAACATCAAGAGTCAACGAAGGAGAAGTAAAGGTGATATCACATATTCTTGAAAAAATGTCATTATCAGACTCTTTCAAAGAATACTGCAACAAATGGACTGATGAAGACGACAAAGAGATTGGAATTATCAGTTTCTATAGCAAGCAAAAGAACCGAATCAGGAAGATGAGCAGATCATTTAACAATCTTCCTATGAAGATTGATGTAGTAGACAGGTTTCAGGGTATGGAAAGAAACATTATCATCGTGTCTATGGTTCGAAGCAATACAATCGTCTCTGATTCGCAGCAAGAGCCGGATTTCACCGAATATGAGTTAGGATATCCAGAACAGACCGATTTGGGATTTGCACAATCCCCAAACAGACTAAATGTTGCACTATCCAGAGCAAAAAGACTGCTAATTATCATTGGAAACAGTGAATTATTCAGGCAGAAAGATATCTATGACAATGTATACAAAATCATAGCTGCTAACCCTAATGGTAAGATCATTAAATGCAATCCTTATGAAGACCTTCGCAAATAAGATTTCAGAGTCACAACTAATATACAAATCTCAGTTATCGGATTCTGCTCTAAGAGCATGGCCTTTGAAAAAGACTTTGTGCAAAATATATTTGTATGAGGATAAACCATGCTCTGACATTGATAAAATAATCTGTTCAACCCTATACTATCATGGTGGTAAACTGGCCGCAGATGATTTGGCAACAATCCTCGGATTCAATGTGAAAGACAATGATGAGTCCGATCCGAAGAGGTATAAGGACGATGCAGAGATATGTATCTTCAATAAGTTGCTTGAACCATTAATCGAAGACGAACTTATCAGCAAAGAGAATAATAAGATTGTCTTGACTTCTTTGGGTGATTTCTCAGTAAGGGAGGGCAAGAAACGACTATTCTATGAGGCTGAATGCAGATATTTTGAGAACTTTAGCTTGATAAACAACGATGAAGCTCCTTTCCCTTTCAGAGATGAACTTTCTGTTACAACTACAATAAATAATAAGAAAAAAATATCTTACTATAAATATCTACAATCCGATGATGTTGATCCTCAAATAAAGGAGGATGATAAGGCATTAGTGGATTCACTTCTTGAACAGATGCCACTGAATACAAAAGTATTCAGTGCATCATTAGTATGCAATAACTTCCAGATTGAGAGTGAAGGGATTGATGTTTCCATATATAACGAAAACGGAGAGGATTTCGCTGTTGTGTTTTTTAAGGACGGTTCTGTCAGTGAATACGTTTCGCGACTACTCAACAATGATGTAAATAGCAAAATCAAGAACATCAAAGTTGAATGGGGATACTATCTTAAACTACTTCATGATCCCGAGGCATCTTTGGACTATAATAGTCTAAAACCCTTTGAAGACATCATTGAATGGGGAAAGATTGTCAAAGATGGCAGATATTGCTGGAATGATCATGATTTGTTTGACATGCTTTCCAATAACATCGATGCAAACATTTGGCAGGATATTTCATCTATTTGTCCAATAGAAGATATAAAAATCTATGTAATGATATCTTCTGAAAACTGGGATTGGAATATCTTGTCCGCAAGAATTGATGGATCATTCATAGTAGAGAATTCATCAAATTATCCATGGAATTTTGATGTTGTAGTACACAATACCAATGTTACCAAAGAAGATATTGAGAAACTTTTGGTTGATCCAAATCTCACATCAGTACAGTGGCTTTGGAAGGAAATCATGCCATTACTGTCAAATAATTTTATAATCAAACACATAGATAATGTTTCTTTCGATCTATCAATACTAACTGAATCAGAACCAAATCTTGTTAAATCATTGATTTTGCAATATCCAGACAAGGCCTGGAACTGGGAATACATATCTCTCAAATACGATCTTGACTATATATTAAGCAACATCAATCTTCTTTCAAAGAGATTGAACATGCGTACTTTAACTATCCGAGCATTGAGTTCGGAAGAGTTTGCACACCAATATTGTCAATCACAAAGTTTCAAAGACGAGCTGAAGAATAATATCGAAACGTCCCTTTCTTCTTTTAATGTCAATTCATCTAACCTTATCTGGAGTAATGAAATCATTGATATGCTTGAAGAAATCGGAGTGTTATCTTGGTGTGTGCCTATCATTGGAGGCTTTGAATCAAATCCATACATAATCTGGGATAACGAATTCTTCAAAAAATATTCTGTTAAAATCACTAGCGCAACAGGCTATTCATGCGTCACATCCCGAATAACAGACTTCGAAATTGTCAACGAACATTCGGAATTTCCATGGGACTGGAAATTGATTTCTTCAAAATCTAACTGGATTGGAGTAACTGATTTTGTTGCCAAACATATAGCGCAGTTGGATCTCAAGATTGCGTTTAGCTTGTTATCTAGTGACACTTTTTGTTCATTGTTTGAATGTCCAGAGATGCAAGATTTCTTGTCGTCACATCCAGACATTAAGCATAGAGCCACAGAACTTGCAACCATACAACTTGTAAAGAATCACATCGACTTTGACTGGGACTGGAATTTACTTACAGTTAAAACGATTGATTCTCTGAAGATTGATAAATTAGGTGATGAGCGATGGGTGAATAAGTGGGACTGGCATTATTTGTCAGAGAACCTTGCTATTGACAATATTTCAGAATATCTTTTTCAGTATCAAGATTATTGGAACTGGACTATTCTGACCCGTAGACTCAACAAAAATACAATCTTAGCAAATCTTGCAGATTTTGCGGACAAATGGGATTGGGTATCATTGGTTGATTCCATCTTCACAAAAGAAGATTTAAGCATTAATGGATATTTGCCAACCATTGCTACGATAATTAGTATTCAGGATGAAAAATCAAAGACAGTTCTTTGGGAAAAAATTACGAGGAGGTTTACCCTCGATGAACTATATAGTCAAATACATCAGACTATAATACTTGCAGACTATTCACTATTATTTCAGTGGGATCTCAAGTATGTGTATGACCATAAAGATTTTTATCTCAACGAGTACATTAACCAATATCCTGATGATGTCAATTGGGAACTCCTATCAAAGTCAAAATCTGTAGAAAGACTATTCTTTTACGACAAAAGCATACTCAGTTTTAAGATGTGGTTAGAGATGGTTAAATCTCTTTTACACAATAATGATTACGATTGGGATTTCTATGCTTTGTCACAGAATGATGCAATTAATTGGCATCCTGCAATTTTGAAGATTCGAAAAAAACAGTGGGACTGGCAGTATTTGTCACAGAAGAGCAAATGTTTTTCTAGCACTTCTACCACATTTGATCAATTTAAGCTGTCCAATAACATAAGGATGTTCAAGGATGTTATTGATTTCAGCCTATTATCTGGAAGATCAGATATTGTTTTTGATGACAATTTACTCAATAGTTTTATCAACGAAGAATGGGATTGGAAAGCAATCTCTGAATCAAACAAGTTAGCTGTTAGCAATACGTTCTTGATTAAAAACCAAGACAAACAATGGGATTGGGAAAGCCTTTCAAAGAGCAAATGCCTCACAATAAACAAAGAATTATTAGAGAACACAAAACAGCGAGCTTGGGATTGGATTAGATTGTCTTCCAACAATAGCTTACAACTGTCATTGAAAGAACTTCTCTCTCTCGATATTGCTAATTGGGATTGGGCTGCACTAAGTGGTAGGGAAGATATTCCTTTTGACAATGAGAGCATATTGTCCACATTGGATAAATCATATACCACGTGGGATTGGGGTGCATTGTCCACAAGAACAGACCTGCAATATAATGAGGATTTTATATTAAAAATTTGGCAAAAACCTATGGATTGGATAAGTGTCTCAAGAATGAGCTCGTTCATCCCATCAATCAATGTATTATCCAAAATATCTAATTTTGATTTAGATTGGGATGCCATTTCACAGAACAACTTCCTTTCCAAGGAGGTACTATATCAATATAGAGACAAGCTTAATTGGAAATATGTTAGTCAATCCGAAACATTCCAAAAACTTGGAATTGAATTCTTCCGTAAATATAGAACTTATTTAGATTGGTCTATTATATCGAATTCAACATATTTTTCTTTATCGATTGAGAACTTGAGTGAATTTAAGGACAGCGTTGACTGGGGAATAATCAACCAACGAAAAGATCTCAATTACTCCAACATTCTTCTTGACAATTTTGCAGATTATATCAATTGGTCTGAGGCATCGAAAGCAAACACTATTGACTTCTCTATTGATTTTGTCAAGAAGCACATTGATAGATGGGATTGGTCGGCCTTATTCAATAATCCTCTGATCATTGAAGATGCCGACAAATATAAGTCTACCTTCAAGGATAAATTGAACGGAATTAAATTTATTGAACGTTTTCCTGATTCAAATCCTAAAGTATACCACTTCGCTCACTTATTCAATGCGGTGAGTATTATCAAGACTAGAAAGATTTTAAGTAGAATCAGAGGTAAAGGGTTATTCGAGAATTCTGCAGGAAGCAATGTTCATAGAAGGGATACAGCACACCATTATGCCAGATTCTATTATCGTCCACAAACTCCAACTCAATATTATAACGAGGCTTTAGGAGAAGACTCGCATTCTTCTAGAGAGAGATGGGTATTCGGTGGCTATGACTATCGAGGGCGAAAGATTTGGAATTCATATCTCGAATGTCCAACAACAAAATATTGGCGTGCACAAAGACTTGGCTCCCCAAAATGTCCAATGCCTGTATTTTTTGAATTTGATTTGCGGGAAATATTAAATCATTGTCTTAATAAATGCTACTATAGCACAGGAAACATGCAAGGTGACAACAGCCAAGTTATCTCCATTGCAGATAATCCAAACCGACTCAACACCTCGCATCTTTACTCAACCATTGAGGATGACCTTGATACTTACAAGGCGTATTCCCAACAAGAGTTTCTTGTTGGGAACGAGTTGGATTTCTCATGTCTAAAGAATTTCAAAATTATCTGCTACAATGATGAACAAGCAAAGTTGTTAAAGATGCAATTAGGCGATGATCCGATTTGTAATCATATCACAACAGATACATGGACAAGTTCTGGCATCAGTATCTTTCACAGAACTAATAGAACAATATCAATTGATGAAGCTAATGAAACTCTTTGTTTCTCTACCGATTACAGAGATCCAAGTTCTATTGTAATCGAATGCGGAAACATTGATGGTCTTGAAATTGTTGATAAGTCACATATTATCAACATCTCAAATGGTAAGATTCAGGCATATCCTTCAATCAGTATTATTAAACCATCCATTCCAATCACAGTCAGATTTATGGATTTACAAAAATATGATAACAACTCATGGGTAATATATTCAAATGAAAAGAATATCTCTGGCTCTGTGACTTCATATTCAATAATCACAGATAAATTAGTAAGACAATTTGAAATAGAAACTTCACAGCTTCATATTACTCTGACAAAGTCGTTGTTTAAGAGTCATATGATAAACTCTTATCATGGTATTGGGCACACTGTGAGAGTTATGTGGAACGCTTTTTTAATAGCATCCATAGACAAGACTGTAAGCAATTCGATGCTTCCTTCTGTTTTATATGCTTCTTTGATTCACGATTTAGGGAAAAATAGTGATACAGAAGGAGAAATACATGGCGAGAATTCTGCGATTCTTTATAAATCAAAAATAGAACAGCTATGTAGCCAAGAAGATGCTATGTTCATCCTAGAAGCTGTAAAATATCACTCTATAGATGACAGCAAAACTCCATCGGCAGTTCAGCGCAACAAAATATGGGAGATTCTAAAAGATGCAGATGCCTTGGACCGTAGCAGACTACCAGGAAGAGGATGCAATCCTGCATTTTTGAGAAATAAATTGTTTTCTTCTAAAGATGGCAAAGAGATTCTTTTGATTGCCAAAGAACTTCCTTCGCTTTCTTGTGATTGCCCTTGGGAATATCCGTTTGTTGATATTGTTTATGTTTTAAAACAATTTGTAAATAATAAAAATAAAGATTGTTGTCCAACGATTGATATCAATCACCTTGATGAGGTGTGGAGATTGATTTTAATGGAAAATATTCTTCTTTCCAGATTGTTGAATAAAGAAGAACGAATTAATATGCTATATGGATATGCGGAAACTCTTGGTGACACTTTGTCTCATAAACTTAATATTGAGAAAACTACAACAGATTCAATGAGTAAAAAATTGAATGACCTCGAAATAGCATATATAGCACTAGATAAATATGTAAAAAGTAATCCGTTAACAGACGATTCGTTTATTAAAGGACTTGAAGAATTGGAAATTTTATATATTGAAAAGGATGTTAATAATTTAAATCCTTTGTCTTTATGTAAGAATCTGAAATTTCTAATCCTTGATGGCTATTGGATTGATAAATATCACTTTTCAGATTTCTCACCATTAAAGGATCTCGGAGAAATTTATATATGGCATAATAGTGGAGACACCCACATTCGCTATAAACTTAATAGCTATACAAATATAGATAACTTCTCAAATATTAATTATAGTGAGAACT
>OHJB01000731.1_pt1 | contig 15659 bp, 14 predicted proteins | sample 1568431 | NCBI WGS metagenome assembly OHJB01 (sample SAMEA3879594, study PRJEB24766) | human gut metagenome | biome: human-associated habitat; feature: feces | place: USA | collected 1985/1987 | reverse complement strand
GGGAATCGCAAAATTAATCTGCATGTCAAAAGTACGAAATTTTTCTGAAATAGCGACAATGTTAAAAGTCGGCACTCGATGAACGCTACCCAAAAATAAAGACTAAAATGGATATAACAGATATAAATACCTTACTTCAGGTCGGAGAACGCATTTCATTCGAATGTAAGAAATGCGAGAATCAAATTCCTAAATCAGTATGGGAGACTTATTCATCCTTCGCAAACACTGTAGGAGGAATCATAGTGCTTGGCATAACCGAGCATATGGAAGAACCAGACCAAGCAAAAAGATTTGAAATAACCGGTGTTAATAATCCAACGAAATTAAAAAAAGGAGTTCTTCGATACCTTGAACAGCAACAAAGTAAACCGAAATATCCTTATCGAAGAAGATGTTGATATAGTTGAATACGAAGGACATTCTCTGTTGGTTATCAATATTCCGCAAGTAGATTATCGACAAAGGCCAATCTATATCAACGGTAATATGATGAACGGCTCTTTTAAACGGAACTATGAGGGCGACTACCATTGTACCGAAGATCAATGATTCGGGATGCCAACGACAGCGGCAATGATTCTGTTCTTATGGAGAATTACACGATGGACGACATCGATGCTAATACTCTTGCAGCGTACCGCAATAGATTCCGCACAGCTAACATGGACCATGTTTGGAACGACTACTCAGACAAGGACTTCTTGCTGAATATGGGAGGCTATATAATTGACAGGAATACACATCGAGAGGGATTGACCCTTGCCGGTTTGCTGATGTTCGGTAAAGGATTGTCCGTTAGAGAGCGGTTTGACAATATTCGTATGGACTATATAGACATGACGAACTTGCAGCCTGATAGTCGCTGGAGTGACCGCCTGACATACGATGGACGATGGGAAAACAATCTGTACAACTTCTTTATGACAGTGCAGTCCAAATTAATCAAAGACTTGAAGCGCCCGTTCAGGTTGGAGGGTATGGAGCGAATAGATGACACTGCCATTCATAAAGCAGTGCGAGAAGCATTGACCAATCTTGTGATACATTCTGACTATATGATAACCGGAGTGTTGAAAGTTGAGAAGCACGATGATTGTTTTGTCTTCTCAAATCCTGGCTCCCTGAAAATTCCTGTAATGGATATTTATACCGGAGGACACTCCAAAGCCCGCAACCCTAATATGCAGGCAATGTTCAGGATGATAGGTTTTGGTGACAACATAGGTTCTGGATTTCCAACAATACTAAATGCTTGGAAAAAAGAAAATTGGCGTCAGCCTTGTCTTATTGAAAATCAGGATTTGCATTTGGTGGAATTGACACTCACTATGGCGTCATTGATACCAGACGAATGCCACATAGCACTTCACGACATATATGGTAGCGACTACGAGAAGCTTAACAAGGAGGAGCAATTCGTTTTGGCAACAGCCTTTACCGAAAAATGCACATCAAATTACCGTATGCAGCAATTACTCGGTAGAAATTCATTGGATGTCGGAAAAACATTGTGCGCCTTGGTCGGAAAAGGTATGCTTGTACCTGCCAACAAAGGTCGTTGGACTTCTTACTCCTTGAATTCTGAATATATAGAAAAGTCAAGGAGTAACAGTCAAGGAGTAAAAAGTCAAGGAGTAAAAAGTCAAGGAGCCAAGTCAAGAGAAGTGAAAAGGCAGGAAACAATACAAAAACTGATGAGCTATTGTAAAGAGCCTCGAACTCTACAGGAAATATCTGAACATCTAGGATATTCCGACAAATATAGGATGAAGCGCTTTTACATTGATCCATTACTTGGCGATGTATTGACAATGACTTCTAAAGATAGTAAAACAGACCCTAATCAAAAATATGTGGTCAAGAAGGAATTAACAATTTGAGTGCAATAGAGACAATCACATTGAGGAAGGATGACTTTTAGTAAACATTAAAAAATAACTTGGTAAAAATTAAGACCTTTTGACGAGGTAATTCCACTTTGATAATACTGTTTGGAAAACGACTCTTTTCTTAAGAGTGTCGTCATAGGATTCGTCAATCGATCTTTGTATATCATAAGTTTTGTTATTGATGTCAACAGTAAGCGTTCACTTCTCCGCCTTGCCTTTTGAAAAATAGGATTCACCTTTGCCGAAATCAAATTTCAAGGCAAATGGAAACAAAGAATCAATCAGCACAGGAATCCGCCCAGATGGGCGTAGTTGATTATGCAGCGGCGCTGCGTCAGTATCACAGATACGGCCGGGGTCGTTCAATGAAAAAATTTTGCGAGGACGAGGGGTACGACTACTGGAAGTTCTGCAAACTGGCGAGAGAAGGTTAGAGCGAGATGGATGCGAAGATCATCGCGGACAAGCATCCCGTTTTTATAGAGGTAAATCCAGATGGTAGGACGCAGAAATTGAAGGGATTGGTCGCTGGTTCGCTCAGATTGAAAACATTATACGACAATCCCTATCTATATTTCTGAACCATTTGTTAAAAACCTACGTCGCATCTATGCTATAGGTGTGCATTTTGATTAATTATTAGTAACTTTGCACACCTAAACGTGATTAATTATGGATAATACTTTTGCTCAAAGATTGGTTAACGCCAGAAAAATCCGTTGTATGTCACAACGTGAACTATGCAATTCGGTTGATGGCAAAGTGTCGCCAACTGCAATTGCAAAGTATGAAAATGGACTGATGATGCCATCAAGTGACGTGCTAATTGTGCTTTCCAACGCATTGAATATGAAACTTGACTACTTTTTCCGTCCTTTCACCATTGATATTGACCCTTCCAAATTTGAGTTCCGCAAGAAGTCAAGTTTGGGAAGCAAGAAGGTCGAGTCTATAAAATACCTTGTCTGCTCCGAAATCGAGAAGTATCTTGAAGTCGAGGCTATTCTTGGTATCACGTCCATATTCTGTTTTGACTATTGTAATACGTCAGTCGAGGGAGAGAACGACGCAAAACTATTGGCTTTGCGCCTTCGCAATGATTTGAATGTCGGTTCTGATGCCATTGTTTCTGCTATTGATTTATTGGAATCCGTTGGAGTGAAGATAATAGAGATTGATCATGACAGCTCTTTCTCGGGCACTTGCAATGAGGCTGGTGGATTGCCTGTTATTGTGGTCAACAAGAATATGTGTTCTGAGCGCAAGCGTCTTACCATTTTCCACGAGTTGGGTCATCTTCTGATGCATTGTGCTGACGGCATTGACAACGAAAAGATGTGTAACGTGTTTGCAAACGAGGTGTTGATCCCATCTGATAAGTTCAAGACTCTGATTGGTGAGTCCCGTCAAGATATTTCCTTGGTCGAGCTGCAGGCTATACAGCGTGAATACGGTATTTCCGTTGATGCTCTTATGGTAAAGGCTGCTCAACTGAATATCATTACAGACAGACGCTTCACTTCTTACCATAAAAAGAAGAATGCTTTGCCTACTTTCAAGAAGGCGGTAGAACAAGGCCTCTATCCAATGGAGCATACTTTCCGCTTTGAGCGTCTGGTCTATCGTGCGCTTGCAAGCGAGGTTATCTCATATTCCAAAGCTGCTGCACTATTGGATAAGTCTGTCAATGAAGTCCGTGACACTCTCAATCTGATGTAAGTATGGAGATTGTTGTTAATGACACAAATATCTTGATCGACCTCTATAACGCTGGTTTGCTACCTTATTGCAAGAAACTCAATCTCGACTTTCGTACATTGGATGTCGTTATCAACGAGATTGAAGATGCTGAATTCAAATAACCGTCTTCCTAAGAAACTTATCAAAGAAAGAATCGAAACTCTAAAACGAATGACCACTTTATAGTCGATTTTATGGTTATCAGAAATTTAGCGTAATAGACATCAGTTTGCTGTTTGTAGCCGTATATATTTCCGAGAGGTGGACACAGTTTACTGGTACCGAAGTTTTTTAATAATTTTCAGAAAAGACGGGTCAGTATTTTTGGGGGATAAGCATCCGGTGAACCACGTATAGTTGTTTCGGAGACTTTGACGTACATTTTCATTGACAAGTATCTTGGAGGTAGTCGGTCTGCATTGGCGCTGCTTTCTGTGGCGTATGTGCTGTTCGGGATGAAGTGTTATCATTTGCATGAGGGCGGTCTGGCTTCTTTGAGGAGGTAGTGGTTTTTGGAGGGTGTGGGGTAGCATTGACATTGACTTTAATCTTCTAAATGCAAGTTGGGAGTGCTGTGGCTCTCTTGTTTGGCGGTGGAGGCTGGATGTGGTGATTTTTTTGCGCTTTTCACTATGATTGTAAACATTAATCGGAAAATCTCTATGTGGTCTATGACGTGGGAGACCGGAGGCTTACCAATGTTGACGTGTTTTTATGCTTTGAGGGAAAATTCTTGTATTCGGACAAGAAATCTTGACGTTGTCATTATTTTAATGTAAATTTGGTTCAATGTTAATGCGCATTAATGTATGATTGAATCATTGGAGATAAAAGACTTCGGCCCGATCAAGCATATTCATGTCGAGGATATAAAGCCGATGACCGTTTTGATTGGCGAGTCTGGCAGTGGGAAGAGCACAATCATGAAAGTGCTTGCTCTTTCACGTTGGCTGTATAAAATGATGTCGATTCGCTCATATCTCAAGTATTCTGGTGTCAAAAAAACACCTTTTCGTTTTCGTATAGACAGTTTGCTGAGGACTGTCGGCCTGGAAAGCTACATGAGAACATCTTCTATAATCACATATAAAAACGGTGAAGTGGTTATCGGGCTGGAAAATGGAAACTTGAATGGAACGTCACAGTATATTTCTAAAAGTCAATTGTCCTTGGAAAAGATTTCTTTTATCGCAGACAACAGAAATCTTGTGGCCGATATTATTGAGGGAAAGATCTCTGTCAAGAGGCAGTTTTATCTTAATGAGACGTATGAGGACTATGTGAAAGCTTCAGAAACAATTAGGGACTTTGGTGTAGACTATCTTGGGGTTAAGTTAGAGGTCAGAAAAACACAACAAGGTCTTAAACATAGAATTGTCTCGACCGAAAATGGAAATACTTTCGACATTAAATTAAGCTATGCCTCTTCTGGGATGAAAAACATTATGCCGCTTAATCTGATTGTCGAGTATTATTCCAAGAAATTTGATATCGTGGGCTCAATGAATCAGGCGATTTTCTCTTATGTGACTAAAGCAGATTCCTTGAAAGATTTCAAGGCTGTTGAAAATGTAGGTGAACTTAGCCATAAGAGAGTCCACTTGTTCATAGAGGAACCTGAATTAAGCTTGTTCCCAGAAAGTCAGTTACATCTCATGGATTTTATCACAGATAGAGTCGTTTCCAATGGTCCTAGAGATTATGATATGTCATTAATGATAGCTACTCACAGTCCTTATATTGTAAATTACCTTAACGTTCTCCTTTCAAGAAAGACAAATGGAGACCATCTGAATGACAGGCCCGGTGTGGATGAGAAACAGCTTGACGTGTATAGAGTTTTTGAAGGTGAAATCCAATCCTTAATGACTCTTACCAAAGATGGCAAGACGAGGGTGGACGCTACAGATATGGTCGAGACTATGGAAGCTATTGGAAATGAATATGCAGAATTAAACTGAGTGCTGATATGGATGGGTTTGAGGTGGATTATAAAAAATACTACAAAGTCGTTCGTGATGTCGTGATAAATTCGAGACCAATAAGTCCTGGTCTATCGACATTTGCCGATAATAAAGCTTGTACGGAATGTGAAAATTCCGGAAGGAAAATCTGCGACGATGAGGTTGTGTTACGGCTCAATAGTGAAAATCCATTGACTATTGTAAATCTTGAAGATTTCTTTACCCAGTTTGATGGCAATGCCCTTTCTTCTGTTAGAGATAAATGCGACTTGATGCTATATGACAATGTGCATAACCGCTTGGCTTTTTGTGAAATGACCTGTACTCAAGAGAAATATGTCAAGCCTTATAACAATAGTCGTGGTCATAATGATGGTAAAAGAGCTAAGGCTTATAAACAATTATTGACCTCTATAACAAAACTTGTAGTAGTGCCGGAAATCGCCACAAAGATACGTGCTTATGCCAATAAAAGTGCATTGTTTGCCGTTCGTCTCAAAGATATGTCTAATGAGAGGAAATCATCAGTTCTCGCAACGATGCAACGATTTTCTGATTTTGCACGCTCAATTCAAGATGGTGCCACATTAAATATGGGAAACGGATTCACTTTTGAAGTAGTGCAATATCCGACGATTTATCAGTGGTAAATTGCTTAACATCAAGTTTTTTAACGCTTATTTGATATTATTGCGTCTCTATGTGGATTGATCTTGATTTGGTGGGTATTCCCGTCCTGTGGATATGCGAAAATCGTTCAGTGGTGGCTGGAATTGTTCATTCTAAGAAAGGTCGTCATCTATGAAGCCAAGGACGGAAAGTACGGCGAAGACGGGAGCGAGGCGGTGTGAGTTTGGGGTGGACGCGGAGATTGTGAATCCAATATGAAAATGAAATTTTGATGAGCCGGACGCAGGAATTGAAGGGATTGGCCGCTGCTTCGCTCAGATTGAGAGCATTAACGACAAACCCTAAATACAAGATTATCCCATCCTCATCATCCCAGCCAACTGTACGAAATAATCATTTGACCAAATGTCAAGTTCCTTTGGATTGCGCACGAAAGGCAGTACATCTTCTTTCACTTGTTTTATATCAGCTGTTGAGAGACGCTCAATTAGTTTCTCTTTGAATAACGTTGGTGTAATATCCTCATTGTTGAATTGCTTGCACCGTTCTGCTAAATGAGTAAAATCAAGTGGGACATTATGGCGTACATACCATTCAAAATCGTACCAATCACGACCTTTTACTCTGTTCTTCCAGGCACGATATACTAATGCGTGCATCTTGCCTGCAAATAAGTCGGGAAGTGTAAGACAACGGGTCATAAATGAATATGGCTGAAGCAATAGCTTATGTTCCGTCTTGAAGTTCAACGGTGGGCAAGTATCTACTTCGATCTTTATCTTTATAGACTTCTCTCTTTGGAAAGTCACATCATATACATCGGTATTGTCTTTAAGAAATGCAGATTCGACCTTTCCGAAATTCCTCTTGTCTTTTTTCTTTATTTCAACCTCACGGCCTACCATTGTAAAAGCATCAATGATTGCAGGAAAATATTTCGTGAAATCGAACTTGTCATCTTGTGTAAGCAATGAAAAATCCATATCCTCACTGAAACGCTGCAAGCCATGAAAGATTCTCAAGCAAGTTCCGCCATAGAAAGCTGCCGACTCAAAAAAGCCTCCTGCATACAAGCCTGCAAGTGCCACTTGTTGGTTCACTTCAAATAAAGCGTTTCTCTTCTGTTGCTCTGTTGTTAAATCATAACGGGAGAGCATATTGTCGAATATTTCATTTTTCATCGTCTTAAGAATTTTAAAAGTGTCGAAATTGAATCAGCCTTTTTGCCAACCTTTATGTAGTCTTCGAATATGGTCTCATCCATCTTATTGAACTCATCCATATCCATACGAATATCCTGTTCAAGATATGTTTCCACATCTTTCATATAGCGAAGATAGACCTGTGGGGAGTTGGCAATCAAATCACACAAAGCCTTTTCCGGTGATGCAATAAGAAAAGCATAATTATCCTTATACATGCTCCTTACTCCTATCGGAAATGCCACTTTTGAGATATACTTGTAGTCATAACAGCCGATCGGAGTTTGAAAACTGCGGGAGTGCTTTACCGTCATTGATTGATGAACATATACAGCCTCGGGGATAAGTCCATAATATCGTAGTGCAGTGGACATTGAAATATACGAAGGTGTATAGATATGATTGGCAATCAACTCACTCGATAGGGTCTTTCCTGAATGTTTGGGGTTAGCCACATAAAGTCCCCGCTTCAGTCTGATGATAAATCCTTGCTTTTCAAGCCAAGTTACTTTCTTATTAGCAGACTTCAGTTCCGGATATAACGATTCAATGATTGAAGTTGTTACTGGAATGGTTCCTATTTCACTTAATTCTATCTTCATGCTGCAAATATAGCAATAATTTGAACAATAAAGGAAATATTACTTCTTTTTCTGTTCAGAATATTACTACTAAGGCTATCTTAGCGACCGCTGTCACATAAGTCAGTGGCAGCCTTTCTTGAGATCGGCTGGCAGATCGCGGGTTTTGCCCCCGGCAGGTGGCGCTCGAGCCGGAAATAATCAGCCGGGCAAGATCAGCCGGACAAGATCAGCCGATGATCACCTTTCTGGCAGGTCGTTCAGGAAGATGGTGCGCCAGGCGTCGGACGGCATTCGCCAGTCACCTCTTGGGGAGAGGGAGACGGAGCCGACTTTAGGGCAGTCTGGGAGGCAAGAACGCTTGAACTGCTGGGCGAAGAAACGTCTGATGAACGTGTTCAGCCATTTGAGGATGGTGGCTTCGTCATATACGCCCTCGAAAGCCTTGCGAGCCAGGAAGTAAACCTTCGAAGGTCTCGCGCCGAAACGGAAAATGTGGTAGAGGAAGAAGTCGTGCAGCTCGTATGGGCCCACAAGGTCTTCCGTTTTCTGGGTGATGTTTCCCTCGCTGTCCGCCGGCTTCAGTTCCGGACTTACCGGCGTGTCAATGATATCCATAAGTATCTTTCGCACAGAGCGTTTGCGGTCTACCACATCACTCTCGAAATGGTTCTCCGCGGCCCAGCCCACCAGGTATCGCACAAGCGTTTTAGGAATGCTGGCGTTCACCGCGTACATGGACATGTGGTCGCCATTGTACGTCGCCCAGCCGAGCGCAAGCTCAGAAAGATCACCGGTACCCACCACGATACCGTTTTCCTTGTTGGCCACATCCATAAGAATCTGCGTCCTTTCGCGTGCCTGCGAATTCTCATAGGTAACATCTTGAACCTCAGGGTTCTGGCCAATGTCGGAGAAGTGTTGCGCCACAGCCTTCCCGATAGGAATCTCCAGGGATGTCACGCCCAACGCCGCCATCAGGTCGGTCGCATTCGAATGCGTTCTGACCGTGGTTCCGAGGCCTGGCATGGTTATGCCGATTATGCGTTTCCTGTCCCAGCCGAGCTTGTCGAAAGCCAGGACCGTCACTATCAATGCCAATGTGCTGTCCAGTCCGCCGGAAATGCCGATTACGGCAGTCTGCGAATGGATATGAGCGAGCCTTGTCGCGAGGCCAATTACTTGGATATCAGTGATTTCGCGACATCTCTCGTCACGCTCAGCCGCATTGCCCGGAACGAAAGGATGCGGGTCTATATGCCGTCTCAGACATTTTTCGAAATCAGTCGCAGCGCCATCACCAGATGCCACAGCGAAATACCTCCGCGCATCCAGCCCGTCACCCGTGCCGTCAGGTGCCACAGAGTGGAAAGTGCTCTCTTTCTGACGCAGCACGGAAAGCTTGTCAATGTCAATGTCGGCGAATATCATCCCTGCCTCAAGCGAAAACCTCTTGTTCTCCGCCATCAGGCTTCCGTTCTCATAAATCAGAGAAGAACCGGCGTAAACCACATCCTGAGTAGATTCTCCATAACCGCATGAACTATAGACGTAAGCCGAAATCGTCCTCGCAGACTGCTGACTGACAAGCTGTTTGCGGTATTGGTGCTTCATCAGGACCTCATTGCTCGCAGAAAGATTCACAATGATCTGAGCTCCTGCGAGAGCATGATGGGAAGACGGCGGAATTGGTGTCCAAAGGTCCTCGCAGATCTCTATGGCAAAAGTCGCGCGGCCTACATTGAACAGCATATTCGGATAGACATTCACCTTGTGCCCGGCATAGCTGATTTCAGCACCGGCGGCAGGCGAACTGCAGTCCTTGGCATTGTCCTCAATCCGTCCGTAAGCGCTCAGGGTATCGGAAAGGAAATCGCAACCGCTTGAGAACCAGCGCGATTCATAGAATTCGTTATAGGTCGGAAGGTAAATTTTCGGTACAATGCCCTTCAGCGACCCGTTCTGGATGACCGCTGCGCAGTTGTAAAGCGAGCCCCGCACTCTTACCGGCACGCCCACGACCAGTGTCAATGACTTGCCTCGTGAGAATGTTTTCAGCCTTTTTATGCCTTCCTCAGCCCTGCTGACCAGCAGTTCCTGGGCAAACAAATCACCACAACTGTAGCCCGTGACGGAAAGCTCCGGAAAAGCCAAGATGGAAACTTGCTCATTCTCAGCGATTTCCGCCATCCTGCAGATTTCTTCCACATTGGCATCCACATCTGCCACTTTCACTCTCGGCGTCGCCGCAGCCACTCTGATAAAACCGAATTCCATATCTTTCTGTTAAAAAAGTGACACTGCCTGGATGGGCAATGTCACCGTAAATTAAAGTGATTCAATGATTTTGGCGAAGATATATGTCATCTTGTCCGCTGCAGCGTCCGCAGCCTTCACGACATCGTCTCCATCGTTCTTGTAGTCAGCCGCGAACTCCTTTTGTGCGGCATTGGTGATGACCGACATTCCGAAAACAGGAATCTCGGAGTGTCTTGCCACGATTACCTCAGGCACAGTGCTCATGCCGACAGCATCAGCCCCGATGGTCCTGAAGAAATGCCACTCGGCAGGTGTCTCGTAAGAAGGCCCTGTACCTGCGATATAAACGCCCTCACGAAGAGGAATGCCCGCCTCAGCAGCAATCTCCTTGGCCTTGGCAATGAGCTTCTTGTCATAAGGATGCGTCATGTCCGGGAACCGCGGACCGAATTCGTCGAGATTCGGGCCAATGAGAGGGTTCGGCAGGAGGTTGATGTGGTCCTTGATGATCATGAGGTCACCGACCTTGTAGTCGAAATTGATACCGCCGGCAGCGTTGGATACGAACAAGTAGCTGATACCCAGCACTTTCATCGCGCGTATAGGCAATGTCACCAGATCCATCGGATAACCTTCATAATAGTGGATGCGTCCCTGCATCGCTATCACGAATTTGCCTCCCAGTTCACCTGCGATGTAATTTCCCTTATGCCCGATGGCAGTGGAAACAGGAAATCCGGGGATGTCCTTGTAATGAATTACTATAGGGTTCTCGATCTTCTCTGCAAGCTTTCCCAATCCGCTTCCAAGTACGATTCCGGCTACCGGAACACGTCCGTCGAGCCGCTCCTTGATATAGTCAGCGGCCTTGAAAATTTTTTCTGATCTTGGGTCCATAACTATGTGATTTAGAGTATTTTGATTAGTTGTTCCTTCGCACCTGCAATGATGCCTGCCTCGTCCTTCACCTTGCGGTTCTTCATTACGAATCTGCCGCCTGCAATGACGTGGTCGATACAGTCGCTGTGCGCTGAATAAATGAAATTCGACAAGAATGATCCCGGAGAAATGAAGAAGGTATTATCGGTATTGACTATCAGAATATCCGCCAATCTGCCTTCCTCGATCCTGCCGGTGTTCAGCCCCAATGCCTTCGCTCCGTTTTCCGTCGCGAGCGGGAGAAGTTCCTCCAGAGGCAATGACTTAGGGTCGTTCCTCCAGGCTTTTTGGAACAATGCAGAGGTCTTCATGGCCTCGAGCATATCCAGATTGTTCGATGAGGCGCAGCCGTCAGTGCCTATGCAGACATTTGCCCCGGCATCGCGCAACTCATTGTACCTGAACATGTAACCTGACGCGAGCTTGGTGTTCGAGTTGATGTTGTGGACGCAGTTCACTCTGCGTTTTCCGAGAATCTCCACGTCATTGTCGCTCAGCCAGAGGGTGTGGGCGGCGAGAACGTCCGGTCCCAGAACTCCGAGCCTGTCCAGGTATTCGACAGGGGAGAGTCCGCCGTGCTGCTCCTTGCAGTCTGCGATTTCCTTCGCGGTCTCGCTTACGTGTATGTGAATCTTCAGGCCGTGCTTCCTCGCGAATTCGGTGGCCCAGAGAATCAGTTCTTCGCTTGTGGAGTAGATGGCGTGGATGCCGATCTCGAATATGCCTCCGTCATCAAGCCCGAGCGACTCCTCATAGGTCCTGATGCATTGTTCCTTCTGCCTCTCGCATTCCTCATGGTTCCCGTGGTCGAGGGTGACGTATGAAACCACTGGGCGGATGCCCATCTCGACAGCGGCCTTGCGGGCGTAAGGGGAGAACCAGTATTGGTCATTGAAGGTGGTGGTTCCTGTCTTTATCATCTCCAGGCAGGCCACTTTCGTGCCCCAGTAAACGTATTCAGCATCGATTTTGGACTCTGTCTCCCAGATTTTCGCAAGCCATTCCGTAAGAGGAACGTCTTCTTCGATGCCTCTCATCAATGTCATGGCAGCGTGGGTGTGCATGTTAATGAATCCCGGCACCGCTGTCCTTCCTTCGCAGTCCATCACTTCCACGCCTGATGCTGTCTTCACTTCTTCTTCGGAAGCGATGCCGACGGGAGTTATCCTGCGGATGGTCGTCCCTTCAATGTATATATTGGAAAGGACTCCGTTGACTACTATATTCTTAAGTAATATCGAACTCATCTGTTCTGCAAATTTGTTTCTAAAAAACGACGAATCTTGTCGTCAAAGTTCAAATATAAGGATTTTTTTCGTAACTTTGAATCCCGTTATGAAATACGGGTTCGACAACGATAAATATTTAAAAATTCAATCCGAACACATCAGACAGCGGATTTCGCAGTTCGGAGACAAACTTTACCTCGAATTCGGAGGTAAACTTTTCGATGACAATCATGCAAGCAGGGTTCTGCCGGGTTTCCGGCCGGATTCCAAGATGCGCATGCTCAGGCAGTTGGCCGACAGCACGGAAATCATCATTGTCATAAGCGCATTGGACATTGAGCGGAACAAGGTCCGCAATGACCTGGGCATCACGTATGACGTGGATGTGCTGCGGCTTCATGATGAGTTCGAGCGGCATGGCTTCCTGGTCAGCGCCGTGGTCATCACTCACTACAATGGTCAGTCCAGCGCGGACAACTACCGCATCAAGCTGGAGAGGCGCGGTATCAAGACCTATTACCACCACACCATCGAGGGCTATCCGAACAATGTGGCCCTGATCGACTCTGAGGACGGTTTTGGAAGGAATGACTATGTTCCTACCACCAGGCCTCTCGTGGCGGTTACGGCTCCGGGACCGGGCAGCGGAAAGATGGCTGTGTGTCTGTCCCAGCTCTATCAGGAGCACAAAAGGGGCATCAAGGCCGGCTATGCGAAGTTCGAGTCGTTCCCTATCTGGAATCTGCCGCTCAAGCATCCGCTTAACTTGGCGTATGAGGCTGCAACGGCTGATCTCAATGATATGAACATGATCGACCCGTACCATCTCGAGGCCTATGGCAAGATGGCGGTCAATTATAATCGCGACATCGAGATTTTCCCTGTGCTCAATGCCATTTTCGAGAGCATCTACGGCGAGAATCCGTACAAGTCGCCTACCGACATGGGGGTCAATATGATAGGCTACTGCATGTGCGACGAGGAGATCTGCTGCAATGCAGCGAAGCAGGAAATCGTGCGCAGGTACTATGATGCGTTGTGCAGGATGGCGGACGGAGCTGTCAATGATGCTGAAATCAATAAGATAGGCTCCCTGATGAAGCAGGCGAAGATAGACACTTCGTTCCGCAAGACGACTGTGGCGGCCAAGGAGAGGAAGGAGGAGAGCGGCGGTCTGGCTGCTGCTGCCATCGAACTTGCCGACGGTACGATCATCACGGCCGGGTGCAGCCCGCTGCTGGGTTCAAGTGCCGCATTGATATTGAACGCTATCAAGCATCTGGCCGGCATTGACCATAATATAAAGCTTCTGCCGCGTGATATGATCGAGCCGATCCAGAAGACGAAGGTTACTTATCTTCACGGACATAATCCGAGGCTGCATACCGATGAGGTGCTGGTGGCGCTTTCGCTGCTGAGCATTACGGATGACAAGTGCCGCAGGGCATTGGCCCAGCTTCCTGAGCTTGCCGGCTGTCAGGTGCATTCGACGGTGATGCTTTCGGAGGTGGACCGCAGGGTGTTCAAGCGTCTGGGTGTCGTATTCACCTGCGACCCTATAAAAGAATAGGTGCTGATGGGGCCGGTGCATCCCCGGTGCACCCACACGGCGCATATATGACGCGCTGCATATAATATAATAACAAGGAAGGCGACCTCAATCGGGCCGCCTTCTTCGTATTATGCTACTGGGTTATACTAGAATACGTCAGAATCCTCTGCCTTTTCATTGACGGAAACCTCTGGCGCAGCCTTTACTTCGGCGGCTCCTTCCGGCGCATCCTTCAGACATTTGGCTCTGATATAGGAAATGACATCCTCAAGTCCTTCTGCGAACTTGTCGAAATCTTCCTTGTACAGGAAAATCTTGTGCTTGTCATAACTGAACTTGCCGTCCTGTTCAACCCTGCGTTTGCTTTCAGTAATAGTGAGGTAGAAGTCGTTATTGCCTTTTGTCGATTTGACATCGAAGAAATAAGTCCTTTTGCCTGCTCTTACCGGCTTTGAATAGATTTCATCGCCGGAGCGATCGTGGGAGTAGCCTCCCTCATAATCATCGTTGTACATATCTCCCTTGCTAAATTTAATTATTTACCAAATATAAGGATAATTCTGAAAAATGGTAGTATCTTTGAGAAAATTTTGTGAAAAAGATACTGATTTGATTATGTTAGGTAGAAGAATTTTGAGGATAAAGGCTTTCAAGGTGCTGTATGGCTATGCATCTGTGGGCAAGATGACATTGGATGATGCGATGAAGGAACTGGAGTTGTCCTGCGAGGCGACACGTGACCTGTATCTGTTTATGCTGTCGATAGTTATGCCATTGACGGATGAGGCGAAGCACCGCATTGACCTTGCTAAGAACAAGTTCAATCCTACGGAGGAGGACCTGAATCCGAATACCAAGTTCGCTGACAATCAGGTGGCTGAAATCCTCAGGAACGATCCTGACTTCAAGAAGATGCTTGAACGCAAGAACCTCTCGTGGTCGCAGTATGACCTTCTCATCGGTTCTGTTTTAGATTCGCTCAAGGGCAAGAAGTATTTCCAGAACTATATGGCCGAGCCTTCCCGTTCGCTCAAGGAGGACTGCCGCCTTTTCATAAAGATATTTGAGAAGGAGTTTGTGGACAATCCGCAGCTCGCGGCCATTCTTGAGGACATTTCACTTTACTGGATTGATGATCTCGCTTATTCATTGACCTTCTGCTGCAGGACGATGGAGGATCTGGCCGCAGGCAAGGCTTGGCGGCTGCCGGATTTGTATATGAGCGACATTCTCAGGAAGAAGAATCCTGAAGCTGATGTGCAGAGCGACAAGGTGTTCGTTACCAGGCTGTTGAAGAACGCCTTTACCGGATACGAGGGCTATTACAGTCTCATCACGTCGTCTGTGAAAGGCTGGGAGGCGGACAGGTTGAACTCCATAGATATATCTATTGTTGCTCTCGGTCTGGCCGAGGCGGAGAGTTTCCCTGAGATTCCTCTGAAAGTCACTATCAATGAGTATGTTGAAATTTCCAAATACTACAGTTCTCCGAAGAGTTGCTCGTTCGTGAACGGCCTTCTGGACAAGCTTTGCGCGAAACTGGTGGCCGACGGCAAGATAGTCAAGAGCGGTGCAGGACTCGTGGAGTAGGATTGTCGTAAAAGGAAAATCTTTTATTATATTTGTAGAATAAATTATTATTGAAAATGAATATTCTTACTTTAATTCTTC
>OHJB01000729.1_pt1 | contig 15697 bp, 11 predicted proteins | sample 1568431 | NCBI WGS metagenome assembly OHJB01 (sample SAMEA3879594, study PRJEB24766) | human gut metagenome | biome: human-associated habitat; feature: feces | place: USA | collected 1985/1987 | reverse complement strand
AAATAATAAATACAACAAATTCACCCCCTATTATTGTTATATAAGGGATTATTTTAGAAATTAGCCAATAGTAGAGAACATAACAACCTTATCTAATTTTTTAAATAATAAGTATATGGTTTTACAATTATTATTTGTACTGACCGCTATTATCATAGGTGCACGCTTAGGCGGCATAGGTCTCGGAGTAATGGGCGGCGTAGGTTTGGGCATACTGACTTTTGTATTTGGCTTACAACCCACTGCACCACCGATAGACGTAATGTTGATGATAGCCGCCGTTATTTCCGCAGCTTCCTGCATGCAGGCGGCCGGCGGACTTGATTACATGGTAAAGTTAGCAGAAAAACTGCTGCGCAAGAACCCGTCTCAGGTTACTATCCTCAGCCCCATCGTCACCTACCTGTTTACTTTCGTAGCCGGTACAGGACACGTGGCATACTCGGTTCTTCCCGTCATTGCCGAAGTTGCAACCGAAACCAAAATCAGACCTGAGCGTCCGCTGGGTATCGCTGTCATCGCTTCACAGCAGGCTATCACGGCAAGTCCCATTTCGGCGGCTACAGTTGCACTGCTCGGCCTGCTTGCCGGATTTGACATCACTTTATTCGACATACTCAAAATAACGATTCCGGCAACAATCCTCGGCGTACTGGTAGGCGCATTGTGCTCCATGCGCGTGGGAAAAGAACTGATTGACGACCCGGAATATCAAAAACGTATGGCAGAAGGCTACTTCGACGGCAAGAAAGTGAAAATCGACGATGTAACAAACAAACGCCATGCTATGATTTCGGTACTCATATTTATCCTTGCCACGGCATTCATCGTTCTTTTCGGCTCATTCGAAGGGATGCGTCCTTCTTTCCTGATTGACGGAAAAACAGTTTCCTTAGGGATGTCCGCCATTATCGAAATCATCATGCTTTCGGCTGCCGCCCTCATTTTGCTGGTAACTAAGACAGACGGAATAAAAGCAACACAAGGCTCTGTCTTCCCGGCTGGAATGCAGGCTGTAATCGCCATCTTCGGCATTGCCTGGATGGGCGATACATTCCTGAATGGAAATATGGCGCAACTCACCGCCTCTATCGAAGGTATCGTACGCCAGATGCCCTGGCTGTTCGGCATCGCTTTGTTCGTCATGTCTATCCTGCTGTACAGTCAGGCAGCCACAGTACGCGCTTTAGTACCGCTGGGCATTGCTTTGGGCATATCGCCATATATGCTGATAGCCATGTTTCCTGCCGTAAACGGGTATTTCTTCATCCCGAACTACCCTACCGTAGTTGCAGCCATCAACTTTGACCGTACAGGAACCACCCGAATCGGTAAATATATACTCAACCACTCTTTTATGATGCCGGGTATCGTCTCTACGGCAGTTGCCATAGCCTTGGGATTATTATTCATACAATTTTTCTAAGCATATTTACCACCTATTTTTTAATTCAAACAAATTAAGTTATGAAAAGATTAGAAAAACTCAGCATGGTAGCCGTTATGCTACTGCTTTCCGTCACAATGGCTTTCGCTCAGCAGAAGCCTAACATCCATATCCTTGCCACCGGCGGAACCATTGCCGGAACCGGAACATCTGCAACCGCCACCAACTATACTGCCGGACAAGTAGCCATCGGTACGCTGCTCGATGCCGTACCCGAACTTAAAAACATAGCTAACGTAACCGGCGAACAAATTGTCAAGATAGGTTCACAAGACATGAACGATGATGTATGGCTGACTCTTGCAAAGAAAATTAACCAGCTTCTGAAACGCTCTGACATCGACGGCATCGTAATTACCCACGGAACCGATACGATGGAAGAAACGGCCTATTTCCTCAACCTGACAGTCAAGAGCGACAAACCGGTAGTTCTGGTCGGAGCAATGCGCCCCTCTACCGCTATCAGCGCCGACGGACCTCTTAACTTATACAATGCCGTCGTTGTGGCCGGAGCAAAAGAGTCCAAAGGGAAAGGCGTTTTAGTGGCAATGAACGGAAGCGTGCTTGGTGCTGCAAGCGTATTGAAGATGAACACTGTTGACGTGCAGACCTTCCAAGCTCCCAACGCGGGTGCACTCGGTTATGTACTGAACGGCAAGGTCACGTATAATATGTCGTCTGTAAAGAAACACACCACCCACTCGGTATTTGATGTTACCAATCTGAACTCACTCCCCAAAGTGGGAATTGTCTACAGCTATTCAAACATCGAGGCTGACATGGTGACTCCGATGCTGAGCAATGGCTATAAGGGTATCATCCATGCAGGAGTAGGCAATGGAAACATTCACAAGAATATATTCCCCGTATTAACGGAAGCCCGCAAGAAAGGTATTCTCGTAGTCCGTTCGTCAAGAGTGCCGACGGGTCCCACTTCGCTCGATGCAGAAGTAGACGACGCACAGTATCAGTTTGTCGCATCACAGGAACTAAATCCCCAGAAAGCACGTGTCCTGCTGATGCTTGCACTGACCAAAACCACCGACTGGAAACAGATTCAGGAATATTTCAACGAATATTAAAAACAGATAGAAATGATAAAGAAACTCACATTTATACTTCTGGCTGCGGGCTGTACACAAATCATGTACGCCCAAAGCACGGAGAAGAACGAGAAGTTCCTTGAAAACAAGACCCTGTTTGAAGAACTCACCAATGTAAAGAAAAAACAAGATAAGTTCAACTTATTCCTCAATATGCAGGGCAGCTTCGATGCAAACTTCCGCGACGGCTTCGAAGAGGGAGCTTTCAAAATGAGACAACTCCGCATTGAAGCCAAAGGAAATATCAACAACTGGCTTTCGTACCGATACAGGCAACGGCTGAACCGCTCGAACGACAGTAGCGGCAACATAGACAACCTTCCTACTTCCATTGACATTGCAGGGATAGGTGTGAAACTGGGAAAAGGATTTTCTATTTTTGCCGGTAAGCAATGCACCGCATACGGCGGTATCGAGTTCGACCTGAATCCTATCGAGATATATGAATACAGCGATATGATTGAGAACATGAGTAACTTCATGACCGGCTTGAACATCGGATATGACATCAATGCCCACCAGCAGTTGAACCTGCAAATACTGGACAGCCGCAACGGCTCTTTCAACAAGACGTATGGAGTTGAAACCGAAGACGGCGAACAGCCTAACATAGAATCGGGCAAGCTGCCGCTCGTATACACCCTGAACTGGAACGGTAATTTCAATGACGTATTCAAGACACGCTGGTCCGCCTCTATCATGAACGAAGCAAAGGACAAGAATCTTTATTATTTTGCATTTGGTAATGAATTGAACTTGAATAAGTTCAACATGTTCCTCGACTTCATGTACTCCAAAGAAGGTATTGACCGCAAGGGTATCATGACAGGAATAACGGGCAGTATGGAAGGACACAATGCTTTCGATGCCGGATATTTTTCAATGGTAACCAAGTTGAATTACCGTTTCCTGCCTAAATGGAACGCTTTCGTAAAAGGAATGTATGAAACAGCATCTCTCACCAAACAGCAGGGAGATTTGGAAAAAGGCAAATACCGCACCGCATGGGGTTATTTTGCCGGTGTGGAGTTCTATCCTATGGATACCAACTTGCATTTCTTCCTTACATACGTAGGACGTTCCTATGACTTCACCGCCCGCGCCAAAGCACTCGGACAAGAGAACTATTCTACAAACAGAGTATCGGTGGGATTCATTTATCAGTTACCGATGTTCTAGATTTTTACGTTGCTCCGCTTCCACCCGTTAGACAATGCTCGTTCCGAGCGTGCCCAAAAGAAAATCCCTCTCAGAAATAATCTGAGAGGGATTATTGAGGTTCCTGGCGGATTCGAACCGCCGTACACGGTTTTGCAGACCGCTGACTAAGCCACTCATCCAAGGAACCAATCTTTCTCGTTTGCGGTTGCAAAGGTAGTCATTTTTTTGAAACTACCAACTATCAACAGCATTTTTTCTTTATTTCTTTTTTACCGTCACTGCATTCCAAGCGTTTCTTTTCGTACAATTGCTTTAATTCACAGCCTGTTGCACAATTCTCGCAAGGATTACGTTTTTCTTTTACTTTCATGAAAAAAGCATAAACACGCTGTCCAATACGGACGATACACAACAATAAAATGAGAGCTACCGCCCAATTTTGCCAATTACTCATCCAAACAGCCCCCCTATCTGATAAATTGCAAAGGACACCACCCATGCAAGGACAGTAGTGTACACCGCTGCAAACAAAGCCCATTTCCAACTGCCCGATTCTCCTTTAATGGCCGCTAAGGTGGCGATGCACGGGAAATATATCAATACAAACACCATATAGCCAAAAGCCACCAACGGAGTAATCGGAATCCGTTCGCCCAAGCTCACCGCATCGGCTTCGGCATCATCTGCATACAGAACTCCCAGCGTACTTACCACCAGTTCCTTGGCCCCTACACCGGAAAGGATACCGACACCCAGTTTCCAATCAAAGCCTAACGGCGCTATCACTGGTTCAACAGCCTTGCCTATTCTGCCGATATACGAGTTTTCCTGCTGCTCGGCCACATCCTGATATGCATCGTGGTCCGGATAATACCCCAACGCCCATATCACAATGGAAGCCACCATGATGATACCTCCCATTTTGCGCAGATATTGCGCGCCTTTCTCCCAAGTACGGCGAAAAATGGACTTCGACGTCGGTATGCGGTAAGGGGGAAGCTCCATAACAAACGGCGTGTCATCTCCCTTTACCAGAAAGCGACAGAAAAGCCGTGCCATAACCACAGCCAGTAAAATGCCGATAGCATAGATTATCAGCAATACCAAACTGGCATTGTTCGGGAAAAACGCCCCCACCAACAGCAAATAAATAGGCAAACGTGCACTGCACGACATCAGCGGATTGATAAGCATGGTCACCAGTCGGCTCTTCCGGTTTTCAATAGTACGCGAGGCCATAATAGCCGGTACATTGCAACCGAATCCCATAATCAGAGGGATAAAAGACTTGCCGTGCAATCCCATCTTATGCATTATCTTATCCATGATAAAGGCGGCACGCGCCATATATCCGGAATCCTCCATCAAAGATATGAAGAAATATAGAATCAAGATATTGGGCAAAAAGACAATCACCCCGCCTACACCGCCGATAATGCCGTCCACCAACAAATCCTTCAGCGGCCCTTCAGACATATTGTCACGCACCAGACTACCCAACGCACCTACCAGCCATTCAATGCCCTGCATGGGATAATCTCCCAAGATGAATGTTCCTTCAAACATCAGATACAGGAACAGAAAAAAGATGGGATACCCCCATACGCGATGCGTCACAATGGAATCTATCACACGCGTTGTACGTGTCGTATCCTCTTGCTTGTCCACATAGGTTTCGCGAAGCGCGCCGGCGATAAAACCGTATTTGGCATCTGTTATGGCCTGCTCGCTATCTTCGTTTATTGCATTGCGCAGGCGTTGCACTTCGCGGTTACGGACTTCAATAATATCCTTCCCATTGGGAAACTCCTGTACGGTCTTCTCCAAATCCTCGTCATTCTCCAGCAACTTAATAGCAAGAAAGCGCGTGGAGTATTTATACCGTATATTCTCGTTGACACTGATTATGCGTTTCACCTCTTCAATGCTCCGCTCCAATTCCGGCCCGTGATTGATATGAATGTGGCGGTAAAAGCCTGCCGGATGCTCCTTCTCCTCCTTATGAGTGCCAAAATCGTGGTCGGGTACATACTCCTTGTGCCAGTTGCGCAAATCATTCAGGATTTCGGCACGTATCTTACCTTTTTTATCCAAAAAATCACCACCCTCGTAAATGCCGATGATAATATGGAAAAGCTGTTCTATGCCTTTTCCGGTGCGACTGATGGTAGGCAGCATCGGCACGCCAAACAACTGACCGAGCTTTACGTAATCCAACGTGTTCCCGCTTGCTTCCAGTTCGTCGTACATGTTAAGCGCGATAACCATACGCACGTTCATGTCAATCAACTGGGTGGTGAGATACAGGTTCCGTTCCAGATTGGAAGAGTCCACCACATTAATAATGATATCCGGAGTTTCGTTGATGATGTGATGGCGCACATAAATCTCTTCGGGAGAATAGGCAGAAAGCGAATAAGTGCCAGGCAAGTCGACGATGCGGAAATGATACCCCTGAAAGTCAAAATACCCCTCTTTAGCATCTACGGTGACACCGCTGTAATTACCCACATGCTCGTGCGAACCCGAGGCGATGTTGAAAAGGGATGTCTTGCCGCAATTGGGATTACCCACCAAAGCGACATTGATGGTGCGGCGTTTTCCCAAAGCGATACGTTTCAGTTCCTCTTCGTCCAAACGCATATCTTCGCTCCATCCCTCGTGATAGTCGAGCTGCACGGACTCCCGACACATTTCCTTTTCACCGACAATCTCAATCATCTCAGCTTCCTGACGCCGTAAAGAGATTTCATATCCCATCACCTTATACTTGATGGGGTCTTTCAGAGGGGCGTTCAGCAACACCTCAACGGTTTTCCCCTTGATAAATCCCATTTCCACGATTCGCTTACGGAAACCTCCGTGTCCCAGCACTTTAACGATTACTCCCTTCTCACCGGTTTTCAATTCGGACAAACGCATAGTCTTCTGCCTTTTTTATTTTTGCCGCAAAGATAAAGGATAAGTCCGTATAGCGCAAATAATTTAGAATGTTTTTAAATAAGAGGTGTCAAAGAGAGCCGATTCTGCATTGTAAGCAAGCTGACAACGGTCTGCCAAAGCAACCTTTCGGCACGGAAGTAACAAAATCCGGGAAGAAACATGTATATTTGCCGCTATGGAAAAGGAAAAAGTAGCACAATATATCAACCGGAAACAGCTTTTGCAACCGACAGACAAGGTACTTGTCGCCCTAAGTGGCGGTGCGGATTCCGTCGCTTTATTACGACTGTTGCAAGCATCGGGCTACGACTGCGAAGCTGCGCACTGTAATTTTCACCTGCGAGGTGCAGAATCCGACAGAGATGAGGCATTTGTCCGCCAACTGTGCGTAAAACAACAAGTACCGCTACACACCGTCCACTTCGACACCGCGCGCACTGCCGAAGAACGGCACATCTCCATTGAAATGGCCGCACGCGAACTACGTTACGGATGGTTTGAGGAAATACGGCAGAAAATCAATGCCGACGCCATTGCCGTGGCCCATCACCAGGACGACAGCGTGGAAACCCTCCTGCTGAACCTGATACGTGGTACGGGCATCAACGGGTTACGGGGAATACGCCCCAAAAACGGGCACATCGTACGTCCGTTGCTTTGCCTGGAACGCAAAGAAATCATCAGTTATCTGAACCGCATAGGGCAGGATTACGTAACGGACAGCACCAATCTGCAGGATGAATACACTCGTAACAAAATACGCTTGAACCTGTTGCCCATGATGCAGGAAATCAACCCATCCGTCAAAGAAAGCATTCTCAACACCGCCGAGCATCTGGATGGCGCATCCGCCATATATAAACAAGGGATAGACGAAGGCATAAAACGGGTGCGGACAGCAGAGGGCATCTGCATCGAGAGACTGATGCAGGAACCGGCCCCCGCAACATTACTGTTTGAAATCCTATACCCGCTCGGCTTTAACACTGCCCAAATCAGAGACATATACCGTTCGCTGGAAGGACAGCCGGGAAAAATCTTCACTTCGGAACATTGGTGCATCGTGAAAGACCGCGAATATCTGCTGATTGAAGCACACCGACACCCCATACAACCCGCACTGGCAATGGAAGAACATGTCTTTACCCCGGACTTTGTCATTCCCCGCGACAAGAACACTGCCTGCTTTGATGCGGATAAACTGACACATCCTCTCCTTCTGCGCCCCTGGCGACAAGGGGACTCTTTTATTCCATTCGGCATGAAAGGCCGGAAAAAAGTAAGCGACTATATGACCAACCGGAAGTTCTCCCTCTTGCGCAAAGAGCAGCAATGGGTATTATGTTGCGGCGAAGAGATTATCTGGCTGATAGGTGAAAGAACGGACAACCGTTTCCGCATCGGTGCCTCTACAAAACGGGTACTCACAGTCCGGCTTCTTCCCGCCGGGGACAGTCCTGTCACACCCTGAGCCCCAAGCGGTATAACTCTGCATCCGAAGAGTACCCCATTATCCATTTCATCTTTAGGTTAGAGATACAGAACTTTAACCTAAAAACGGATCTCTCCAGCCAAAAGACACCCATCTTCAGGCCGGAGATAAAGTTCTTCTCCTATATTTACCGGCTTCTTACCTTAAGAGAACATCTCTCCTCTCCGACAAGAATCCTTCTCCTTAAGAACCTGCTTAAATCTTCTTCAGCACTCCTTGTTTGAAGATATTTTTCTATTTTTATTCGTCACATACCCCGTTATGCTTCTTATAAAAACAAAAAACAGACCGGATAGAGCTTCAAAAGAAGCTGAAAATACTCTTTGAACTCAATTTATGCCCGAAGGCAGATATGCCAGAATCTACTTACAAGATAATCCTATTTTCCTTCTGCTTCTTAAAGCAATCGGCAAGCAAGGCGGCAAACGGCGTATCAAAAGTACGGGCCTTTTGCGGACACCCTTTTACACAAGCACAGCAGCGAATACACTTTTCCACATCGGTAGTACACTCATCGCCTTTCGCGATGGCGCCTGCCGGACAATGCTTCACGCAGTATCCGCAATGGTTGCAAAGTTCTGTGTCGACAGCCGGAATGCGCGGCATAGGAACTCCGCTTTTGCGTAGTTTCACCACCTTCCGCAAGAAACGGAATAACGGAAAAAATGCCTGACGGGGACGTTGAATACGGTTGACGTCAACGGCATAGAGCTTATCCATGTCGGCTGCCGCTTCGATTTTAGTCCGTATCTTAGCGCCGAAAGTTTCTGCAAACTGCAAGTCATCTGCATCCGGTCGCCCTGCAGCTATGGGATTTTGCTGCGTACTGTACGAATGCTCGCCTACAAACGTAGCACCGGCAATCACTTTAAATCCTCTGTCCGATGCAAATGCGTCCAACTCCACCAATGCTTTTTCATAGGCACGGTTACCATACACAGCAACCAGCACTGCCGGAGCACCGGAAGCATGAACGTCTTTCATCCGCTCCAATGCCAGGGGTGCCACCTTCCCGCCATAGACGGGGACGGTTATTACCGTCAAGGTGTTTTCAGGAATTTCCAATTTGCCGGCCGGGTGGAAAGTAAGGTCTGTCCGGGCAACATCGGAAATGCCCGTACCGCGAACAATCGCCTCGCCCACTTGTTTAGAGGTATGGGTAGGCGAAAAAGTAATCAAACGAACTGCATATATATTCATAAATCTGTTTCTTATATAATAATGAAACAAAGATAGACTTTTAAAATTAAAAAAAAGACGATTTATTTATGAAACCAAAAATTATTATTACCTTTGTGCCGTTGAAACATTCTGCAACTCCTTGCTGAGGTGAGGATTGTTAGTCAGATTTCCGGTTCAATAACAAATATCCCTATTAAATCATAATTTACAAAAGGTAGACTTACCGATATAAGTAAAAACCATTCACACATATACTATATGCATAATATCATTCAATTAAACGACAAAAATTTGTCGGAACTGCAAGCTATTGCCCAAGAATTGGGTATCAAAAAAACAGACTCTCTCAAAAAAGAAGAACTCGTTTACAAGATACTTGACGAACAAGCCATTGCTGGAGCAACCAAGAAAGTAGCAGCCGACAAATTAAAAGAAGAACGTAAAGGGGACAAGCAAAAACGTTCTCGCGTAACGGTCAAGAAAGAAGCAGCGGACAAGGTATTCACAGCCAATAAGAACGGTGAACTCACAAAAGGGAAAACCGAAGAAGCACCTGCCGTACAAGCTTCCGTACAAGCAGCAGAGGCGGCTAAAGAACCGGCCGTAGCCGCAACTCCCGCAGCAGAGACTGAAGTTCCCAAACGCAAACCGGGACGTCCTCGCAAAGTAAAACAAGAAGCGGCTCCCGTAGCGGAAACACCTAAAACCGTTCCGGCAGAAACTAAAGTAGAAACTACAGAGCCGAAAAAAGCAGAACCCAAGAAAGTTGTTGCAGCCTCCCAGCCTACACCGGATGAAAGTCCTGTCTTGCCGGAAGCAGAGGATGACTTTATCCCCATCGAGGATTTGCCAACCGAAAAAATAGAACTGCCGTCAGAGCTCATCGGCAAATTCGAAGCCACCAAAGCAGAAACTCCCGTTCCTGCAACAGAGCAACCGCAACAACGCTCCCGTCTTCGCCTCCGCGATAACAATACGCCATACAACAACAATCGTAACAATAACAACCAGCGTCCTGCACAACAGCAGCAACGTCCTGCACAACAACAGAACAACAACGAGAATTATGTTGCTCCCGAACGCAAGCCGGCAATAGAACGTGAAAAGGCGTACGAATTCGACGATATACTCACAGGAACCGGCGTATTGGAAATCATGCAGGACGGTTATGGATTCCTGCGCTCATCCGATTATAACTACCTTTCTTCTCCCGATGATATTTACGTTTCACAATCACAAATCAAGCTGTTCGGCCTGAAGACCGGTGATGTAGTGGAAGGTGTTATCCGTCCACCCAAGGAAGGAGAGAAATATTTCCCGCTGGTAAAAGTATCCAAGATTAACGGACGTGACCCGGCTTTTGTACGCGACCGTGTACCGTTCGAACATCTCACCCCGCTCTTCCCGGACGAGAAATTCAAACTTTGCAAAGGCGGATATTCCGACTCCCTGTCTGCCCGCGTAGTAGACCTCTTTGCGCCCATTGGTAAAGGCCAGCGCGCACTAATCGTAGCACAGCCCAAAACGGGTAAGACTATTCTGATGAAGGACATTGCCAACGCCATTGCAGCCAACCACCCGGAAGTGTACATGATTATGCTATTGATTGATGAACGTCCGGAAGAAGTTACCGACATGGCCCGTACCGTAAATGCAGAGGTTATTGCCTCTACTTTCGACGAACCGGCAGAACGTCACGTGAAAATAGCAGGCATTGTTTTGGAGAAGGCCAAAAGAATGGTAGAATGCGGACATGACGTTGTTATCTTCCTTGACTCCATAACACGTTTGGCACGTGCCTACAATACTGTTTCCCCGGCTTCGGGTAAAGTATTGTCCGGAGGTGTGGACGCCAACGCACTGCACAAGCCGAAACGCTTCTTCGGTGCTGCCCGCAACATTGAAGGCGGTGGTTCGCTGACCATCCTTGCTACGGCGCTTATAGATACCGGTTCCAAAATGGACGAAGTGATCTTTGAAGAGTTCAAAGGTACTGGTAATATGGAACTGCAACTCGACCGCAACCTGTCCAACAAGCGCATCTTCCCGGCTGTCAATATCGTTGCTTCCAGCACTCGTCGCGATGACTTGCTGCAAGACAAGCAAACGCTGGATCGCATGTGGATTCTCCGCAAGTATCTTGCCGATATGAACCCGATAGAAGCAATGGACTTCGTAAAAGACCGTTTGGAAAAAACCAAAGACAACGATGAATTCCTGATGAGCATGAACGGTTAAATGCCTACACGGAAAAGAAGCAACTAAGATATAAAAAAATATTTGAAAAAGAGCGGAATAGCATAAGATATTCCGCTCTTTTTCAATATTATTATATAATAAAAAGCAAAAGCATAGAGAATAAGCATGATTTCAGTCTTCCCGTCAGTTGGAACGGAATATTTTATGCTTCAGGGCAATCTGCCGCAAAACCGTAATAATATTCTGTCCTTAAAAGAAGGCAGTTACAGGTATTTTTTGTACTTTTGCGCCTCAATAAGAGTAATTTGTAATTTAGTAATTGTAATTAGATACTATGTTCGATAATTTAAGCGAGAGACTTGAGAGGTCGTTTAAAATTTTGAAGGGTGAAGGTAAAATCACCGAAATTAATGTAGCGGAAACGCTGAAAGACGTGCGTAAAGCACTTTTGGATGCAGACGTAAACTATAAGGTTGCCAAGAGTTTTACTGATACCGTTAAGGAAAAAGCTTTAGGACAAAACGTGCTGACAGCTGTAAAACCCAGCCAGTTAATGGTAAAAATCGTACACGATGAGTTAACACAACTCATGGGTGGCGAAACTGCGGAAATCAATATTGATTCCAAACCGGCTGTTATTTTGATGTCCGGTCTGCAAGGTTCCGGTAAGACTACTTTCTCCGGAAAGTTGGCACGCATGCTGAAAACCAAAAAGAACCGGAAGCCCTTATTGGTGGCTTGCGACGTTTACCGCCCCGCCGCTATCGAACAGTTGCGCGTACTGGCAGAGCAGATCGAAGTGCCCATGTATTCCGAACCTGATAGCAAAGACCCGGTGAGCATAGCCCAAAACGCCATACAGGAAGCTAAAGCCAAAGGATATGACCTCGTAATCGTCGATACAGCCGGTCGTCTGGCCGTAGACGAAGAGATGATGAACGAAATCGCCGCCATCAAATCCGCCATCAATCCGAATGAAATCTTGTTCGTAGTGGATTCCATGACCGGACAGGATGCCGTAAACACAGCCAAAGAATTCAACGAACGTCTGGACTTCAATGGTGTGGTATTGACCAAGTTGGACGGTGACACTCGCGGTGGTGCCGCCCTTTCTATCCGTACTGTAGTAAACAAGCCTATCAAGTTTGTAGGAACCGGCGAAAAGCTGGACGCTATCGACCAATTCCACCCTGCCCGTATGGCAGACCGTATTCTGGGTATGGGCGACATCGTGTCATTGGTAGAGCGTGCACAAGAACAATATGATGAAGAAGAAGCCAAACGTCTGCAAAAGAAAATTGCGAAGAACCAGTTTGACTTCAACGACTTCCTGAGCCAGATTGCACAAATCAAAAAAATGGGTAACTTGAAAGAACTCGCTTCCATGATACCGGGGGTAGGCAAAGCTATCAAGGATATCGATATTGACGACAATGCTTTCAAAAGCATCGAAGCGATTATCTACTCCATGACTCCGGAAGAACGCAGCAACCCGGCCATCCTAAACGGCTCACGCCGCCAGCGTATCGCCAAAGGCAGCGGCACGAACATTCAGGAAGTAAACCGTTTGCTGAAACAGTTCGACCAGACCCGTAAAATGATGAAAATGGTGACCGGCAGCAAAATGGGCAAGATGATGCCGAAACTGAAACGATAAGAAAGAAAAATATCCTGCATATAAATCCCGCTAATTTCATAGTTCGAATGAAGTCAGCGGGATTTTTGCTTTATTCGGTTATTTGACCTATTTTTGCGAATAATGCCATGTAAATAATAACCAATACAATAATATTGAATATGACACTAATTGACGGAAAAGCAATTTCCGAACAGGTAAAACAGGAAATTGCAACAGAAGTAGCTGAGATAGTGGAGCGCGGCGGAAAACGCCCGCATTTGGCAGCTATCCTTGTAGGACACGACGGTGGCAGCGAAACCTATGTAGCAGCCAAAGTAAAAGCTTGTGAAGCATGCGGATTCAAGTCCTCGCTCATTCGTTATGAGACAGATGTAACGGAAGAAGAGCTGCTGGCGAAAGTGCGCGAACTGAATGAGGATGCAGATGTAGACGGTTTTATCGTCCAGCTGCCTTTGCCAAAACATATATCGGAACAAAAAGTGATTGAAACAATCGACTACCGCAAGGATGTGGATGGCTTCCATCCTATCAATGTAGGACGTATGTCCATAGGATTGCCTTGTTACGTTTCCGCAACTCCTAACGGAATTCTTGAATTGCTGAAAAGATACAAAATAGAAACTTCCGGAAAGAAATGCGTTGTACTGGGGCGCAGCAATATCGTAGGCAAACCCATGGCTGCCCTAATGATGCAAAAGGCTTATCCCGGTGACGCCACAGTAACCGTTTGCCACAGCCGCAGTAAAGCCCTGGTAAAAGAGTGCCAAGAAGCCGATATTATCATCGCAGCTATGGGACAACCTAACTTTGTAAAAGCGGAAATGGTGAAAGAAGGCGCAGTTGTCATTGATGTAGGTACTACCCGTGTACCGGACGCAACCAGAAAATCCGGTTTCAAGCTGACCGGTGATGTCAAGTTCGATGAAGTAGCTCCCAAATGTTCATTCATCACTCCCGTACCTGGTGGTGTAGGTCCCATGACCATTGTCTCTTTAATGAAGAATACATTGTTGGCAGGCAAGAAAGCTATTTATCAATAATAAGGATGATGAAAGCGCTCATCTCCCTTATCTTTCTACTATATAGCGTAACCCTTTCCTCACAGGAAAGGATTACGCTATTATTTGTAGGAGACTTAATGCAACACCGGGCGCAAATAGATGCCGCCCGCACTTCCGACGGGAAATATGATTATTCTCCTTGTTTCTCCCTTATAAAGGAAGAAATCTCCCGTGCCGATATTGCAATAGGTAATCTTGAAGTGACTCTCGGTGGAAAACCTTATCAAGGCTATCCTACTTTCAGTGCACCCGACGAATATCTGCAAGCTATCAAAGATGCCGGATTCGACGTTCTTCTCACAGCAAACAATCATTGCCTGGATCGCGGCAAGGCAGGATTGGAACGAACCATCACACAAATCGAATCATTTTCCATACCCTATGCAGGTACTTACCGGAACGCTATAGAACGTAAACAACTCTATCCTCTCTTCATCCGGAAAAAAGGTTTCTGCATAGCCATACTCAACTACACTTACGGCACTAATGGAATCAAGGCATCTGCACCCAACATCGTCAATTACATTGACAAAAAAACAATTCTAAAAGACATACATAGCGCCCAAGCCGTACGCCCGGATGCTATTATAGCCTGTATGCATTGGGGAGAAGAATATCAATCACTCCCGAACCGTGAGCAATGCGAGCTTGCCGACTGGTTGCTGAAACAGGGGGTGACCCATATTATCGGTTCGCATCCGCACGTAACCCAGCCTATGGAATTACGCACGAACGGCAATCAACAGCATGCCATCGTCTATTCTTTAGGAAACTTCATCTCCAATATGAGCGCTGCAAATACAGACGGTGGACTCATCTTTACGCTGCAACTTGAAAAATATCCTCTCCCCAAGCCCATCCGTCCATTACAAAACCATTCAAGTCATTCACCGTCGCCCGAATCTTTTGCCTCTTCTTTTCCATTCGCCCGTGTCGTCCGATGCGGATACACTTTAGTATGGACCGGCCGCCCCACTCTCACCGGAGAAAAAAATTACATTTTATATCCTTCTTACTCACCACATAGCCATTTGCCGCAATCAGCCCGTAACCGTCTGAATATCTTCATTAAAAACACTCGAAAGTTCCTGGTACAGCATAATACAGAAATTTATGAAAATAATAAATAGCTATTTTTTTGCAAAAAAAACGCCAAAACATTTGTAATATCAAAGATTATCCATATCTTTGCACCGCATTTAAGAAATGCAACAACATGGTGACTGTAGTTCAGTTGGTTAGAGCGTCAGATTGTGGTTCTGAATGTCGAGGGTTCGAGTCCCTTCAGTCACCCAATAAAAAGAGGAATTTCAGTGATAATTTTCCTCTTTTTTTATTATATACCCCCTTTACCGGGACTCAGGGTTCAGTTCGAAAAAGGGTCAACGTAAAAACCTGAGGGATTCATAGGGGTCAACGTAAAAACCTGAGGGATTCATAGCTTATGCATAAATTTTCGCCAGTCTGAAC
>OHJB01000719.1_pt1 | contig 15870 bp, 13 predicted proteins | sample 1568431 | NCBI WGS metagenome assembly OHJB01 (sample SAMEA3879594, study PRJEB24766) | human gut metagenome | biome: human-associated habitat; feature: feces | place: USA | collected 1985/1987 | reverse complement strand
ATGGATTACAACCAAAAGCATCGTGGTGATGTATATGCCACTCACGGCATGGGCCCGGCTTGCCAATTACTTGACATCCACCGTGGCGACAGGATGGACTATCTGGTTTCAATGGCGACCGTTTCGGTTGCAGGTCTGGAACTGGCCAAGAAGAACATGGGCGCCGAGACATTCGCGAACGGGGACCAGACTTCCACGCTGATTCATACTGTCAATGGCAAGACCATCCTTCTTCAGCACAATGTCTATACACCTCGTCCTTATGACAGGATGTATCAGGTGGTCGGCACGAAGGGATATGCGGAAAAGTATCCTTCACCTGGATTCGCTTTCGAACCTGACCAGATCAATGGCGATGCGGATTACGAGAATCTTTCAGCGCATAATTTCGTTCCCGGAGATGTCTATAAGGAACTTCTGAAGAAGTATCAGAGCCCTATTGTCAAGGATATTGAGGAGAAGGCGAAATCGGTCGGCGGACATGGCGGCATGGATTTCATCATGGATTACCGTCTGGTATGGTGCCTCAGGAACGGCAAGCCGCTTGACATGGATGTTTATGATGCGGCCGAGTGGTCCTGCATCGGTGACCTGTCTGCAGCTTCCATCGAAAATGGCAGCAAACCGGTCCTCGTGCCTGATTTTACACGTGGCAAATGGAATAAGATCCAGGGCTACCGCCATTCAGAATAACCGTCCCGAGTCCCATAAATGATGGTCAATGAAGATTGAAGAAGCCATATTATATGTGCTTGCAGAGCGGAACGGAGGACTGCGCACAGAACAGATTGCGGAGATCATAAACCGGAGACGGCTTCATGTCCGGAAAGACGGTAAGCCTGTGACCTCAACCCAGGTCTATGCGGTCGTGATGCGCTATCCTGACACTTTCGTCAAGGCAGAAGGGCGCATCATGCTGATGATATGAGTTCCGGCCGCTTTACAGATAGTCGGTGTAGAGGATGCCGTCGAGGTGGTCGCACTCGTGCTGGAAGATGACGGCGGTGAACCCCTGTATGCTTTCGGTGGTGTCTCGTAAGGTGCTGACGGAGGTGTATGTGATGTCAATGTCGCGGTAGCGGGCTACTTTACCTCGTTTTCCGGGAATGCTGAGGCATCCTTCGAAACCAAGTTCCTTTTCACCACGGCATGCGGAAATGCTTATGTTGGGATAGACCTCAAAAGGCTCACCTTCCTTGTCGAAACGCTGTACCGCTACTATGCGTCTGGATATCCCCACTTGAGGGCCGGCGATACCGACTCCGTCCTCCTCAGGTGAGGTTACCGTAGTTATCATCTTTTCGGCAAGACGTTGATACTCATTGCTTTTCAGCCCTTTTTCGCTGATTCGACGACACTCTTTCCTCAGTGTCAATGAATCTGCTGCGTCATTGACAGTAAGCACGCGCATAGTGGCTCTTTCATCTCTGATAAGCTCCATTTCAGCAGAGCTCCATCCGCTACGATTGCCGCACGAGATGGCTGTCGCAGTCATCATTGAGGTAAGAATAATACCGAGAGTCCTCATGTTGTCATTTTTTTTATCAATGCAAAAATACATAATTTACAGCATTTGCGCGTCGGTTTTAGAACATCTATCCTCCTTTTTTTGTCACAAAAGTCTCATGCATTGTTCCTACATTTGCAGCCAAATTTGGAAAATCATGAATTTTATAAGGCACAGCAATTCATTCAGGGAATCTTACATCGACACTCTCGGTAAACTATATGAATATTCGACGCGCAGGTATGCGAAGAATCGGATGTCGAAAGTCATTGATGCTGAGCACGAATATACATACGAGCAGTTCAGGCGGACATGTGAGATGCTGTCGAAGAGGCTGACGCAATTCGGAATCGGGGCGTCTGACAAGGTGGCGATCCTGGCGCAGAACATGCCGGAGTGGACTGTCGCATTTTTCTCGACCGTTCCGTTCGGACGCATTGCCATTCCAATTCTTCCGGAATCGTCTGCCAATGAGGTGACCAATATCCTGAACCATTCGGAGTCCAAGGTGCTTTTCGTCTCGAAGAAGCTTCTGCCGAACGTCACACAGGAATGCATTGACAAACTTACGCTGGTCATAGATATCGAGACTTTCGAGGAAATCAAGAAGGACGACAGCAAGTTCCGCTGCGACGGCAAGGTGGCAATGCCGATGCCGGATGATATCGCCACAATCATTTATACATCAGGCACTACGGGCAATGCCAAGGGCGTGGTTCTGAGTCACAGGAATCTCACTTCCTGCGTGATTTCCTGCTGGCATTCGCAGCGCAGGACGGAGAAGGACCGCTGGCTTTCGATTCTCCCGATGTCACATACATTGGAACTGACTTTAGGAGTGCTGTATCCGATGTTCGTGGGCGCGAGCGTATATTATATGTCGAAGCCGCCGGTGCCGGCACTGCTGCTGAATGCAATGCAGGTGGTCAAACCGACGACAATTCTTTCCGTGCCGCTTATCATAGAGAAAATTTACAGGAACAGTATCGTGCCGACCATACGGAAAAGCCGGATGCTGAGCTGGATGGACAAGAACATGAACTGGCTGATGTGCAAACTCATTGGCCTGAAACTGAAGAAGACTTTCGGCGGCCATGTGTCGTTCTTCGGCATCGGCGGCGCGAAGCTGGACATTGAGGTGGAGCGTTTCCTCCTGAAGGCGGGTTTCCCGTACGCCGTTGGATATGGATTGACGGAGACTTCTCCGTTGCTGAGTTTCACGGTCGGGCGAAGCCGGTTCCCGGGTTCTATCGGCGTTCCGGTCCGCAATGTAGAGCTGCGACTTGACAATGTCAATCCGGAAACCGGTGAGGGTGAGATAGTTGCGAAGGGACCGAATGTCATGCTCGGTTATTACAAGGATCCGGAGCGCACCCGAAAGGCGTTCACGAAGGATGGCTGGTTCAGGACCAATGACCTGGCGTGTCTGGATGAGAAGGGGCGTTACTTTATCAAGGGGCGTCTTAGCAACATGATTCTCGGGGCTTCGGGGGAGAACATCTATCCGGAGGAGATCGAACAGGTCATCAACAATATCGATGACGTGAACGAGTCCATCATCATTCCGCGTGACGGCAAACTGGTGGCGCTGGTGACGTTCAATGAGAATGCCATCGACTGGAACCAGGAGGGCGAGGATGAGTTCTTCCGCAAGATCGAAGAGTACAAGTCAATGATTCTGAACATCGTAAACAAGAATGTCAACCGTACTTCGAAGGTAAGCGCCGTCCAGATTCTGCGTGAGCCGTTCGAGAAGACCGCCACCCGCAAAATCCGCCGTTTCAAGTATTTCGACGTGAAGGGGATATAGGGGGAAGGTGATGGCCGATATCTTCGGCTTTTTTGTTAAAAATTCGTGCGTTTTTTTAACAAAATGGGTTTTATTTCTCGTTTGGTTTAAAAAAGCCGCGTTTTTTTAACCAAATGACAGGCTTGTTGCTAATGTGACATATTTGTCATAACTTAGTTGAGTGACATCCGCGACAACAACACGGATAGCGCCACTAAACTATACCGAAAAAAAACTATGTCAGAATTTAGAGAACGCGAAAATTTCTGCCTGCGCACATTCGAGATGAATGGTCCGTATTGGCATTTGTTTACTTCCGGAAAGGAAACCCCTCAGATATTCAAGAAAAAGGAAGACTTTGGGTTCGCTATGAACGTCATCGCTCAGACAGCATTGAAGTACAACGAAATCAAGATTCTTACCTTCGAGTTAATGGGAAATCATCTCCATATATTGGCTGAAGGGCCTAAGGAGCAAGTTCTTGCATCATTTGGCTTTATAAGAAAACGACTTGGACGAGGATTGAAAGACAGCTTTCCGGATAGTTTGCCTAAAGGATTTGCGCCTTCGCTAAAAGAAGTTACTTCTTTGGATGCCATGCGCAATACCATAGTCTATATCAATCGAAATGGTTTCGTAGCTGATGCCAATCACACCCCATATAGTTATCCGTGGGGTGCAGGAAGTTATTTCTTCGGTCTTTCGCACTCCTTCGATACGACATTTAAAGACACGACTACAAAGCAACGCTTCGACATGTTCCATGGCCGAATTCCGGATATTCCCGATGATTGGCCCATGGCAGCGGAGGGCTATTTGATACCGACAGGATATTGTGCCTTACAATTCGCAAAATCCATGTTCCGTAATGCCCATCACTATTTTTCAATGCTTTTTAAAAACGTGGAAGGCTATAGTGGTGTCGCATCTGAAATAGATGACGAAGAGTATCTTACAGACAGCGAACTGTTCTCGCAACTAAGCAATATCTTACGAGAAAGGCATCAATCAGCATCCTTACGCGAACTCTCAAAGGCCCAGAAACTCGACCTTGCACGCACACTCCATTATGAATTGCGCTCATCGAACAGTCAAATCCGACGAGTACTTGGACTAACTCAATATGAAGTAGATTCGCTGTTTCCTATGTCGGCGAAGAAATGAGTTACCTGCAAACTGTTGCATTGTCATTGACAAATTGGCACGGATATAAATTTGGAGCTGTAGTAGCAAAATTGGCACATAAGTTGCACGCTGTCAGATAACAACGGCTTAGTGAGGCTGTTGTGAAGAGAGTGTTTTTAATTTATAATGATTATGATTACCGAGAAATTGCAGAATGCGGTAAACGATCAGATTACCGCTGAGTTATGGTCTTCAAATCTGTATCTCCAGATGGCTTTCCACTTTGAGAAAGAAGGTTGGGATGGTTTTGCACATTGGATGCACAAGCAGTCTGATGAAGAAAGGAATCATGCAATAATGCTCGCCAACTATCTTGCAAAACGTGGCGGCGAGGCTAAAGTAAACATGATCGATGTCGTTCCGAGTGGTTGGGGCAGCGTAAAAGAGGTCTTTGCCAATGTCGCTGAGCATGAGCGCCACGTGTCAAGGCTTATAGATGACCTTGTGGACGTAGCTTCTGCAGAGAAGGACAAGGCTACTCAGGATTTCCTTTGGGGATTTGTCCGTGAGCAAGTTGAGGAAGAGGCTTCTGTCGATGCTATCGTGAACAAGATCGAAAGATGCGGTGACAGCGGATTGATTTTCCTGGATTCCGAACTTGCGAAAAGATAGACATTGACTTGTATTTATGAGTTGTCGAAACTTTCTGGTGAGCATTGTCACATTGCTCTTCATGTTAACCCCGGCTGCCGGACAGACGGGGCTTTATTCGTATAAGGGAGGTTATTTTCTCCGAAACGGATCGCATTGGGAAGAATACCGTCCTGACAGCAAGATAGGTGTCTGGGCGACATACGAGCAGTATAACGAAGAGAACAACTTCTTCAATATCAAGAATTCCAGCTGCAGCGTGAGTGTGCCGAAAAACACTTCATGCAACTTTTTCTATGCCCTGCCGGGCGGTGAATGGAGTGAGGTTTACACTACAAGTGAAATCTACGATTACATGCCGAGCGACGCGCGGGATATATACTGTTACAAGGGTGGATATTTCGTCAGGGACGGCTTGGATTGGTATGAATATCGTCCGGGCAACAAACATGATGTGTGGAATTCTTACAAGCAGGTAAATAGTGATATCAATTTCATATACCTGACCAGCGAGAACGGCGATTTCCATATCGGAATTCCGAAGTCGGAATCAGCTGGCAGCATATACATGAAGACGGGCGACGGAGACTGGACTGCAATTTACACATTGACAGGGATTTATGATTGCGGAAAGGGGTATGAGTATTCCATTCCTTTCGGGAGTCAGCATACCGGGGATTCAACTGACAGTCTGTCAATATATACCCGCATCAACATTGACAACAACGGAACGTGCCAGGTGCGGTATTCGGACAAGGCGTTTCCGTTCAAATATTCATCAGAGAACCTGTATGAAGCCTCGTACGGAGATGTCGGCTCCATGTTTTTCATGATGTTCGCAGGCTACACCGGTGACACCAAGGGATTTGTCCTGTACCGGGACAATGACAACAAAGATGAAGTCTTGTCATATACCAGCACGTCCGGCATAACCGTATGCACTGTCACAGATGTCCCCGGACTTGGAACGATGGAGTTCAGGGACTGCCTTGACGAATCGCCCGGCGAACAGATTCACGAAAAGATAGCTAATCTGGAGTTCTAGATGCAAGTCCGTCCAGACTTGGTCGTTTGACGCGCCCCGGCGGAGGTAGAGCCTCTGGAGGTTCGCTGCGCTCATCCCGTCAGGCTGTCGCCTGACACCCGTTCACAAGGAAAGGCCGCTGAAAAAGTCCTCTTGATAGCATAGGAAGCACACTCAAATAATTCGTAAACTATTTGGTCTTTTACGGATTATTTCGTATCTTTAATGTGTTGAAAAACAAATTGTTATGCTTCCAATACAAGGTACTATACGCTTCTCTGAATACTCGTCTCTGTATGACCTCATTGTCCCAAAAGACAACAAACTACGTCTGATCAATGACCTTGTTGATTTTTCTTTCATCTATGATGAATTAAACGGGAAGTATTGCCAGGATAATGGCCGTATGGCTGAAGACCCTGTGAGGATGTTCAAGTACCTCATGATTAAAAGCATCTCCGGTCTATCCGATGTTGATCTCGTTGACAAATGCATGTACGACATGTCCTACAAATACTTCTTGGGACTCGCCCCGGAAGACAAGGTCATTGAATCCAGCACATTGAGCAAATTTCGCAGAATGCGGCTCAAGGATATGGATCTTCTGGATATGCTCATCAACAAATCAATAGACATCGCAAAGGAGAAAGGGATAGAAATCAGCAAGAGGATAATCGTTGACTCCACGCACACGTCGTCCCGTTCAAATCCGGTTCTTCCTTCCGGGGCATTGCAGAAGCAGGCGAAGATACTCCGCAAGTCAGTATATGAAGCCGATGCAAACATGAAAGAAAGGATGCCTCAAAAATATGAGGGCGGCGACTTGGAAAAGCAAATGGATTATGTAGCAAGACTGCTTGCATTCTTGAAGGGGCAAAAAGTTGCCGTTCTTCCTGCCGTGTCGGAAAAGATCAACCTTTTGGCGGAGATGATGGATGACATAAAAGACCATTATACGATATCCGTGGACCCGGACGCCCGTGTAGGGCATAAGGCGGCCGATTCCGAGTTCTTTGGCTACAAGGGACATTTGGCTGTAGTGCCCGAACGCCTGGTGGTGGCCGCCACGATGACTTCCGGAGAGAAAGGAGACGGGCCAGAGTTGCCGACCCTGATCAGCAAAGCGAAAGTCAATATTCCAGATTTGAAAGAGGTGGTTGGAGATAGCGCTTATTCCGGACAGAACAATCTGGAAAATGCTTGTAAAGAGGAAGTGGAACTTGTCGCAAAACTCAATCCGATTCTTACTACTTGCCACCAGAGCGAAAGAAACGGTTTTGTTTTTAACAAAGATGCGGGTATGATGGTGTGTCCCGCCGGACATATGGCAATCCGCAAGCGCATGAGAATTCCGAGATCAAAGACAAAGCGAAAGAATTTACAATGCCGTTATATTTTTGACGTGCATAAATGCAGAGTATGTAATCGAGCGGAAGAATGCGGATATAAGGGTGGAGAATCTAGAGAATATTGCATAACGATCTTGACGGAACAACAGGAAGAGTTAAAGCGACGACAAGAGACAAGCGAATTCAAAGAAAAATATCGTGAACGATATATTGTTGAAGCTAAGAACTCTGAGCTAAAACATCCTTACCATCTTGACAGGGCTATCAGTTACGGACTCGAATCATTCACAATGCAGAGCGCCGTAGCTATCTTCACGTCAAATCTTGTGAGAATAAACAGGATATTGTCCGATAAAAGCGAGAAGTAGAGCAGATATCCGCTCTATCTGTAGAAATAACTCTCCGAGAATCGATTATTCAACCGAAATGTGAAAAATGTAGAATCGTGTTCAAATACTCGATTCTCACGGTCTTTCAATTCCAATTTCTTTTTCAGCGGCCTTCACAAGGCCATGGGCGACCATGCCTCCAGAGGTCCCACCCCCACCGGGGCTTCTCTGCCACATGGTCTTTACTGATAATCATTTCCATGCAATGTAACTCCCCGTGCGTGTTAAAACGTTTTCCACGCACGTCGATTACCTGCTCTTTCGATACTTTCAATACGCCTTTCATTCTGATGTTTTTTCGATTTGGCGCAAAAGTACGATCCTTGCCGAGTTAGTTTATGTTCATGCCTTTCGGTAATTTAACTGTCTAATTCTGTCGTTGAGCATTGACAACTTGCTTATCAGTTCATCAAAAGAAGGCACCAGTCCGAAAATCATGTGCTCACACATGAATTTATAGTCATCTTGCCATAGTCTTGCAATATCCTCGCTGGGCACGATACATAATGTGGCAGGATATAGCTCATCATAGTTGAATCCCTTAAGTCCGATGAACTTTCTGCGATGTTCAAGTACCGCCTTATATAGGGCTTCGTTGTGAATTGCACGGTCAGCAATTTTGTTTTCAGAATCCATCATCATTGCCAAATCGTATATATGGCGAGACATACGCTCCACTCTGACCTCGTTCTTCTTGAACTCTTCATGCAGCAGGAAAACCTTTTCAAGGAAAGTACGTTCGGGGATGACAGCGTTCACCTCGAATGGCTTTTCTGCAAATGGTGCTTTGCTGAAATGGGCGTCAATAGCGGCATTTATAGCTTTTTTCTCAATCGGCTCCATCATTGACCTACCGCTGATTTCTATCTTTACCGTATTCTTTATATAAGGTGATACTTCATACAAACTATGATAAGTTATAGTTATCATCTCTGGGTCAGTTGTTGTAACTGGTGTGATTGCAACATCCACAGAAAAGTTATCTGCCCGTAAACCCAAATCCACTAAAGCCTTCCTTACATCATGCTGCATCTTCTCTCTTACGAAAGAACAGGCGGCGCGACGTAGTCTGTCGCTGATTTGAGTCTTCGACAATTCACCGCTAAAGCCAAGAAATTCTCTGCTGAGTGCAATATCCACGTCTTCGGAGAATCTGGCTATCAAGTTCCAGCATTTGCTGAGACTTGTACCTCCTTTGAAAGCAATATGTTCTGCATATGGCAAAGCATGAAGGGCTTTCAATACCTGCGTTACCCACCAGTCCTTTTCGATGCTTGACGGCGGCAATCCGGTCTGCAATGCTACGGTATTGATAGCTTCACGTTGTCTATCTTCTGGTATGTCTATGAATTTCATCGTGCAATTAGTATTTTGCGCACCCATGCAGGGGCAAGTTTAATATCATGATTGAAATCGTTGTCGCTTACATTCCTTGTGTGTTCGACAAACATGTTGCGTTCCTCATCGGTCATTTTTTCTTCGCCTATGGTGCGCATGGCTGTTACAATAAGCATCATCAGTTCTGATTTATAAGCAAAGTTCTTGCCCGAAGAAGAATGCTTAAACAGGATGCCGCGTCCGTTTCCGATCTTTATCCTACGTGGTGCGCCATTGGTCAGGAACACAACATTCATAGGCATCTGCGTGGACAATCCAAGACGGTTCAAGGCATATGCTCCCATAGGTACGATATTAGCTTTGTCTCGTTTGGCTATAGCTTGGGCGATGTCTTCAACAGATGGGTATATGATACCAAGTCCATATTCCTTGTCCTCTTTGGGGTAATAATAAATGCCATGAGCCAACCGCACCAACATTCCGTCGGTGTACATTCGATGGAATGTTGACTTCACGGCTGATGGTGTTCCGCAGTCTGCATAGTCTTGTTGGAAGACTATCGAACCACGTCCTTTTCCTCTAAGCCTCATTTCTATCTTATTTACAGTGCTTTGGCTTGATTTCTGTACCATATTTTTGAAACCTTTTTATTATATTTTTGGTTCTTGTTCGTCTGCAAAGGTATAGTGTTTTCTTCTAAACGCCAACGTTTTTATTGAATATCCGTTTTTGGAACGCAATTTAGGCAAACTCGCAATAGGTCACCGATATGACTTTCCTCGGTTTCCGCGGAATGCCGGCCGGCTATTTCATCATCTTTTGTGTCTGTGCAACCTCATACCTGATCGGTTGGGTGATAATGAAGGCACTCGTTCCTAAATATAAAGTAATCACATTGTAGCAATCTTTCTTTATACTGTTTGATTTCGCCGGAAATTTTTCTAATTTTGAAGTTTGTGTCGGGAGAGATGAGGGGAGTGGAGATGGTAAATGATATTGAGGGAAAAACAACTGAACATTGGAAAAGCATCCGGAAATACAGTTTCTGCCCAAGGCGGAGATCAAGAAGTATCAGGAACGGAGACTTCGTGAGGCGCTCGAGTATCTGTCGAGCCATTCTCCATTCTATAAAAAAATGTTTGCTGCGCACGAGATCAATCCGTTCACGATACAGACATTGGAAGATCTGCGCAATGTTCCGGTAACTACGAAGAAGGACCTGCAGCTTTACGGTCCGGATTTCATGTGCGTCACACCGGACAAAGTCATCGACTATGCCACGACGTCAGGCACATTGGGCGATCCCGTGACCTTTACGGAAACTGAAGCTGATCTTCAGCATCTTGCTTATAATGAACAGCTTTCATTTCAGACGGCAGGCTGTACGGCAAATGACATAATGCAGGAGATGGTGACCATCGACAGGCGTTTCATGGCCGGATTGGCATATTTCTTAGGGGCCAGGGACTTGGGCATGGGCGTAGTCAGGGTAGGCAACGGCATCCCGGAACTACAGTGGGACACCATCTCCAGAATACATCCGACGGTGGGCATGGCCGTGCCGTCATTCCTCGTGAAACTTATTGCATTCGCGGAGGAACACGGCATCGACTACCGTAATTGCTCAATGAAAAAATGCGTCTGCATCGGCGAGGCGCTGCGCGATCCGAAGACATTTGAACTGAACACATTGGGACAGGTTATTCATTCGAAATGGCCTGAACTTCAGTTATATACAACTTATGCATCCACTGAGATGCAGCACTCGTTCACGGACTGCCAGTATTTCAATGGCGGCCATCTCCAGCCTGAACTGCTGATTGTCGAATTCCTGGATGACAATGATCTGCCGGTAGGACCGGGTGAGGCGGGCGAAGTGACCATCACTACGCTTGGCGTGACCGGAATGCCGCTGCTGAGATTCAAGACCGGGGATATGGTATATCATTATGACGAGCCTTGCCGCTGCGGAAGAAATACCGTGCGGGTAAGTTCTGTGGTCGGCCGCAAGAAGCAGATGATAAAATTCAAGGGCACCACGCTCTATCCGCCGGCATTGTTCGACATTCTCGACAATATCCCGGAGGTGAAGAACTATGTCGTGGAAGTGGATACGAGCGAACTCGGTACTGATGACGTAGTGGTCAGAGTAGGGACATTGACCCCGTCCGACAGATTTGAAAAAGAAATAAAGGATATATTCAGGGCGAAGGTACGTGTGGCCCCGGGTGTGCTTTTCGATACTCCGGAAAACGTGGCGAAAATCATTTTTCCGCCGATGAGCCGCAAGCCCGTAAAATTCATTGACAAAAGAGAAAACAAATAAAAGTTTATGAGAAAGATTCTATTAGCAGCAGTTGCTTTGTTTGCAGGCAGTTTTATGTCTATGGCTCAGGAAGTCAAGACTTTGGACGATTATAGTGAAGTCAGGTTCTACGGAATCGATTTCGCGCCGGTGAAAGTGGTCGCGGCCAATGAAACGGTGAGCGAGTTTATCGATGCTTTCGGTAAAATCAACAATCTGTTCCTTACCGAGCCGGACAAGTACATCACCACGCTTGAGGACAGGCTGAAAAAGAAGATTGTCTATGTGGACATTGACAATGTCATCAACCAGATCGGTGCTATCGACGAAAGCGAACTCAAGGTTAACCATACGCCTAAGCCATTGACAGAACAGGATGCCGAATTCGAACTTCAGGACTTGGACATCAAGCCGGCAGAAGGTCTCGGACTTGTCATTCTCGCAGGTGAGCTGAACAAGGGAACTGACTATGGTACATTCTATTATGTGTTCTTCGATAATGATACGATGAAGGTGCTCGACGTGTGGCCGTTCAAGGGCAAGTCAGGCGGAATCGGCCTGTGCAACTACTGGGCCCGCGCTTATTACCGCACCATCGCCGAAATCAACCCTACCAAATTCTATCAGTCCAAGAAGAAGATCAAGGCAGGAGTGACCAACGGTGTCAATACCGTAAAAGAAAAGATTGCCGGTGATTCTGACGAGAAGAAACAGCAGTAACAGCGGTACGACAGAAATAATTCGAGGGGCGGGCAAGTGAGGTAACTAAAGACATAGGAAACAGATGAAAAACGAACTTGAAAAAGGCTTGTATTCTCCTGAATATGAGAAAGATGCTTGTGGCGTCGGACTTGTTGTGAACATAAACGGCAGCAAGTATCACGACATTATCGAGAAGGGCCTGGCTGTACTTGAAAATATGGCCCATAGAGGGGCGGAAGGAGCTGATTCCAAGACGGGAGACGGTGCCGGCATCATGGTCCAGATACCGCATGAGTTCATTCTGCTCAACGGTATCCCTGTTCCGGAAAAAGGACGTTACGGCGTAGGAATGATATTCCTGCCGAAAGAGCCGCGGGACAATGCCCGTTTCACTGAAATCATCAACGAATGTGTCGAGGCGAACAACCTGGAGGTCATGCACAGCAGGGAAGTCCCTGTGGACAGTTCCATCTTGGGAAAGGATGCGCTTGCCACCGAGCCGGAAATCAGGCAAATCTTCATAACCGGCTGCGACGACCCCAAAGTATTGGAGGACAAACTCTATCTGGTAAGAAAGGGAATAGAGAGGAAAGTCCTTTCATCCTCCATCACAGACAAGGCAGCCTGCTATGTGGTCAGCCTGTCCACCAGGACATTGGTCTATAAGGGAATGCTCTCGACAATGCAGCTGAGGCATTATTTTCCGGATTTGGCCAACCCGTATTTCACAAGCGCCATCGCGATGGTCCATTCCCGTTTTTCGACCAATACATTCCCGACGTGGAGCCTGGCGCAGCCGTTCCGGTACATTGCCCATAACGGGGAGATAAATACCATCCGCGGAAACAGGCTCTGGATAAAAACGCGTGAATCAGTTCTCAAGGCGCCGAATCTGGGCAGCATCAGCGAAAATATCAGCCCGATAATCCAGCCGGGAATGAGCGACAGTGCGTCATTTGACAATGTGCTCGAATTCTTTACCCGCGCCGGCATGGAAATCCCGCATGCGCTGTCAATGCTGATACCTGAAAGCTACCGCGAAGGCAATCCGCTCCGTCAGGACCTGAAGAACTTCTACGAATACCACTCCATATTCATGGAGCCGTGGGACGGCCCTGCCACGATTCTTTTCTCGGACGGACGTTATGCCGGAGGAATGCTGGACCGCAACGGACTGAGACCTTGCAGGTATTTCATAACCAAGAACGGATTGCTTGTAATGGCTTCTGAGACAGGAGTTTGTGACATCACTCCGTCGGCGGTTGCGTCCAAGGGCAGACTCTACCCGGGAAAGATTCTGATGGTGGATACCAAGAAGGGAAAAATCATTGACAATGACACCATCAAGGATGCATTGGCATCAGAGCATCCGTACGGCGACTGGCTTCATGCAGGCCGTATAATCCTGAAGAACATAAAGAGCGGAAGAAAAGTCGAGCAGAGCGTCACGGAATACTCCAAGAAACTCCACGCTTTCGGCTACGGAAAAGAAGACATTGACAGAATCATGGTGCCGATGGCGGTGAAAAGCGCCGAGCCGATTTATGCGATGGGGGACGACACTCCGCTGGCGGTGCTTTCTGACAAGCCGCAGCGTTTCTTCAATTATTTCCGGCAGAAATTCGCTCAGGTCACCAACCCTCCGATCGACCCTATCAGAGAATCGGCAGTGATGTCGCTCTCGAGTTATATAGGTGCCGTGAAGGGCAATATCCTGAGTCCGTCTCCTGAACTCTGCAAAGTGGTGAAACTTACATCCCCGATTCTGACCAACGGGGAAATGGAAACGCTCAGGAACCTCAGATACAAGGGCTTCAAGACCATTACTCTGCCGATGCTTTTCGAAGTGTCAGGCGGAACGCAGGCACTGGAGGCCGCCCTCTCCAAACTCTGCAAAGATGCTGCAAAAGCTGTGGATGCCGGGTATAATTATCTGATTATCAGTGATAAGGCGGTGGATGCGGAGCACGCTCCTATACCGTCACTCCTGGCATTGTCAGCGGTGCATCATCACCTCATACATTGCAGGAAGAGAGGTCAGACCGCGATTATCGTGGAGTCCGGAGAGGTTTGCGAAGTGATGCATGTCGCCCTGCTCGTGGGCTACGGAGCCAGCGGCGTGAATCCGTATATGGCATTCTCCATCCTCGACAAGCTCGTGTCTGACAATGCGGTACAGCTCGACTATCCGTCTGCAGAGGAGCATTATATCACAGCCATAAACAAGGGAATGCTGAAAATCCTGTCCAAGATGGGCATCTCCACGATAAGAAGCTACCGTGGTGCGGCACTTTTCGAATCACTCGGCGTAAGTTCATCATTGCTCGAGAAATACATGGGCGGAGGCATCTCCCAGATAGAAGGCATTACCATCGAAGACATTGCCCGTGATGTGACCAGGGCACATAGCGAAGCGTTCTCAATGAAGGAGGAACAGACTTTGGTTGAGACCGCCACTGACCATCTGGAGGACTTCGGAAACTATGCGTGGAGGAAAGACGGAGAAAGGCATTGCTGGGAACCTGCACGGGTGAAACTGCTGCAGACCGCAGTACGAAATGATGATTACGAGTCGTTCAGGCAGTTCTGTGTGGCAGAAGAAAACCATGACCATCCGATGAACCTGCGCGACCTTATGGAAATCGAAAGCGACAGACAGCCGATTCCGATAGATGAAGTCGAGCCGGAGGAGTCCATAATGAAAAGGTTCGTGGCAGAAGCGATTTCGTTCGGCGCCATCAGCAAGGAGGCCCACGAGACTATCGCATTGGCAATGAACAGCTTCGGGGCAATGAGCAATACCGGCGAGGGTGGGGAAGACCCGCAGCGCAACAGGATACGTCCGGACGGCACGAGTACAAGAAGTGCAGTGAAACAGGTCGCTTCAGGACGTTTCGGAGTAGATACATATTATCTTGTCAATGCAGATGAAATCCAGATCAAGGTGGCACAGGGCGCAAAACCTGGTGAAGGCGGGCAGTTGCCTGGCTTCAAGGTGGATGAACTCATAGCACGGACACGCCACTCCATACCTGGAATAACATTGATATCGCCTCCTCCTCATCATGACATCTACTCGATTGAGGACCTCGCGCAGCTGATCTTTGACCTCAAGAATGTCAATTCCCATGCCCGGATCAGTGTGAAACTTGTCTCAGAGGCTGGTGTGGGCACGATTGCCGCCGGCGTCGCAAAGGCCAAAGCTGATGTGATACTGATAAGCGGAGCAGACGGCGGAACCGGTGCAAGCCCGGCAAGCAGCGTCAAGCACGCCGGAAGCCCTGCGGAGACCGGCCTTGCCCAGATACAGCAGACATTGGTCATGAACGACCTCAGAGGCAAAGTCCGCCTGCAGGTGGATGGCGGCCTGAGATGCTCGCGTGACGTGATGTTCATGGCCCTTTTGGGCGCAGAAGAATACGGATTCGGCACGGCCGTGATGGTGGCGGAAGGATGTATGGTATGCCGCAACTGCAACAAGAACACCTGCCCGGTCGGAATCGCCACACAGAATCCTGAACTGCGCAAGCGCTTCAAGGGCAAGCCGGAACAGATCGTGACATATTTCCGTTTCCTTGCCCGCAGTGTCCGTGAAAGACTCGCGGATATGGGCTACAAGTCAATGCAGGAGGTGATCGGCAGGGCTGACCTCCTCAAGAAACGCTCGTATCCTGAAGGGTCCAAGGCCAAT
>OHJB01000713.1_pt1 | contig 15957 bp, 8 predicted proteins | sample 1568431 | NCBI WGS metagenome assembly OHJB01 (sample SAMEA3879594, study PRJEB24766) | human gut metagenome | biome: human-associated habitat; feature: feces | place: USA | collected 1985/1987 | reverse complement strand
CTTTAGACGTCCGCCGGCAATGATCAGGGCGCCGTCGTGGAGAGGAGAGTTCTTGAAGAAGATGTTTTCGATGAGGCGCTGGTTGATGCGCGCGTCGATATAGTCGCCTGTGTCGCAGATGTCGCTGAGCGAGATGCCCCGCTCGATGACGATCAGCGCGCCCACCTTGCCACGGCTCATGCTCATACAGGCCATCACGATGGGCATGATGGCCTCCTTGTCCGCCTTTTCTTCATCCTTGCTACTGAAAAAGATGCGCAGCACGCTCTGCACCTGGCGGCGTGCGCCGAGATTGTAGAGGAAGTGGCGTATTTCCTCTTGGAAGAGGACGATGATGCCGATGACACCGACGGAGACGAGCTTGTCCATGATGCTGCCCAGAAGACGCATCTCCAGCACCTGGCTCACGAAGAGCCAGACGAGGACAAAGACCATGATGCCGATGAACACATTGAGCGATCGCGATTCCTTCATCACCCGGTAGAGATAGTAGAGCATCAGGGCGACAAGGAGAATGTCGATTACGTCTTTGATTCCAAATTCAAAAAACATGACTGTGTCTGGGTTGTTGGTGGGGGGATTGGCGAGAATTCTCTCTATTGCATCCTCGGTACTATTTCTTCGATTCAGCCTGGTAGCAGCCGAAGAGGCGCACCGCCTCCGCTGCCGCCTTGACGTCGTGGACGCGGAGGATGGAGGCGCCGTTCATCAGGGCCAGTGTATTGACAACGGTCGTACCGTTGAGGCTGCCGTCGGGATTGGTGCCCAGCGGCTGGAATATCATCCGCTTGCGACTCATGCCAGCGAGGATGGGGAGGCCGAGAGTACTCAGACGGTTCATCTCGCGGAGCACGTCGTAGTTTTGCTCCTGCGTCTTGCCGAAACCGAACCCAGGATCGAGGATGATATCCTTTTGTCCTAGATCGCGGAGCTGCTGCACCTCGCGTGCCATAGCCAAGAGCATGTCGTGGATGGTGGGCTTTACCGACATGAGGATGTAGGGTACGCCCAAGGCTGCCACCGTGCGGAAAATGGCAGGATATTCGTCGGTCGTCTGCTCCAGCGGCGTATCGACCACGCCCGTGATGCCACCCTCGCTCACGTCGTTGATGATGTCGGCTCCCATCTCCTCTACTACCATTCGTGCCACGTTGGGACGGTAGGTATCGACCGAGAGAATGGCCTCGGGCTGCTCGCGGCGCACGATGGGCAGGGCGAAGCGCAAGCGGCGCATCTCCTCCTCCTCCGGTACCTCCACGCCGCCTGGGCGGGTGGAGAAGCCACCCACGTCGATCATGGTGCCGCCCTCCTCGATGATTTGGTTGGCACGGCGGGCGATGCTCTCCTCGGTCTGTACGCGCGACCCGGCGAAAAACGAGTCGGGCGTGCAGTTGAGGATTCCCATGACCTGCGGTTCACGAAGGCTGACGAGCCGCCCCTTCACTTGTATTGTATATTCCATGTGTCAGTACTTTTTTGCAACAGCGGACAAAAGTAGATAATTAATTTGAATTTGCAAAATAATCGGTGATAATTTGCGGGTTTGAGCTTTTAGCATTACTTTTGCAGTGGGGAAGGATACAGGAGGATGGTGAACCCGTCGGGCGCAGCTATTGCCTGTGCCACCGCGCCCCGTATCGTTTTTATCATCTGCAAGATTATGGATATCAAAGAACTTTACGCACTATATCGTCGCTGCTCCTGCGTGACGACCGATAGCCGCCATTGCCCAGAGAACAGTCTCTTCATCGCGCTCAAGGGCGCATCCTTCGACGGCAATCGTTTTGCCGCCCAGGCTTTGGAGAAGGGCTGTAGCTATGCCGTGGTTGATGAACCGCAATATGCCGTGGCTGGCGACGCACGCTATATCGTCGTGACTGATGCGCTGACTACCTATAAGGAACTGGCCCGTGAGCATCGCCGCCAGTTTGACATTCCAGTCATCGGCATCACGGGTACGAATGGTAAGACCACAACCAAGGAACTGGTTTCCGCGGTCTTGGCCAAAAAATACCGTGTGCTCCACACCGAGGCCAACTACAACAACGATGTAGGCGTGCCGCGTACGCTGCTTCAGATCACGCCGGAACATGAGATAGCGGTTGTGGAGATGGGAGCCTCCCATCCGGGCGACATACAGCAGCTTGTGGATTATGTTGAGCCGACCTGTGGCATGATCACCAATGTCGGGCGTGCCCACTTGGAGGGCTTCGGATCTTTCGAGGGTGTAAAACGGACGAAAGGTGAACTCTATGATTTCATGCGGGCCCATGGCGCCCTCCTCTTTCTCAACGAGAGCGATGCCGATCTGATGGAGATGGCTGCCGAGCGCCAGTTTGACCGCGTCGTCACCTACGGCACGGATTCTACCGCTGACGTCCGTGGCACACTGATCTCCTGTGCCCCCTTCCTCCATTTCTCTTTCCAGGCCGCCGCGGCCCTCACACCGCAGCCATTGGAGGTGCGCTCTCGGCTCATCGGATCTTACAACATGAGCAATATGCTCGCCGCCATTGCCATTGGTCTCCATTTCGGCGTGTCGCCGCAGGATGCTGCCCAAGCCTTGGGAGACTACCAGCCGAGCAACAACCGATCGCAGCTGACCGTGACGGATCGCAACCGACTTATCGTTGATGCCTACAATGCCAATCCGTCGAGTATGGCTGCGGCAATAGAGAATTTCCGTCTCACCGAGGCCGACCACAAAATGGCTATTCTCGGTGATATGCGCGAACTTGGCGAGGCCTCTGCCGAAGAGCACCAGCGCATTGTGAACCTCCTGGCGCACGACGGCTTCCACGACGTGTGGCTCGTGGGTGAAATGGGTTTCCCGCGCACTGACATTCTTGGTTATCTCTTGTCCGTGTGCACTGGTCATCTCTGTCCCCCTCTCCTTCTTTGGCGGCATTGGCGGTGCATCGAAAAACGGTATTCTCATCAAAGGCAGCAACGGTATCCGTCTCTTCGAGTTGCCCGCACTGCTATAGAGGGTCAAGAGGCCGTGCCAACATCGTTAGCACGGCCTCTTGACTGTTTTTACTTTATGACAACCAACCCAAATCGATCAAACAGAGAAAATTTCCATTAACAATCCCGAGGCTTGTTTAAGGGTTGTTAATAAATGTCGGCGCAGTCATTTCTTGCTTTTGGTTATCCTATTATGAAGAAAGCAAAAGTGCTTTGATCCCAAATATGGATATAGAAGAGACTATCAAGCGAGTAAAGACTGGTGATACAACTGCTCTGAAAAAACTTATCGAAGCCTATTCTCCTATGTTGAGAAAGGTGTGCTTTAACATCACCCATGAGGACGAGGACACATTGAATGATCTTGTCCAAGTGGCGTTTATCCGTGCTTATTATTCTCTTCATCAACTTAGAGATGCTTCAAAGTTTGGCGAATGGGTCTCTGCTATAGCAAAAAATGAGGCCTTGAAATTTCGGAAGTGCAAGCAGAAAAGAAGTGTCGTTCCATTTTCGTCTTTCTCGGACGAAGAATTGGATGTAGAAGGGAGTATTACGCCTGAGAATTACTTGGGAGAAAAGGAAATCATGGACATTGTCCGCCAATTACCTACAGGTTATAGCAAGGTCTTTCAGATGGCCGTGATCGAAGGATATTCCCATAAGGAAATAGCAGAAAGGATGGGGATCGAACCCCACAGTTCATCGTCGCAACTGGCAAGAGCCAAAGCAATGCTGAGGAAAATGATCAGCAAACGTATGCTGGCAGTCGTTACAATCATCTTCATTAGCATACCGATCTGTCGTGTTTTATGGAGAAAGGACAAGGCGAAGGAGAAAAATAATCATACGGCACAGGTTAAGAACGAAGATAAAGGACAAACAAGTCTGGGTAACAGGCAAGTGGAGGAAAAGCAGGCCACAAAGGATCAGATCACAAAGGATCAAAGCCAAAAGGATAAGGAAGTGGATGTGGTAATAAGCAACATCTATCCTCGTGTAGTCCAAGCAATAGTTGACACAATACCTGCAACTGATACGCTTCAGTCTCCAAGTACTTTGGACAACATTCGTATTGCGGGAATAATAGACGACAGCATCTTTAGTGATACGATGAGAATACGCTGGCACGAGTACGACAAACCGTTGATAACAGAGGAAACGGTACTTCCTAAAAAGCAACATTGGCAGTTGCTTGCTGCTGGTTCTTTGGGGTCTGCTTTAGCGCAAAACGCTTACAGAATGCTTACTGGCAATTCGGGAGGTGGTCTGCCAGACGTTGACGGGCCTGATGGTCCTGTGGCTCCCGACAAGTTCTCCACTTGGGACGAGTACTATCGTTATTTGCAGATCAAAGAGCACGAAGGCTTGTCGGAGGAGGAGAAAGCACTCATGGAAATAGCCTTCAACAATAAAAACAATATCAACAATAACATCAAGAACGATGGGAAAATCGTGGAGCATGAGCATCATGACAAACCGATTAGTTTTGGTATTTCGGTAACAAAGACATTGGGGAAAAAATGGAGTTTGATGTCTGGCCTGCAGTTTTCGCTCTTGAAGTCCAACTTCACGTTAGGAGAGGATGCTTATTATATCAAGCGAACCCAACATGTGCATTATTTGGGAATGCCTTTGCATGTGTCGTATAAGTGGCTTGATGTCAAGAATTGGACTATATATTCTTCGTTGGGCGGAAGTCTGCAAATACCGGTCTATGGTAAAACAGACGAAAAGTATGTTGTCGGGCCTATCACGTCCTGTACAAATCACTGGCATTTCATACCTTCGCTGCAATGGAGTGTGAGTACTGGCATAGGAGTACAATACAAGCTTGCTACCAAGTGGAGCGTTTACATAGAACCTTCGCTCCACTGGTATGTGCCGAATGGTAGTTCCGTCCATACTATATGGACAGAACATCCGTTCACATTCACTGTTCCCTTCGGCCTAAGATTCACTTGGTAATGGTGTCCTCATGCAGTCTTTCTGTTTTTTGTTGCCTCTTACCTAATAGAAGAACAAAAATTTTGGAAGACAATCATGTACAAAACAAGCGACTATTTACGCAATGGGGTGCTATACCTCAACAACATCATTCGCCCGCATCACAAGCGACTGAGCACTTTGATGATTTACTCTACCACCAAGTGTCAGTCGCGTTGCAAGCATTGCTCAATATGGCAGAAGCCAGAAGAGCATCTGTCCTTGAGAATGATAAAGATGATCATGGCGAGCCAGTGTGTCACAAAGAATACTGTAGTAGGTTTGGAGGGTGGAGAATTCTTGCTTCATCCTGAGGCTAATGCCATCATGGAGTGGTTCAAGGACAACCATCCCAACTATACGCTATTGTCGAATTGTCTCGCACCTCAAAAGGTAATAGAGGCAGTGAGACTGTATCATCCGAGCCATCTGTACGTCTCGCTCGATGGCAACAAGGAAACATACAAAGCCATGAGGGGTTGTAATGGCCATGACAAGGTGTTGGAAGTGATAGAGACTCTAAAGGACGAGGTTCCAGTCTCTCTGATGTTTTGCCTCTCGCCATGGAATACTTTTGAGGACATGGACTATGTGATAGGTCTCGCCAAGAGATACGATGTGGATGTGCGCATAGGCATCTATGGCACAATGGATTTTTTTGACACCACTGCCGACTTGCTTTCTGCCGATATGGCCCATTACATTCAGAATATCCCCAAGAGCATTCATGGCACAGAAGAAAATTTTGACTTTGTGGCATTGTATAAGGAATGGAGAAATGGTCGTCTGCGTTTACGTTGCCAAAGCATATTTAGCGAATTGGTCATTCATTCCAACGGTGATGTGCCGTTGTGCCAGAATCTGGGCGTAATGTTAGGTAACGTCTATGAGCATTCATTGGACGAAATTTTCAATTCGAGAGAAGCTACCAAGGTGCAGTGCCAGTATTCAAGAGAATGCAATGGTTGCTGGATCAACTTCCATCGCAAGTATGACATTATCCTGCTGCGTAATCTTGAAAAGGTTTTTCCTAAGAGCATCATCGAAGTTTTCTATGGTAAATACCAATGGACAGGCAATAGAGCAGAGACTTACAGAAAATATATCAAAAAGATTGGTTTTTAATGGAACACATTAAAAATGTTATAGAACGCTATAAGCATGTGCGGAACATGAAAATGTTGCAGCAAGCCTACCAAGGAAAGTACGCCTTTGTGGGTATAGGAAATCATAGTACAAACAACCTTTATCCTGTGCTCAACTATCTACATGTACCGTTAAAATACATCTGTTGTAAAACTCCTGGTAAGCTGCACTTGATAGAAGGAGTCTTTCCTCACGTCCGTGCAACTACGTCATTGGACGAAGTCTTAACGGATGAAGATATAAAGGGTGTATTTGTATCTGTTTCTTCAAAGGCGCATTTCTCTATCGCATCTAGGGTGTTAGCGCATAAAAAGGCTTTGTTCATAGAGAAACCTCCGTGTTTGAATACCGAAGAATTGAGACGCTTAATAGAATTGCAGAAGCAAACTCAAGTTTTGGCGATGGTCGATTTGCAAAAGCGTTTCGCGCCTGCCATGCAAATCTTGAAGAAGAAGTTGCAGGGGAGCAAGGGAACAAAGACTTATAATCTAAAATTTCTAACCGGCGCTTACCCCGAGGGAGACGCTCTGCTCGACCTATTCATTCATCCGATAGATTGTGTCGTCTATTTGTTTGGAAAGGCAGAGGTAAGGTGTGTGGAACCCATTGATGAACATACCGTGATGTTAGTACTCAAACATGCTGATGCTATAGGAGTTCTTGAGCTTTCCACCGACTATACATGGTCTGATGCCAAGGAGAGCATGACCATCAACACCAACAAGGGTATTTACTCATTGGAACAGATGGAAACGCTCACTTTCCAGCGGAAGCCACATCGTTTTTGTGGACTTCCCTTGGAAAAGGTCTTGACACATGTGAATGTGACGGCCGAACTGTTTAGTAGAAATAATTTCCAACCGTTGATGCAAAACAACCAAGTATTTACGCAGGGATATTATACTGCTATAAAGAGCTTTGTGGATGCTGTTGAAGGTAAAAGGGCGTGCAATCGGCAATCATTAGAAGCATTTATGGATACTTATTCTTTATTGGATACGATTCGTTTACATATTTGCAGAAAAGTGTTCTAAAGAAGTATGGATAAAACTTAAAAAACGTAGTATTTTCTTTGTTGTCTCATATATTATTCATATATTTGCAATGTCATAATGATATCATCAAGCAATCATGTCTAACCCTCTAAAAAATATGATTATGGAGACAAAGGAATTTCAGTTCAAAGGTTTGACCCTCAGTGGTTTCGCCATGCTTTTCCTCAATATACTGTTGACAGTGTTGAGTGCTGTCATGGTGGTTGCGGGCTTTGTTTGGTGCCAGCACGAGTTGTTGGCAGGACTTCTTATCGGCGTGGGTTTTGCTTTGTTGGCAGTCACACTCTTCGTTTGGGGAGGCTTCGTGATGGTCGAACCAGGCGAGGCGCGAGTGATGATGTTTTTCGGGAAATATAAAGGCACCTACACCAACGTGGGCTACTCATAGGTTAACCCCTTTATTAACACCAAGAAACTGTCGCTTCGTGCTCGCAACCTTGACGCCCAGCCTATCAAGGTGAACGACAAGACGGGCAACCCGGTGATGATAGGCCTGGTACTCGTGTGGAAGCTAAAGGATACCTACAAGGCCATGTTTGAAATCGACTCACAGACCATGGCACAGAGCGGGGGCGCACAGCAGGTTGGTACAAGCGTGTCGAACGTGATGCTTGCCTTTGAGAATTTCGTCAAGACTCAGAGCGACGCAGCCCTTCGTCAGGTGGCAGGACTCTATGCCTACGACAATAACGATTCGGCCAGTAAGGAACTGACTCTTCGCGACGGTGCAGATGAGATCAACAAACAACTGGAGGAGAAACTCGACGAACGCCTAAGTATGGCGGGCATCGAGGTGGTGGAGGCGCGCATCAACTATTTGGCCTACGCTCCGGAGATTGCCGCCGTGATGCTTCGTCGCCAGCAGGCTGACGCGATTATCTCTGCGCGCGAGAAGATTGTGGAGGGTGCCGTCTCGATGGTGAAAATGGCGCTCGACAAACTAAGCAGTGAAGATATTGTGGAACTCGACGACGACAAGAAGGCTGCCATGGTGAGCAACTTGCTCGTAGTGCTCTGCGGTGACGACTCGGCACAGCCTGTTGTCAACACGGGCACGCTAAACCATTAATCTAAATGGCCAAAAAGCAAACAGGTATCAAGAGTTTCGCTCTGTGCGTGGATGTCGAGACGATGAATGCCATTGAGGCGTAGGCCGCCGATAAATTATACATCATACATGATATAATGGAGTAAATAGTTCAAAAGTCCCACAATGTTTTCTCTATGACAATGGATTTATCTGTTGATTGCAAGTGTGTCCGTCAAGGATAGACTTTTCAAAAGCCTATCCTTGACGGACGCGATCAGACTTTCCTGATATAGTCGTCGAGAGACTGTCCTCTTAGCAGTCCAAATTTCTTGCGCAGCTTGTAGCGGTTGCTATTGATGCTGTCAGGACTCACATTGAGCATCTCAGCAATCTGTTTGGCGCGCATGCCAATGCTGATATAAGCGCATAGGCGGAGGTCGTTCTCCGTCAGGTCAGGGCAGAGCTCCTTTAGTCGTACAAAGAAATGTGGGTGGACACTATCAAAGTGGAGTTTGAAGCGCGACCACTCATCGTCATTGTCTAGGCTTCCAGCAATTATAGCGTTGACGTGTTTGACATATTCTCGGGGAATACTCCCCTCGTCGGAGAAGCGTCGAGTTAGATCGCTGATTTGTTGAAGCACCTCATTTTTATTGGCCAATAGCAGTGTATTGCTGCTTATCTCGCATGCTTTCTGTTGCAGATCATCCTCAAAGTTCTTGCGATTCATACTGTAGATGAGGGCTTCTTGTCGCAAGTTTTCACGCAACTGCTTGTTTTCAATGTCACGGATGCGATAACGTTGACGAAGGTAATAGATAATTGTTAGACCCACAAAGACAATCAGCGCAATGCTCAAAAGGGCCAAATAGAGATAGGTGGTCTTGATGCGTGCGTCTTTCTCCAGAATTCGTATACGGTCGTTCTGTCGCAGAATCTCTTCCCGTGCTCGTGCCTTGGGTATGTCGTGGGCCCGTATGGAGTCGGTGTTGCGTTCGTATTCGCTTTGAAATAAGCGGAGCATGGCATAGGCCTTTTCCTTTTGGCCGAGGTGAGCGTGGCAAAGCCATGAGTAGCGATAGACCTCCTGCATGAACAGTTCTTCTTTAATTTTGGGTCCGATAGTCTTCAGGCTTTCGATGACGGAGAGAGCCTCGGCGTATAATTCTTGTGCATAGAGAATCTTTACATGGGACAGGGAAAGTAGCGCCCCGAAGAATACGTTATCAGGGGCGAATTTTTCTATCTCGGCCTTGCCCATGTTGTAGTAGGCCGCCGCTTTTTGCGTTTGTTCCTTATCCAGTGCGAGCTCGCTCAGATTGAGGTAGGCCTGCATGGTCATCGCCCAGTCTCGTCCACCAACGGCGACGCTTTTGGCCAAAAGTGCGGATTTCTCAGCATCGTCTTTTGTCAGCATCGCTTGGTAGAAGTAGATGCGGTTGAGGGGGTATCCTGCTGTCTCGTAGCTTTTTTTTGCCAGTAGGAGTTGTTCGCTGGCGTGTTCGTCATCGTTGATCTCATGGAAAAGTTGTACCAGTAGCAGTTGCGCATTTCCCATGAAATAATAGTCTTTTGCCTTTCTAAAAACAGCTATGGCCATTGAGACGTTGCGATAGCACTGCATATATTCGCTTATGCGGTCGTAGTTGCCAGCAAGCTGATAGCGAATGAGTGCCAAGTCGTAGTCGTAGCCAGGCTGGCAGAGCCGTTCCGCTTTTTTGAGTTGCTGGATGCATTCAGTTGGGCGTGCGTTGAACTGTGTCATACGCACCTGCCAATAGATGGATCGTGCTTGCAGCTGAGGATGCTTTCCCGCAAGTTGTGCCAACTGTTGCAGGTCTTTAGGATTGGCCTCGGCTCTTCGATTCTCAAAGTCAAGTTGATTGAGCCTCTCTGCAATTGCATCGAAGCGTCGGTCTATCTTCTTGAAGTGGTACTTGTAGTTGGAAGCTTGTGCGCTCCATACTGCAGCAAGCATGAAGGCCAGCACCCATGGCCGGCAAGCGTTGTGACGAAGCATTTTTATCATAACCTTTTCCCAAATGTTGAATTCGGTTGCAAATATAGTTGTTTTTTGGCAAATAAGCGAATGGTTGATCTAAAAACAACTTTTTGCGGATTCACAATGTCGCTTTGTAAAGAGCTGCAAAAATAAACCTTTGGTGCCTTTGCAAACTAAACACCCATGTCCGAGCTTATGGGATACATGTGGAATGGGCGTCACAAAAAACAGGGGTGGAAGTCCAAATTACTCCACCCCTGTCACAATTGATGATTATATAAGGCGAACTACTTATTTCTTAATGCTCTTATAGATGTGTCCACCTTTCTTGACGATATATACGCCACGCGGGAGGTCATGATTGCTGATGCGTTGTCCTTTGATGTTGTAGAACTCGGCCTTGCTCTCGTCCTGTCTGCCCGTGATGGAACTGACTCCCGTAGCATCCACTTCGAAGTCGATAGTGCTCATAGTAGTTTTACCCGAGGTGTAGCTGGCAATCACACCTGCCGTATGCTTGCCCACCGTCAGTCCGTCAAAGTAGTATTGCGTGTCATCGGTGCTGGCCACCAATTCTCCGTCGAGATACACCTCGTAGGCACCGTCGAGCGACGGCATGCGTCTCACGTTATTTTTGGGCAAATAACGGGTTGCGTTTGGCAGTTTTGTACCGAAGGCCACGTCGTCGATATTTAGGATCTTTGGCGTGTACCCAGTCTCGTCTGCAGGTGTCACACGGCGCAAGGCGATGTAGTTGGCCTCGGCAGGGATACTGTCATACTGTTTCAGCACCCAAGAGCCGTATGCGCTGTTGATGGTGCAGCTATCTATGCGTATAAACTCTTCGACATCGGGGATCTCACTAGTCGTATAAAGCACCTCGATCTCTTCTGGAGCATTATTAGAGAAGTTGAGTGCGTAGAATCGGAAGCTGATGGGCTCTTGGAAGTGGAGGTGCGGCGTGATGAGCCAGTCGTCCTCTTTCTTACCTGCCGCTGGCCAGCTCTGCAGGCTTTTCTCTCCAGAGCGAGGAGCCAATGTGATATAGTCGCTAGCGAGCGTGCCTTCCTTCCCGTCGGAAACCTTTCCTGCATTCATAATGATGTAGGCCATTGCTTCGAAGGCATTAGGCCAGGGCTTACTACCGTCCTGAGAGAAAGTGAAGGCACCTGTCTCGCCCTCGTCGCCGTCGAAATACTGCCAGCCGATGCTGCCTGGAGAATTAAGCACAAAGTCTTCGTGCTCTTCAAAACTATCTTCGAAATACTCGGGATAATTCCAAATGAAAAGTTTCTGTGCGCCATACGATCCGTTCTCAATGATCAAGCCGTGTGGTTGCACCTTGTGCTCTATGAGCTCGTAGCTGAATGTGTAGCTGTTCTCTTTGTCTACAGTGATGGTTGTATCGATCGGATAGAATCCGTCGAGCGAGATGTGTACCTCGTAGGTTGCTTTCCATACGCTACCGCTCGTAGCCACACCAGCGTTGTCGGCTGTCATCTGATAGGTATGTGTGCCGCCTCCGTTTACCATGACGATGCTTGCGCCATAAGCCTCATTGTCCGTTGTGTTGGTGGTGAGGTTGAAAACGACGTTAGTGAGCATTTTGTTGCCAATACTGTCGGAGAGAGTTGCCACGGACTCTTTGTCTCCTGTATAGATGGCCTTCACGGCATAATAATAAGTGCCTTGTGGAAGCGTCTTCCAGTTGCTGTCAGTGTAACTACGCTCTTGAAGGTTGCTGGCCAGTTTCGTCCATGCCTCTTCATTGGCTGTGTTGGCAGGGGTAAGGCGATAGACGTTGTAGCGTACGCGATTCTGTACGGTTTTCAGTGGAGTTGTTGGCTCTGCTCCCTGCACCTTGTAGTTGTCCTTATAATTGTAGAGCGTGGGTTGTTCATTTTCGTTCTTCTCCATGTAGCAAGGCATGAAACGTCCCGTCTTTGTGATGTGGTCCTCAGACACACTGTACGGAGCGCTTACGGGGCGGATCATAAAGTTGCGATGCATGTTCTCGCTCTGCTGGTTGTCCAGATAATAATAGGTGCCTGATGTGAAATCGCCACTGAAGCAGTTGGTCATTGCTTGGAACGGATATTTTGCAGTGTCACCGCCACCGTCTATGCCAATCCCAAGCCAACTGGCTGTTGCCACGCAGAGGTAGTACCCGTTCGGTGCCTCGACAGGCGTGGGTAGGGTGTACTCATTCCATTGGTCATCCTTTACAGGTACATAGGTTTCTTCAAAAAGCACATTCGCCTCGTCGGGATCGCCGTTCTCCTTCAGTCCTAGTATACGCAGAGCGATACTGTAATGGCTTACGCCTGGTGCGTTGGTAAGGTAGAACTGTGCGCCATAAACAGTGGCGGCTTCTCGACGAATTACACCGAAGGTCGATTTGTTCGTTGCGCCGTTTTGGTATCCAGTGCCAGTGGTGATGACACCGTCGTCAATACGGTCCACACGCGGGTCGTTGGCTGGTGCCTGCCACGTCACTTCCGTTTGGTCGCCGTTGGGTGACTCGGCCACATTCACTGCCTTGGCTGGCTTGATGTTGTCCTTCAGGGTGAGGTTCAACGTCTTGTTTGCGTTTACGTCAATGGTCTCGCTGACACCCAACAGTTTGTTCTTGCTTACGCTAACGGTATAGCCCGTGTGCTCATAGATGCCGCTAATACTGTAAGAACCGTCTGCAGCCGTCGTTGTCTCGTAGTTGTTGTACCCAGAGAGTATGACAGTTGCACCTACTACAGGATCGCCCACAGTGTCGCTAATTCTGCCGTGGAGGGAATAAGTGGGAAGGGCCTCAATAGCGATGTTCTCTGTGGTTGTTTCCAACTCTGAGACGGTAGAAGTAGCCGAGCCATCGCGATAACCCAATGTTTCTACGATAATGTTATAACTGCCTTCGGGCAGGTAGTTGAGAGTATATTGACCATCGTTGTTGGTTCTGCTAGTGAACTGTCCGTTCTCCGTGCGAACTAGTGCATTGCTCACGCCCTTTCCGTCGCAGGTTACCCGTCCCGAGATATAGCCTTCGTGGTCTTCTGCAAAGATGACGTTCTTGATGGCGATATTATAGTTTTTGTACAGCGTGCGGTGAACAAAGCTAAAATTGTAGTCACCTGTGTTTTCAACAACAGGCAGGTTGACGCGCAATGTCAAAGCCTCTTTCTCCGTTAAGGCAAACTGATAGATGCTGTCCTGATTGCTAATCTCTGCGCCTTGACCAAAGCCGATGGCAAGTAGCTCCTGTACCTTGTCGCTACCAGTCTTGGTCTCGAATGTAATCTTGTAATGCTTGTCCTTCTCCATACGGATGCGCGGGGAGATGAGCCAATTTTGTGGGGCATAATCCTCATAGGTATAATTATCGGTGGCCCCACCGAATTGTCCGTAAAGTCCTGCTGGCTGCCATGTCCATGTCGTGGTACTTCCATCGGCGTCGATGTTGTTCCATAACATAAAGTTTGCGTAGTCGGTCAGTAGCGTATCGGGTGCTTGGTATGCTGGCCCAGCGATGATTTCTTCCGTACTGATGGAGTCGCTTTGGTATCCGCCTGCATACGCTATGACGTTATAGTGGTATTTGCCCATCACTGGAAGTGTGGTGTCTGTGAAGGAGGTTTCCTTGCTCTTCTCAACCAGTTTCACATTGCCAGGCATACGCCATACATCATAGCTGAGGTCAGTGGTGTTGATCCATGAATTAAATTTACCCTCTGTGGGTGCTGTCCACGTGATGTTGGCGCAGTTGGCCTCTGCCTCAGCCTTGAGGTCTCCCACGTTCATAGGGTCTCCCACGCCAATATATGCCGAGATGGAACTGCGGTCGCCATACCCCAGGTCATTTACAGGTACAAACTTGTAGGTGTAATAACCCCGCTCGGGTAAGTTGTCGGTCCAAGTCTCGTGGCCACCGATGACAGGATTGGCGATGCGGTGCACTTCCACTCCGTCGCGATAGATAATGATACTGTCAAGGTCTTCTAAGGTGCCACCGCGTCCATAGGTCTTCGATGGGTTGTCCCATTCCAGTTTCGCTGTCAGCTCACCTTGCTCTCCACGTGTTAGCTTCAAGTTTTGCACTTTTTGTGGTGCACTTGCTTCGGCAGGCACGTACGGCATTACGATGCCATCGAATCCGAAGGACTTGCTTATCATGCCGCTTGCGTCCACCTCGTAAGGCAGGGTGGCAATGTGGGTTACATGGGCTGTCTTCAAATCGATTTCGGACAACTCATATTTCTTTCCATAGAAAGTGAAGAAGCGGAAATATAGTTTTCCTGTCTCGTTGTCGAAGAACAGACAGTTGTTGTTGTACATGTAAGCTTGGTCAGGATTATAGTCGAGCTCGCCGATAAAGGAGCAAAGTCCTGTGACGGGGTTTACTTTGTATAGTGCACCACTATAGCTCACACCGTACATGTCGCCATCATAGTTGATGGCAATCGAGATCAAGGTGTGTAAACTCTTGTCCCACTGTTGGTCTTTTTCCGTTAGACGGTCGTAAGAAAATGTACAGACAGGGATGAGATCGCCGTTAGTGAGGTCAATCTTCACCAACCCGTTGCCAGATTGTACGCTGTTCAGCGCATACATGGTCTGTGTCTGTGCGTTCCAAGCAAAATGGCTGGCTGCAGGTCCTTGCTGTAGGTCATGGTAATCACCAACTTTCTTTACATTTTTTGTTTCCAGGTCAAAACTATAGAATCCATGAGACTTATGTCCTTTTATGTTCTGTTCATAGTCGATGTAGTAGTAGACGTTGTCCACCATCGTAGCACCCATGATGTGGTCTACGCTCAATGGAGCAACAATTTGCACGTTGTCGAGCGTGTCGCAACTGACGTCAAAGGTATAGACTCCGGAGCCCATGCCTGCGTCGTTTTCAATGATGCCGTATGCAGTTTTTGCTTCCTGTCCCCAAGATGGCGAAGACCATCCTATGAGAGCTGCAAGCGCTGCGAGCGAGATCCAATGTGACTTGTACTTCATAAGCTGATTTTTTAAATGTTGAACTAAATGAATACTATTTATTACTGTGTGGCAGAATTGTGGAGGACTGCCAATTATGCTGCAAAAGTATTAAGAATGCGACGATAAACCTAAGGAAAATGCCGATTTTATCGCTCTGTCAGTTTTTGTCTATATCCCAATCATAGTCTATCTATAATATAAAATGTGGGAGTATTCTTGCTTCTTCGTACCTTTGCAAGCGTAAACCAAATGCTTTAGATTTATGAAAAAAAGTAAGAACTTGCTATCCGTCCTTTTGCTTGTTGGAGCGCTTGCCGCCTCAGCAGCACCTGCTTATCGGGGAGCTGTCCAATTGAAGCAGCCTGATGGTTCTGTTATTACCGTCTATCTCCGTGGTGACGAACATCGTCATCAACGACTCACAGCCGATGGCTACGCCATCATGCAGTCGTCCGATGGTTATTACCGTTATGCCTATCAAACCCAAGAAGGCTATTTAAGCACCGAGGGTGCTCCCATAGTGCGTGACATTCCACTACGTTCGGCAGCAGACAAGGCGTTTCTGAAGTTGATAAAGAAAGCGGAAAACTTTACATCTTCTACCGAAACAATATTGCCGATGCAAGCGAAGCCTATAGACACGGTTACTCCCTATGAAAAGATGCGTGTGGGGTCTTTCCCGACAACGGGTGATTTCAAAGGCGTAGTCATCCTAGCACAGTTTCAAGACCAGAAAGTACATATAAAAAGTGTTTGAGAGAAGAATGAGGAAAGTTTACTGGTTATCAGTTACT
>OHJB01000699.1_pt1 | contig 16223 bp, 19 predicted proteins | sample 1568431 | NCBI WGS metagenome assembly OHJB01 (sample SAMEA3879594, study PRJEB24766) | human gut metagenome | biome: human-associated habitat; feature: feces | place: USA | collected 1985/1987 | reverse complement strand
GTAGAGCACCTGACTCTTAATCAGGGTGTGCAGGGTTCGAGCCCCTGGAGGCGCACTCAAAGGTACCGGTTTTATGGACGTATGAGCCATAGGGTTGGTGCTTTTTTATTGCATAATTTTTGGGTAGTCTGATAGTCCCATAAAAAGTGAAATTAATATTGAAATTTTGAAATAATGAGTTTATACTGTTGAATAGGAAAAAAGTAACATTTGGAAAGATGCTTTGGTCGGAGTAAAATATGATGAACGCGGTAGACAAATATTCAACAGACAATATAGCGGATAACGAAATGATAATTGCAGTAGATGACGTGGTAAAGAAGGACTATGATAGTGCGGTTGTACGCATAAAGAAAGCGCTTGCGCGCTTGAAGAGCACCGGTCACGTGGAAAAATATGCAGAGTATCTCAATATCCTGGGATTGGTATATGAGCTTGAGAACGATGAGTCAAAAGCCTTTGAATGTTATCTGGAGAGCCTTGCCACGGCAGAAATTATCCGCTCGAGAGATCTTAAGGCTATGGTTTACAGTAATATCAGTTCAAGCTATAGCAAGATGGGAAGAGATAAGGAAGCGCAGAGATATTTCAACGATGCCAGAGACGAATATGACAGTTCCTCAGAAAAATCTGAAGAATGTCATAAAAGCTGGGTCATGTTTGACTATATAAATCATGCGATTAACGACAGATATGTTGCATTATCTTGAAGCAATCAGCTTGCAGATAGGGTTTCCGACAGCAGAGAATTTCTCCTCGTACTCGGTCATGATGTTGCCCTCATTCATTGCAGCATCATGATGCAGGTCGCGTGTACTGGCGTCGAGGTGCCATTTATCAGAGCTTTCAATCTCTTCCAGAGAGAAGGTGAAGAGGTCCTGGTTGTCAGTCTTGAACTCTATGCGTCCGTCAGGTGCGAGAAATAAATCATATCTGGCAAGAAATTCGCTTGAGGTGAGGCGTCTTCTTGCGTGCCTGTCCTTCGGCCATGGATCGGAAAAGTTCAGGTAAATGCGGTCAACCTCATTACGGTCAAAAATATCCGGAAGAGTTGCGGCATCAATGCACAAAAAGTGCACATTTGGCAGCTCATCCTCCTGCATTTTTTGTACGGCACGAAGAAGCACACTTGTATATCGTTCGATACCTATATAGTTAATCTCGGGATGAAGCCGTGCCAGATCCATCAGAAATCTGCCCTTTCCCATACCAACCTCTATATGAATCGGATTATTGTTTCCTAAAAAATCATGCCATTTTCCTTTTAATTCAACAGGCTCCTTTATGCAATAAGGGCTGTTGTCGATGACTTCACCGGCGCCCGGGATATTTCTAAGTCTCATGTAAATCTCCTTATAAAAACGTAAAATTTTATATAGATAATACCCTACAATTGTGTGGGTGTCAAAATAAAATGGAAAAATACACTGCACATGCCCTTGATAACATGTTTTTCATACATTATAATTAGAAATAGTACATTTTTGGTTATAGGACTGAACAGCTACCCAATTTTAGAATTAATAGGAACAGATATGAAGCATAAAATTATAAATTTAAAAAAATCAGGAATACTAATAATGGCAGTGTTTGCTATGGTCACGACGCTTTGTGCGAGACCGCTTATGGCATTTGCGGACGGTGATGACACGTACTGGCCGGAGGGACCGCAGATAAATTCACCGTGCGCCGTGGTGATGGAGGTCAATACAGGTACGGTGCTCTATGAGAAAAATTCACACGAAAAGCATTATCCTGCAAGTATCACAAAGATCCTCACCACATATCTGACTATACTCAACTGCAAGATGGATGAGAAGGTTACATTCTCAAAAGAGGCGGTGAAGGAGAGCAGTGATGGTTCGTCGAGCATCAAGAGGGATGTGGGCGAGGAGATGACCATGGAGCAGACACTATATGGAGTTATGCTTGAGTCGGCAAACGAGTGCGCATATGCTGCAGCAGAGCATACAGGCAAAAAGCTTGGAGGGGATTACAGTACATTTATTGATCTGATGAACAAGGAAGCCAAAGAATTAGGCTGTACAGATACACATTTCAACAATGCAAATGGTCTGCCCGATGAAAATCACTGGACAAGCGCATACGATATGGGGCTTATCTCGTGTGCGGCATACAGGAATGACGAGTTTCGAAAGATTACAGGCACAAAGACCTATATCATACCACCTACAAACAAGCACACAGAGGATACCCCGCTGTACAATCATCATGCGATGCTGCATCCATTTAAATCGTATTCACAGTTTGTAAATCAGGATTGTACCGGCGGCAAGACCGGCTACACTTCAGTGGCTAACAGCACGCTTGTCACTTATGCGGAGAAGGATGGCTTGACGCTGTGCGTGGTTATTATGAATGCGCAGTCGCCTGACCAGTATGCAGACACAAACACGCTGCTCAATTACTATTTCAGTAACTTCAAGGCACTAAGCATAGCTGAAAATGAAAACAGCGCAGCTGCTGACAATACGCCGGATCTGGGCGTGATGAATGAGCACGGCATGTATGCAAAGGTGTCGGAAAACTATGTTGTTTTGCCAAACAACGCGGATTTTTCAAGCGTTAAAAGGGAAGCTGCTGACATGAAGTCCGACAACAAGGATGCTCTTGCTACGGTCAGATACAAGTATGGTGATCATGTGGTAGGCTGTGTGGATCTGCTGAAATCAGGAGCAAAGGTCGATCTGTCGTACTTTGATGAGAACAGCAGACAGAACGCGGAAAGTGATATAATAAGGATAAAGCCGGTATATTTTCTCTGGGTGCTCGTACTTATCGCAGTGATTATTCTGAGCATTTTCATGATTAGAAGAATATCAGACAATATATATGTGTTGAAACACAAATGGAGCATTAAGAAGGAGCAGCGCGAGCGCTTCAGGGAGCACAAGCTTGAGAGAAAACAGCGCAGAAGGAGAGACAATCTGAAGTTCAGCGGTCGACATAAATATTAATACATTTTTTATTATGACATTATAAATGGAGGCAGAAATGAGTGATGAAAGATGCGCCCTCGTGCTTGAGGGCGGAGCCATGAGAGGTATGTATACAGCCGGAGTACTCGACTGTTTTATGGACCATGATATTAGCTTTGATGCTGTTATCGGTGTTTCGGCGGGAGCACTTTTTGGAGTGAATCTGCTGTCAAAGCAGCGCGGCAGGGTTATACGATACAATAAGAGATTTAACAGTGACAAAAATTATATGGGTATCAGGCCGCTTCTTCGGGAGAAAAACATAGTGAGCACGAAATATGCCTATGATACCGTACCAAGAGAACTTGACCCGTTTGATGATGAGGAATACAAGAAGTCGGATATCCCATTTTATGCGGTTGTGACGAATATCAGGACAGGTAAGCCAGAATATGTGCAGATAAAGAGTGTCTTTGACCAGATGGATGTGCTCAGGGCATCGGGCTCTATGCCTGTAGTGTCAAAGCCTGTGAAGCTGGGGAATGAGTGGTATCTGGATGGCGCGGTGACGGACAGTATCCCATATGAGCATATGCTTGATATGGGATATGACAGAGTGGTTGTCGTGCTGACAAAGCCTGCCGACTATGTAAAAAAGCCTATGCCAAGGCTCTTTACATCTGTATACAAAAAGCGTTTTCCGAGGTTTTATGAGGCATTTTCAAACAGACATATCATGTACAATTCCCAGCTTGAGCATCTTAAGGAGCTTGAAAAGCAGGGCATTGCTAAGGTGTTAAGGCCGTCGGAGCACATTAAAATAAGCAAGATAGAAAAGGATCCTAAGAAGCTTGAGAGCTTGTATCAGCTTGGATTACGTGATGCGAAGAGGCTTTTAGCCGATAAGCAAGGGATGGAGAAGCGGTAATGAATATACAACAGGTACAGGCTATCATAGCTGAGGCCGTGGAAAAGCACAACGGAATAGTGAAAAAAGAAGAGCTTACAAGGCTTGGTATAGACTACAGACGTATTGATGAGCTTGTCAGGGAGGGGAAGCTTGTCCGCATCAGAAACGGCTATTACACAGACCGTGTGGAGGGCTTTTCAGAGGATGCGCTTGTCGCAGCACTCTTTCCGGATGCCATGCTTTGCATGGAAAGTGCACTTTACGCCTATGGCTACATAAAGGAAAAACCTTACGGATGGACGCTTGCTGTGGACAAAAATACATCAAAATCACGCTTTAAGATGGACTATCCAAGAATTATCCCGTTTTATACGGAGCCGGATGCGCTTATGCTTGGTGCTTCAACCATTGAGCTTGGCGGTAATACCTTTGGCATTTATGATAAGGAGCGTGTGATATGCGACTGCCTGAAGTATGAGTCGAGACTGGACCGCAATGATTTCAAGGCAGCTGTACAGTCATACATAGCGGATACGGACAAGGATATTTCAGTGCTCATGGATTACGCAAGGGCGAGGCGCGTGGTAAAGAAGGTGCAAAGCTTCATAGGAGTATGGTTGTAGTGAGGGTAGATTTAAGACATATAAGCGATGAGAAAAAATTATCGTACAGCGATGTGTTATGGCAGTACGTGAAGCAGGATTTTCTCTGGCGCATAAATAATGCCGGTCTGGGAAAAGTGCTGTGGCTTCAAAAGCCGTATTTTGTAACAGGAGAAAAGCTGGCGTTTTATTATGTATATGGCAGCCCCGGTGGCAGGGCAGAGGATAATGGTACGCCGTTCGATGTACTGCGCAATATCATTATAGGCAATGCAGGACTTAACAGTCACAGTGATGTGGTATGGACTAATGCAGAATTATCTAAGCAGACGGCAAAGGTATCAGATAATGAACCGGACGGCAGTGATATGCAGCCGCTGATACACACGTGGAATCTAAGCGCTATGTGTGATGGCGGGGAAGTACCGTTTGCAGTGAGGCTTGAGCGCCTTAATGAAGCGGATGCAGGAGTTCCCATGACTAAAAATATTGTTTTTATGAACAGCTTTTATGGAGACGCAGATGTTTGTATTTTTTCGCCTGAATCCAGGCTCGGAGAACAGCTGTTTGAGATAATGGATAAGCTTGAGCTGGTTAGCGATATGAAACCATATGGTGATGCATATGAGATACTTAAGAGATATTCGGTCAGCGGAAGGCAGATAATTGATATTTTTAAGGTCAGAGCGAAAAATAAGCCGAAGACAGTGAGCATGCACCGGCTTGAGCAGGTGTATGGCTATCGCAGCTATGCTTATATGAGAAGGCGCTGGGAGAGGTATTGTAAGAGGCTGACACGACAGCAGAGGGCATATGCGAATGCAGGCTGGGAGGAGACACTTGATTTGATACTTGATTTCCTCACACCGGTCTGGAGCGCGTTCTGCAACGATGAAATATTTTATGATGACTGGATGCCGGAGCTTGGAAGATTTCTGGGCTAAAAAGGATATATAGGTACTTAAATGGAAAAAGAACTGATAAATAATTCACAATCAAATATTTATCCGTTTCACATGCCGGGGCATAAGCGCCGTGGCAGTGATATAGGTGCAGGGCTGGACCCGTATGCTATTGATATCACAGAGATAGACAATTTTGACAATCTGCACCACGCTGAGGGCATTATAAAGGAGGCACAGGCTGAGGCAGCGGCACTTTACGGTGCAAAGCGTGCATATTTTCTCATAAACGGAAGCACCTGCGGTATACTGGCAGCAATATCTGCGGCTACAAAAAGGGGAGACAAGGTGCTTGTAGCGAGGAACTGTCACAAGGCGGTGTATCATGCGCTGTACTTAAGGCAGCTTCACCCGGTGTTTACATACCCTGAAATTACACGGACAGGGCTGCAGGGGCAGATAACCGAGGCACAGATAAGGGCGGCATTTGATGAAAATCCCGACATAAAAGCGGTTGTGATAACCTCGCCTACATACGATGGTGTGGTTTCCGATGTGGCGGCAATCGCATCTGTGGTACATGCACATGGAGCTTTGCTCATAGTTGACGAGGCACATGGCGCGCACTTTGGCTTTGGAAGTGGCTTCCCTCAAAATGCCATAGCGCTCGGGGCCGATGCGGTCATAGTGAGCCTGCACAAGACGCTTCCGGCATTTACACAGACGGCGCTTTTACTGCTGGGTGGGATGCGTGAAGCTGCAGTGGAGAAGTTTCTCGGCATTTATGAGACAAGCTCACCGTCATATGTGCTTATGACAGGCATAGAGCGCTGCATACACTATGTGCGCGATAATAAAGAGACAGCATTTGCACAGCTTAGGAGCAGGCTTGACAGATTTTATCAGAAGGTCAGCGGACTTTCGCATCTGAGTGTGGTCAGAAAAAGTGATTTTTCTGCCGATGAGGCATATGATTTTGACGAGTCAAAGATTATTATATTTACGAAAGAGGCTATGAATGGACATACGCTGCTTGAGCTTCTGCTCAAAAAATATGAGCTGCAGCTTGAGATGGCAGCGGGCAATTATGTACTGGCGCTGGCATCTGTCATGGATACGGATGAGGGCTTTGACAGGCTTGCGGATGCTTTGATTGAAATAGACAGCCAGCTCGAAAAATATAAGTCTGATTTTGAAGAGTTTTATGATATATTAAAACAGGAGGATGTGGTACATCAATTTTACTTTCCTGTCAAAATGGATACAACCATATACCAAAAGCTGCCTGCCGTAATGGAAATGTATGATGCCTATGATGCAGAACATCAGGCGGTCTATGCCTTTAAGGCAAGCGGGAAGGTGAGCGGTGCCTTCATAAATATATATCCGCCGGGGATACCGCTTGTGGTGCCGGGAGAGATAATGAACGACAAGCTCATAGATGATGTAATAAAGGCTGTAAATTCAGGTCTTGAAGTGGACGGTCTGTACTTTGATCCGGATGCCAATATGTGGAAGTTTGTTGCGGTGCTGTAAGCAACAGTTTGACATAGCAAACAATCATATTTATACTAATTACAATATTAAGAGGTTTACAGATGGGTAATATTTTCTGCGTGATGGGAAAAAGCGCATCAGGCAAGGACACTATATACAACAAAATACTGCAGGATGATTCCCTCATGCTTAGCAGGATTATCCCGTATACCACGCGCCCGATAAGGGACGGAGAGACACAGGATAAGGATTATCATTTCTGCAATGAAGAGGATGTAAAAAGGCTCAGTGCACAGGGGCGCATCATAGAGCTTCGCGAGTACAATACAGTGTATGGCGTGTGGAAATATTTCACGGTAAACGATGATGATATAGACCTTCGCTGCAAAAGCTATCTGACAGTCGGAACACTGGAGTCTTACACAAAGATACGCGATTATTTTGGCAGTGACAAGGTACTGCCAATCTATGTGGAGGTGGAGGACGGCGACCGTCTGATACGCGCCATTCACCGGGAAAAGGGGCAGCAGGTGCCTAAATATGAGGAGATGTGCCGCCGTTTTCTGGCAGACGCATCAGATTTCTCTGAGGAGAAGCTGCGTGAGGCAGGGATTACACGTCGCTTCATAAATGATGATATGGACACTGTGCTTGCCGAAATTTCAGCATACATACGACAGAGTTCCTAATTGCAGAGCAAGATGATGGTTACGGCCTGCACATAAGTGTAACCGGAAACGAATAAGGAGGCAGCCTCATGGCAGTCAGAGTAAATGAAGTAAATCAGGTGACACAGGTTCCTGATGCACAAAAAACACAGGCCGGTGACGGCTCGTTCAAATTCACACTGGCCAGCGCCATAACAGACGCTGATCTCCAGGCAAAGGTAGATGCGCTGATGCAGGATATCACAGCACAGGGCAACAGAATAGCCGAGCATATGGATATCAGGGATATGAAGCGATATCGCGGGCTCATAAAGGATTTTTTAAATGAGGTGGTCTACAGATCCCATAAATTTTCCAGAGAAAATTTCCTCGACAGGAGAGGAAGGCACAGAGTTTATGGTATAATAAGACTGATAGACAGCAATCTGGATGAGCTGGCATCAGAGCTGGTGGAGGATGAGAAGGATCATCTGTCCATACTTGCAAGAATCGGAGAGATACGTGGACTGTTGCTTGATATATTCACGTAGGATATAAAAGCTATAACAGACACAGGCAGACTAAAACGGAGGCAGCAGCTATGGCAGGATTTAAGGATATAGTAGGAAATGAGCAGATAATAGAGCATCTGCAAAATGCCATATCAATGGGAAAGGTCTCACATGCATATATAATAAACGGACCACAGCTGTCCGGAAAAATGATGATAGCCGAGGCATTTGCCAGGGCACTGCAGTGTGAGAAGGAGGGCACAGACGGTTGTGGAGAGTGCAAATCGTGCCATCAGGCAGATGACCACAATCATCCTGATATCATATATGTCAGTCATGAAAAGCCCAACAACATATCGGTTGATGACATAAGGACACAGCTCAACAACGATATAGTGATAAAGCCGTACAGCAGTAAATACAAGATTTACATAGTGGATGAGGCTGAAAAAATGAACCAGCAGGCGCAGAATGCGCTTTTAAAGACCATTGAGGAGCCACCGGCATATGCGGTCATCATGCTTCTCACCACCAATGCAGACAGCTTTCTGCAGACCATCAGGTCGCGCTGCATCACACTCAATATGAAGTCGGTAAAGGACGAGGTGATAAAGGCATACCTGATGAACGAAAAGCATATTCCGGATTATCAGGCAGATATCAGTGCCGCATTTGCACAGGGCATCGTCGGAAAGGCTGTTAAGCTCGCCTCATCAGACGAGTTCAACGAGCTAAAGGAGTCAGCACTGTCGCTTATAAAGCGCCTCGATGACATAGATTTGTACGAGCTGGGCGCAGCGGTAAAGCAGATAGCTGAGTACAAGCTTAAGGTGCAGGATTATTTTGACCTGATTATGGTGTGGTACAGAGATGTGCTGTATATGAAGGCGACAAACGATGTTAACGGACTCATATTCAAGGATGAGGTCTATGATATAAAGAAACAGGCAGCAAAGCATTCCTATCAGGGGATCGAGGCAATACTTGAGGCGCTTGAGAAGGCGAAGATAAGAATTAACGCAAACGTCAATTTTGATCTGGTAATTGAGCTGCTGCTTATGACCATAAAGGAGAACTAATCACATGACAAAAATAGTTGGTATCAGATTCAGGACAGCAGGCAAAATATATTACTTTGACCCGGCTGATTTCGATCTCGACATGGCAATGCATGTTATCGTGGAGACAGCAAGAGGCATAGAGATGGGAACTGTCCTCATTCCGCCGAAGGAGGTGGATGATGATAAGGTGGTTTCACCGCTTAAGCCTGTCATCAGAGTGGCAACCGACGAGGATGAGAAAACGGTTGAGAGAAATAAGGAAAAGGAAAAAGAGGCATTTGCCATCTGCAAGGAGAAAATCATCAAGCACGGACTTGAGATGAAACTGGTGGATGCAGAGTATACCTTTGACGGAAACAAGCTGCTGTTCTACTTTACAGCAGACGGCAGAATTGACTTCAGAGAGCTCGTAAAGGATCTGGCAGCGGTATTCCGCACCAGAATAGAGCTTCGTCAGATCGGTGTCAGGGATGAGACCAAGATGATGGGCGGCATCGGAATATGCGGCAGACCGCTCTGCTGTCATTCTTATATGGCAGATTTTGTGCCGGTTTCCATAAAGATGGCAAAGGAGCAGAATCTTTCCCTCAATCCGACCAAGATATCCGGTGTGTGCGGAAGACTCATGTGCTGTCTCAAGTATGAGCAGGATACATATGAGTATCTGAACAGCAGAATGCCGTCGATAGGAGAAAAGGTCAAGACACCTGAGGGAATCATCGGAGAGGTCAAGTCAGTCAGCGTGCTCAGGCAGCTCGTGCGTGTTGTCATTGACAACGGCGAGGAGAAGGAGCTTCGTGAGTACACTGTAGATGATCTGCGCTTAAAGCCGCGCCAGAAAAAGGATGTAAAGCTCACCGAGGAGGAGCTTCGCGAGCTCAAGGATCTCGAGGATATCGGCGATGAGACGATGGAGGACAAGCCACAGGAGAAACCGCAGAGAAACCGTGGACACCGTGACAACCGCGACAATAGGGAAAACCGTGACAGCAGGGACAACAAAAATGAATATCGCGAGCGCCGTGATAAGCGTGACAACAGAGAAAGACGTCCATACAGGGCGGACATAGAGGCAGCGGAAGCTTCTGCAAATGAGACAAATGAAGTAAATGCTGCAAATGCCGGCAGAGAAAATAAGGACGGTTACAAAAAGCCGTACAAGGGCGGCAAAAACAGACCAAACAAGCAGAAATACAACCGCAACAAGGATTACAAGAACAAAAACTATAATAAAGATTACAACAGGGACAAAGACAATGGAAGCACTGATACACAGTAATGAGCGCCTGGACGATTTGTGCCGCAAGGGCTATAGGCTCATACAGGATCCAAAGCTGTTCTGCTTCGGCATAGACGCCGTGCTTTTATCTGACTATGCAAAGGTAAAGCGCGGCGAGAGAGCTGTGGATTTGTGCACCGGAAACGGTGTGATTCCGATACTTCTTGAGGCAAAGAATAACGGAGAGCATTACAGCGGGCTTGAGCTTCAGCCTCAGTGTGCTGACCTGGCGAAAAGAAGTGTGAAATATAACCATCTTGAGGACAAAGTGACCATAGAAGAGGGAGATGTGTGCAATGCCTCAGAGCTTTTCGGGCGCGAGTCCGTGGAGGTGGTGACGGTAAATCCGCCGTATATGATAGGTCAGCACGGTATCAAAAATGCAGACGATGCCATGACGATAGCACGCCACGAGGTCAGGTGTACACTTGACGATATAGTCAGGGAGAGCGCAAAAATGCTCAAATTCAATGGGCGTTTTTACATGGTTCACAGACCATTCAGGCTGGCAGAGATCTTTAGCACGATGATGAAATATCATATCGAGCCAAAGCGCATGCGTCTTGTTCATCCCTACGCGGACAGGGAGCCAAACATGGTGCTTATAGAGGGGTTAAAGGGCGGCAAAAGCCGTATCACCATCGAAAAACCGTTAGTTGTATACAAGGAGCCTAATGTATACACGGATGAGATATATGAGATATACGGCGATAAGCCTCGGAATAACGGAAAATAACAGGAGAATCATATGACAGGAACACTGTATCTGTGCGCAACTCCGATAGGAAATCTGGAGGACATCACATTCCGTGTGCTGCGCACACTTAAGGAGGTAGACCTCATCGCAGCGGAGGATACGAGAAACTCCATAAAGCTGCTCAATCATTTTGAGATAAAGACACCCATGACGAGCTATCATGAGTTTAACAAGATAGATAAAGCTTACCAGCTTGTGGCAAAGCTTAAGGAGGGCAAAAATATAGCCCTCATCACCGATGCAGGAACACCCGGCATTTCTGACCCGGGTGAGGACATCGTGCGCATCTGCTACGAGGAGGGCGTGCCTGTTACCTCGCTTCCAGGGGCGGCAGCGTGCATTACAGCACTTACCATGTCGGGCAGGCCGACCAGGAGGTTTGCGTTTGAGGCATTTTTGCCGAGGGATAAAAAGGAACGCGCGCGCGTCATTGAGGAGCTTAAAAACGAGACCCGGACAATCATAATCTACGAGGCGCCTCATCATCTTATAAAGACGGTCACAGAGCTTTATAATGCGCTCGGGGACAGAGAGCTTACCGTGTGCAGGGAGCTTACGAAAAAGCACGAGGAAAAGGTGCAGACTACATTTTCGGAGCTTTTGGAGCGTTCAAGGACACAGGAGCCAAGAGGTGAATATGTGCTTGTAATCTGTGGCAGAAACGTGGCTGAAATAGCAAAGGAGCAGCAGGAAAGCTGGGAAGCCATGCCTCTTGAAGCGCATATGGCACACTATGAGTCACAGGGCATCGACAGGAAGGAAGCCATGAAGCTCGTGGCAAAGGACAGAGGTGTCAGCAAGAGGGATATATACAAACAGCTCCTGTAAGCTGACAATAATACATTCTGCAGCAAATAGTTAGGATTGGATATGAACGATATAAAACATGACATAAAAAAACGACATAAGAACCTGACAGAGTTCAGATACATCGCAGTTGGCTTTTTTCTGACAATATTATCAGGGGCAATAATGCTGAGCCTTCCGTTTTCTTCAAGAGACGGACAATGGACTAATTTCCTGGACTCACTTTTTACGGCAACAAGCGCAACCTGTGTGACAGGTCTTGTTGTGTTTGATACTTTCAGACACTGGAGTATTATAGGGCAGCTTGTAATTCTGGTGCTGATTCAGATAGGAGGCATGGGCTTTATCTCAATCGGCGTGGCATTTTCCATGCTTCTGCACAAAAAAATCGGACTCAGACAGAGGGATCTGATGCAGGAGAGCGTCAATGCACTCGAGATTGGTGGAATAGTTAGGCTTTTCAGCGTGATAATAAGGGGAACCTTCCTTATCGAAGGTATAGGAGCGGTGCTTTTAGCAATCCGCTTCATACCGGATTTTGGCATATTAAGAGGCATATATTTCTCGGTGTTCCACTCGATATCTGCATTTTGCAATGCAGGCTTTGATTTGATGGGCATAAACGAGGAGTACTCATCGTTTACAAAATATGTCGCAGATCCGTTAGTCAATATCACAATTATGCTGCTTATCATCATAGGTGGTATCGGTTTTACCATATGGAATGAGGTCAGAACCAAAAAGCTTAAGTTTAGCAGATACTCGCTCCACGCCAAGATAGTAATATCAACCACACTGATACTTGTCTTCGGTGGCGGACTGTTTATGTATATTTTTGAAAAAAGTAATACCATAGCAGGCATGGATACACCGGGTGCCATATTTGCATCGTTATTCGGCTCAGTTACGGCGAGAACGGCAGGCTTCAATACAGTAGACACAGCAGCACTGACACAGGAGAGCAAGCTTTTGACTATAGTGCTCATGTTCATAGGAGGAAGCCCGGGCTCGACAGCCGGCGGAATCAAAACCACAACCATGGCGGTCATGATAATCTATATTGTTTCTTATATGAGAGGAAGCAACGGCTGCAATGTGTTTGGCAGGAAAATAAGCAGTGAGGTAATCAAAAAGGCCGGAATGGTGCTTATCATCAATCTGGTGCTTGGCCTTACAGCGGTGATAGCTATACTTGCCACATCCAATATGAAGATGGACGATGTACTGTTTGAGGTATACTCTGCAATCAGTACGGTCGGCATGACAACAGGCATCACAAGAGATTTAAATACAGTAGGACGCATAATTATCATAATTATGATGTATTGTGGAAGAATCGGAAGCATGACCTTTGTGCTTTCGTTTGTGCATAGACCGGATAAAGCCAATATAGAGCTTCCGGAGGAAAAAGTTATCATTGGATAAGGATAAGGAGAAACGAAATGAAATCAATTTTAATTATTGGAATGGGTAAATTCGGACACCATCTGTGTGCGGATTTGATTAAAAACGGAAACGACATTATGGTGATGGACAAGGACGAGGCCAAGGTCAGGGATTTAATCTATGACGTGACCAAGGTGCAGATAGGTGACTGTACCGACCCACAGGTAGTAAAAGCACTCGGAATCAACAATTTCGATTTGATTTTTGTATGTATCGGCACCAATTTCCAGAGCTCGCTTGAGATAACAAGTCTCGTGAAGGAGATGGGCGGAAAATACGTCATCAGCAAGGCAAACAGGGATGTGCATGCCAAGTTCCTGCTTCGAAACGGTGCGGATGAGGTTATCTACCCTGACCGCGACATGGCAGAGAGAGTGGCAAAGAAATACAGCGCCAACCATGTGCTTGATTATGTGGCATTAAACGATGATTACTCAATCTACGAGATAAATCCACCTGAAAGCTGGGTAGGAAAGAGCATCAAGGAAAATAATGTGCGCCAGAAATACAATGTAAATATCGTTACAGTAAAGGAAGCCGGAAAGAATCGCGTACTTCCGCTGCCGGACTACGTGTTCAAGGCAGACGATGCAGTGATGGTGCTTGGACTGAATGCAGATGTGGACAAGCTGGTGCGCAAGCTATAAAAGTGTGGCTCAAAAAATAATAGGCAGCAATTTAAAGAAGAAAGGATGGACAAATATGGGTAACAATGACAGCAGTGTAGAAACATTTTTGCAGTGGATAAAGGCTTCGGACAATATTGTATTTTTCGGCGGAGCAGGTGTATCAACCGAGAGCGGCATACCTGATTTCAGAAGCGTGGACGGACTTTACAATCAGAAGTATGACTACCCGCCAGAGACCATCCTGAGCCATACATTTTACAGGAAGCATCCGCAGGAGTTTTACCGATTCTACCGTGACAAGATGCTCTGTCTTGATGCAGAGCCGAACATCACGCATTACAAGCTGGCAGAGCTTGAAAAAGCCGGAAAGCTTAAGGGCGTTGTGACGCAGAACATAGACGGACTGCACCAGAAGGCCGGCAGCAAAAATGTGATGGAACTGCACGGCAGTGTGCTGAGAAATTACTGTGAGAGGTGCTTGCAGTTTGTAAGCGCAGAGGAAATCCTCCACTCAACAGACGTGCCAAAATGTCCAAAGTGCGGCGGCCCGGTAAAGCCGGATGTCGTATTGTACGAGGAGGGCTTAAATCAGAAAACGCTTGAGGATGCAATCTACTACATCAGTCACGCCGATGTGCTCATAGTAGGCGGTACATCACTTGCGGTATATCCGGCGGCAGGCCTCATAGACTATTACAACGGAAACAAGCTTGTGCTTATCAACAAGTCCACCACACCGATGGACGCAAGAGCAGACCTTCTGATACAGCAGGGACTGGGCTCTGTATTTGAGCAGATAGAGGTGTAAACAGAGGATAATACACAGCATATTAAATGGCAGGCATAGGTAGAAGAGGAATATAGAATGGATAAATACGCAGTAGGAGATATCGTAAAACTGAAAAAACCGCATCCGTGCGGCAGCAGCGAGTGGGAAATCATGCGTGTCGGAGCAGACTTCCGTCTGAAATGCATGGGCTGCGGACACCAGGTTATGGTGCCAAGGAAGCTGGTCGAGAAAAATGACCGCGGTCTCACCAAGAAGCAGGCTTAGTTAGATAGAAACAGCGCACGTCCCGACCTGATAAAAATTAAAGAAAAATTGCAAAAACCCCTTGAAAAGTACCACGATTCATGTTATTATCTAGACTCGTGATATAAAATTCCTTGCTCATAATCAGATTTATGAGCCAGAGACCAAAAGGAGGTAACATTCGCATGAACAAATATGAATTAGCACTCGTCGTTAGTGCAAAGATCGAGGATGATGCGAGAACAGCAGTAGTCGAGAAGGCAAAAGAGTACATCACACGTGCCGGCGGTACTGTTACAGAAGTTGAGGAGGCTGGTAAGAAGAGATTAGCTTACGAGATTCAGCACATGACTGAGGCCTTTTATTACTTCATCCAGTTCGATGCTGAGGGAACAGTCCCAGCAGAAATCGAGCAGGACGTTCGTATCATGGACAATGTTCTTCGTTTCTTATGCGTTAGAAAAGACGAGGCATAGTATAAGAAAATAGGAGATTGTATTATGAACAAAGTAATACTTATGGGTAGATTAACCAGAGACGCAGAAATCCGCTATGCCCAGGGGGACAACTCACTTGCAATAGCAAGATTTTCACTTGCAGTAGACAGACGCTACAGCAAGAATGCAGAGGAGCAGTCAACGGATTTCATCAACTGCGTAGCTTTTGGAAAGATAGCAGAATTTTTTGAGAGATTTGGCCGTAAAGGAACAAAATTTGTTGTTGAAGGCCGAATCCAGACCGGCAGCTATACAAACAAGGACGGACAGAAGGTATACACCACTGACGTCGTGGTTGAGAATGCAGAGTTTGCAGAGTCTAAATCAGCCGCATCAGGAAATGCAGGCGGATTTGCACCGGCAGACAGACCTGCACCTAGCCAGGCTGCTGGGGATGGCTTCATGAACATTCCGGACGGAATCGACGAGGAGCTTCCATTCAATTAGTAGTGTCCACGAGGACAAATATTCAAGGAGGTAACAAAAATGGCTTACAATAAATCAGCTGATGGTTCATCAATGAAGAGAAGACCAATGCGTAGAAGAAAAAAAGTCTGCGTATTCTGTGGAAAAGACAATGTCATTGATTACAAAGATACAAACAAATTAAAGAGATACATCTCTGAGAGAGGAAAAATCCTTCCACGCCGTATCACAGGAAACTGTGCAAAACACCAGAGAGCTCTTACAGTAGCAATCAAGAGA
>OHJB01000685.1_pt1 | contig 16429 bp, 8 predicted proteins | sample 1568431 | NCBI WGS metagenome assembly OHJB01 (sample SAMEA3879594, study PRJEB24766) | human gut metagenome | biome: human-associated habitat; feature: feces | place: USA | collected 1985/1987 | reverse complement strand
GTATTTTGAGCATGGTGGACTTGCCCGCCCCATTCTTGCCGACAAGGGCTATACGGTCTTTCTTATTAATAACGTAAGAAACGTCTTCAAACAGAGGAGTAGCATTAAATTCCACCTTCAGTCCTTCTACAGATATCATAGTGTCAATGAATTAATCGTTCAAGACTGCAAAGGTAACGATATTATTTTTTATTCTCACGCAATCATGCATTCAAAGCATACAACTGCATTCATTTAAATTTCAATAAATCCCCTCTTTCCCTTTCTGTCCAACCGATTTGGAAAACAGAAAGAAAAAGAGGGGATATTTTTATAAAGGGAATCGCCTGGGCTCTCCTTTAGAATAGATTGGCGTTCTTTTAGAACAGCTTAGCCGGATATTCTCCCGCATCCACCAATGCCTTAATCTTATCGACCACGCTCTGACGGTCTTCCGGATAAGTCACCCCGAACCATTTACTGTTCGTATCAAGCACTTCAACCGTAGCAGTACCGTCATTAATCAGTTTATCCACCATCAAAGGAATAAAGAATTCACTCTTCAGGTTCTCCATATTCTTCGAATCGCTGAGGAACGTCTTGAAGAATTCCTGACTGTAAGCGAAGTAATCGGGAGTAAAGCCCCAGAAATTCATACTGACCGGAGTTGTATCGGGAGTAGCAGTCCACTCACCGTTATCATCAATATATTTCACTTCACCGTCCATACGCTGAATTTTGGTACGTTCAACGACAGAAGTCAGCAGATTATTTGCATCAGTGCTGCAAAGGCCGCGAGACACCGTACCGCTTTCACTCAATGTATTGCCGATACGGAATCCTACCATCGAATATACATTCTTGGAGTCTTCGGGAAGCTCAGATAGGAACTTGCCCATTACCTGGAAAGAATCACGACCGTAGAAGTCATCGCAATTGATAACGGCAAACGGTTCCTTTATCACATCGGCACCCATCATTACGGCGTGGTTGGTTCCCCAAGGTTTGGTACGGTCGGCCGGACACGTAAATCCTTCGGGAAGTGCATCCAGTTCCTGGAACACCAATTCGCACGGGATATGACCTTCGTATTTGGATATGATTTTATCGCGGAAGTCTTGTTCAAAATCTTTACGGATAACAAAAACGAGCTTACCGAATCCGGCCTTGATAGCATCGTAAATAGAATAATCCATAATAGTTTCGCCATTAGGCCCCAGTCCGTCCAATTGCTTCAGGCCACCATAGCGGCTGCCCATGCCGGCTGCCAATAAGAATAAAGTTGGTTTCATATTAGTTATTATTTAAAAAGGTTAGTGTATCATGGTTGATAACAGGCACAAAAGTAGTAAAATTTATATCAGAAAAAGGAAGATTTCAGTCCATTCTTTTCCATAATCGTACAAAACTCCGCCTCAATGGCAGATACTTCTACTTTTAGTTTGCTTATTAGCCACAATTCTTCACTATTGTCAGCCCCAAACCCACAGTTTGCCTTAGAACGGATAACCGATAGCGAAATGCAAGGCAAGACTGTCCTTGAACTTGGGAATATTATAGTATCCCGACTTACCGGTATCATACGGATCGTGCAACCCCACTCCACAATCCAGACGGAAAACCAGAAAGTCCATATCATAACGCAAACCGGCTCCCGTACCCAAAGCTATCTGTTTGGCAAAGTTCTTTAAAGTGAACTCGCCGCCGGGACGGGACTCATCCTTACGCATCAGCCACACATTACCGGCATCCAAGAATACAGCTCCATGCAAATCTCCGATAATGCGGAAGCGGTATTCAACATTAGCTTCCATACGTATATCACCCACATGATTGATGAAAGAATACTTATTTTCCTTATCCGGAGCATAACTGCCCGGACCTATGCTACGTGCAGAAAAAGCACGCACACTGTTGGCGCCGCCGATATAGAACTGTTCGGTATAAGGAGCCGCCAGCGCATTTCCGTACGACCATATCACGCCACCGGCAATGCGCGAGGCAATCATCTGGTTCTTGTCTATCTTATAATGATAGCGGAATTCGCTGTTTACCTTCAGGAACTGTGCAAAAGGAACACCCAGCAGCTTTTTGTCCTTCTCCTTGAACGACTTTCCGAAAATACGATAAATGCACGAAGTAAGGTTACCAGCCGAGCTCACTGTCGTCTGCCACCAGATAGGATTGCGCACACCCGGCAAAGATGCGTTGTCGTAGGTGTACATATACTCAAAGACCGGAATAAACTGGTCGCGCAGGCTGACGTAGAGTGCAGGATTCTCCGCCTGCAACTCCTTAAAGGCTTCCGTAGGGTCGCGAAGTACGTTGAACGTGAGTTTGAACGGTGTAAAACTATGCTTGCTCGTACGCTTCGGCTGGAAATCGTATGTAGCATTTCCACCAAACGCCAGCAGTTTATAATACTTGGCACGGTTCAACTGGTCGATGTACAGTTTGAAAGTCGTAGTGGCCGGAAAGTCATACTCCTTGTCGCCAAAGCGAGGGAAGACCACGCGCGGAAACATAAGCGAGGTAGACAACCCCACTTCATAACTGTTCATCAGCGAAGAACGGTCTTTACCCGTCTGCCACTCATACGAACCGTCCAACTTTACATTCCATGCCTCACCGCCGCCAAACACATTGTTCTTCGTTACGGTGAACGAAGCTCCCGGTCCGGTCTGGTTATTGCTTTTCATCTTTACGTTGAAGTCCAGTTCGGCATCATAAGGCTTGTCGAGTGCCGCATGAATATTCACATCCAGCGTATCGCACACGAATGTCGTATCACGCGGGGTGTACTGCATCTCAAGATAACGGAAGATGCCTACATTGTTCAAACGTTCCTGCACGCGGGTCTGGCGATAAAGGCTGTAAAGACTCTGCATGGAGCGTCTGCGGGAAATACCCGTACTGTCCTGCACCTGACGTTTCTGACGATACGTCTGATAGTTCAGCCATCTGTAAATCATATTGGGACGTACCCGCAGCTTATCGTGATAATAGATGCGAAGGCCTTTGTAGTCGATACTGTCATTAGGGGTCTGTCCCTGCTTGCCATACAGATAAAAAGCTTTCTTGCCTACATAAAACGGTTTCTCGGCAACGGAAGGCATGCCGGGAGCAGGAACCATGCGCATGGCAACATGTCCGCCGGGCACTAAGGTCGTATCTGCCTGATAAGTCAGATAATCGGGACGGAAATAATAGCACCCTACATTGCGCAACAAAGTACTGATACGGGTACGTTCTCCGTCAAGGTCGGTCACGTTGAACTGTTCTCCCGGACTGATAAGCGAACGGCGCCGGCTCATATTCATAATGCGCAAGGTACGCTCACTGAAACCGTGATAATAGACCGTATCGATAAAATAAGGGTTGCGCATATCCACCGTATATTGCAGCTTTGCTTTCAAAGAATCCTTCGGATCGATAAACGTTTTATAGCTGACCGTTCCGTTAAAGTAGCCGTAATCGCGCAATAAATTGGCAGCCGCCTTCTGCCGGATATCGGGATTGACAGTAGACATCAGTACGGGCTTTGCCGCAAAGCGGTTGAATATCCACCTGCCAAAGCCTTTCTCATATTTCACAAAGCCATTGTAAATCCATAACCCCATAGGAAAAGGTATGCGAATAGTGGAACTACCCAGCAAAGAATTGTTCGGAGCAGTGGCAAGCGCCGCTTCAACCTCTTCCATGGCAGTCTCGCCTACCGGAGTGGTACTGCGGTTCTCGACAATCATCTTTTTTTGTCCCGTATACAGAATTTCACCTTCCGGCAAATGCTTGGTTGTGGAACATCCTGCCAGCAACAGTATGCCCGCCATATATACTATCAGTCGTTTCATATCATTCTACAGTTTGCTTCTTCTTTTTCCTGAAGATAAAAAGTTCGCCCAGGCGGTCCATTTTGCGACGAAGCACAAGGCCGACTCCGGTTTCCGTTATTTCCCCGTCGAGCACACTCTCGTAGTTCTTGTCATAGAACACACGGACATAGCGCGTACCGGACGTATCAAGGCGGTACTCAAGCGAAATATTGTCGATAAACGATTCCGCATCATTCGTGGCATTGGCGCCGGTTGTCACCTTACCGCCGATGACAATCTGCACACGGTCGTTGAAAAGACGCTGCGAATAGCGGAAGCTATAATCCGTCTGCTTGTCACCCGTTTCGGCTGACGTACGGTCTTCCATACCCATAGTGAAACTTGCGTTGATGCTTTGGAAAGCCGAGCCTGCCAATGAGTTGATCTGACTTTGGATAACACTGTTCAAAGCACTGCCCATAGACAATCCGCCGCCTTTGACACCGCTGTTCATATAAACACCGGTCGCCAGCATGGCAATGGCCTGTTTGCTGCGCTCCTCGGCTCCCATAGCCTGCAACTCATTCTCAATGGTGGCATCATCCGGCGCCGTTATATCGAAAATAAGTTCGGGGGCGTCAAGGCGATTCTTTATAGCTATGGACACATCGAAATTCACCACACGCGAACCACCGTCATCACCATCGGCTACCGAAGCGCGCATACGCTCCGTCGCTTTCAGGTTCAGCGTCGGGTTCATCGGGTCGCCTCGCCAGTCCACATAACTGCCGTTGTTAATCTGGAATTCCTTCAACGGAATGATAGGAAGCGAATACTTCATAATTCCGCCCGAAAGCGTATAACGTCCGGTAAGGCTTATATCGCCTTGCGGAGTATACTGCATGTTCAAATCTCCGCCGCCTTCCAATTCAATGAATTTACTGCGGTCGGGACTTAAATCGGCACGCAGGCGCACGGCATTGTCGATATGTACGGACATAATCATATCCATACCGCCCAAAGACATGGCGGGAGCCTCATCAGTGCCCACCGAAGCCGTATCGGCAAAAGAAGTAAAGGTTACCAAACCCTCAAGGCGGTCTTCCACCGTCAACGGTGAGTCCGTCAGTACATAGGTAACATCCGTATTGCCCAGCAGGTTCATGTTACCGCGCATGGTCAGGGCATCCAAAGGCCCTCGTACCGTAGCGTTCAAATCGACAAATATCTTGCCGTAGATAAGACTTTCGCGGGTGCGCGGTGCATCCAGCAGCGTATAGTTCTCCGCCAGCAACTTCAAGTCCGCCGTAGGACGTTCCAAATTGCGGAAGTCCACCTTGCCGTTAATGGTAAACGGATTCTTGCTGGTGGTATAAATGGCAAACTTATCAAATATCAGTTGGTTATCCTTAATCTGCACGGGACGGTCGTCAAACCAGTAGCGGGCCCCTGCCTGACGGGCATATACCGATACGCTGTCCAGCGTGATATCTCCGTGCATCCTGGGTTTCTCCAACGGCCCGTAGATGTACATCCCGCCATCGAGGTCGCCGGTAAAGGACATCATTTGGTCGGGCACAAAAGCATTGGCAATCTTCATCGGGAAGTGTTCAAAAGAGGTAGTCACTTCCAGCGTGTCCTTTCCGTTCTTCTGTGTCAGTATGCCGTCGGCAGTCATCACTTCCCGGTTGTCATAACTGAAATATGTATTCAGATAATGCGTAGCGCCCTTATCGCCCGGCAGCCATGTGGCTCCCATACCGATGTCTCCCACATGCTGCCGCTCATAGGTCAGTTCATCGATATTGGCTTCGGCTGAAACCTGCAAGGAAGTAGGGGTCTGTATATACTGCGCCTCGGCAGAGAACAAGCCGGTGAGACGGGGCATATAAGGAAGCACCTCGCTCAGTTCGCCCAGTTGGAAACGGCTCAACTCCACGTTCATATTCTGCAATGAAATGCTGTCGTTCTTGTCCGACTGCATACGGAAGCCCAAACCGTTGTCACTATCCATATCGATATTGGCATAGACGCGCATGTTGTTATGCAGATATATCCAATTGCTGTTGTCTACGAAATGGAACTTACGGTATGCGATAACCGGTTCGGCAGGCGTCAGATTAAGCAATACTCCGTTGCCTTTGCCATGTCCCTCCGTCAGCGGGCGGGCATTGACGCCGAACAGCACTCCCGTCTGTCCTTTTCCGTCCACATAATTCACGGTCAGTTCGGCATCTTCACTGCGAATCTCACCGGTCAGCGTACTGCGGAATACGAACTGCGGATTCTTCGGTCCGTTAATCACCCCGCTTTGCAGCATCATCCGGGAAGTATCCTGCTTCACGGCAAAGAAAACCGTATCGAGCTGCAACGAGTCCACACGCAATCCGTGAACGGCGGTCCGTCCGTTGATGCCCCGTGCCGGCGTACTTCCAAAGCGAAGGGTGAAGTCATTGAAACTTATGTTTTTTGTTTTCAGGAAATAGCTGACCGGATTGGCCTGCCCCGCCGTCAACTTCATGCCCGCCGAGGGCAATACCTGCCGCAAGGCGACATGGTCGAGGCGTCTTTCCTCTATCTGTTTCGTCAGAATGGCTACGAACTTGTCCGACTGCCCCAACAACTCCTCCAACGTGCTGCGGGCACGGAACTGCAAATCCATATCGCCGGCATCCATCCGCAACTTAATGGAATCGCGACGCGCTTCCGCTCCCAGATTGAACGCAACGGGATGTTCCAAAGGTTCGGATGCGATTCCCAGATTATACAAGTCCAGTTCCTCGACTTTCATGTTCAGTCTGCCGTCCATATATTTACGGTCGAGACGAAGGTCGGCTTCGGACTGCATCTTCAACAGTTCATTATCGCTCGTCAACCGTACAGAAGCTACCGCAGATTTCAACCCCGCATTCAGGTCCACACCCGACAGATTCCAGCGGGCATATTGCAGTTCGTCCAGTTTGGCTTCCACAAGAGCCGTCGTCTGACGGGAAGTCATATCCACTCCCCTGCCTTTGGCGGCAACATGCGCAGTAAGTGCATAAACAGAATCTTTGGGCAGGAAATGATGAAGCTGCAAGGCATCTATGGCGAGGTCTGCATGATAGACCTCGGTAGACAGGTTGTAAGCGGCATCCAGATTCAGACTGCCTTTGCCCTCCTGCACTTTGAGCAGGGCATTGCATTGAGGCCCGTCGAGCCCGAGACGCGCTACGAGGTTCATACTGTCGGGCACAACGATAGAGCCGTCAGGAGTGACCCCGGTAAGCCCGGTGAGGAAATTAAGGTCTTGCGTCTGCATCTCAAAGTCAAGCCCTCCGCTACGCTTCAGGCTATCCGTAAGGTTCCACAACTCACCGCCGCCGCTCAATGAGAAAGCGCCGGGAAGTTCGGCCGTGAAACGGGAAATCTGCATCTGTTTCAGATTGCCTTCCGTACCGGCATGGATTACCAACGGGCGGAAAGGATAAGCCTCTTTAAAGGTTTCGGGCAGTCCGCCGGCAAAGAGCAATACATCCTGCTTGCCGATATTGGCGTTAAAGCGGGCGGACAACTGTCCGGTAGTGGGTATATCGACAAGTTTCCAATAGGTCTGCGCCGTCAGGTTCATCTCGCTGTGCGGAGTCTTGAGCTGCAAATAGGGAACACGGATAACGGCTGAGTCGGCAAAGAGGCGTCCGGTCAGGGAAGTCACCGTCAGCCCAGAACGGTCGTACATGGAGAACTCTCGGATAACGGCATTCATGTCGCGGCCGCAGGTCATCACCGAATCTATGCCGATACGGATATCGCGCAATGCGATGTGCGAAGCGTCAAATCCCTCGGCAGGAACGGCTGTGCCCGTATCGTAATTCACGGAAGTCCCCGTAAGGGCAAACTTACGCCAGCCATAGAACTGCCGCTTGAGGTCGGCTTCGGCATCCTCTATGCTTGCATCCCCGATAGTGGCTGCCAGCGACATGGAGTCGAGCGGCATCTGCAAATCCACCGACACATTCTTCAGTTTCAGGTTATGCAATGCTACGCGCCAGTTCAAGGCGGTTTCGGTGGTATCCTCCGGAGTTTCGGTAGTGTCGGCAAGCATCACCTGCACGTGGGTATCGCTCAGTTCCACCCGGTTCAGTACGGCATCCTCTTTATTCAGGTCTATGCCGTGACTGGCAAGGAAGAACCGTCCGAGCGTACCTTTTATGCGCATGCCTTCCAGCAGACCGGAAGAGTTTACGGCCACCCGTTGCAAAGTGATGTCATCCACCTCTACCCTTCCTTTCAATAAGGGCCATGCCTGTACGCGGACATTCAGGCTTCCGAGGTTCAGCAAGGTATCGGGGTGTTGGATATCAGCAGTATCGCTTCCCGGCTGCACTACCTGAACACCGCGTACAAGCAGGTTCAACGGAAAACGAAGGTCTATCCGCTCTACGGAGATATTCATGCCCGTAGCATCCGATGCTATTGCCGTGGCCTGCTTCCGTATAAAATTCTGTACGGGCGGCACGTAAAGCAATATCATCAATATTACAAATAGGATAATAGGAGTAAGAAGCACCCAAAGTGCCCCTCTTAACCATTTTCTTCTCATTGGAACGTCAAGCTGTCATCGATTAATTCGTACAAAGTAAACAATTAATTTTGAGATAAAGTTCCTAATAAAAGAAAAATACTATGTTGCGCCGGTGTTTACGACCACTTATACCGCAATTGCTTACTCTAATCCGCCCGTGCCTGCAAGCGGATAATGTCCTCGATAAGAGCAAGCGAACGCAGGGCCCGCTGCCTCTGCCCGGCTGTAAAAGGAGTACCGCGCAAGCCTTCCAGTATTTTAAGCTCCGCCACCAGTTCCGTAGCGCCAATCAGCGTAAAGAGAGGAATCATCTTGTGCGAAACGGCCGCCACCTCGTCCATATCCGCCGCATCCGCCGCCTTTTGCAAACGTTCGGCATTGAGGCGGGTTTCGGTAACGAAGCTCTCCATAATGGACTTTGCCGCCTCCGGGTCGTCACCGGAGAAAGCGGTGAGTGCCGAGAAATCATAAGGAGCATCCGGCGATGAAGCCTCAACCGTCTCCGCTGCTACTTCGCTCCGCACGGCAGATGTTTGTCCGATACCTTCCGCATTCAGTTCCCGGAACAGTTCCGCCACCGTAAACGGTTTGTGCAGGCAGCCGGCAAAGCCATATTCCTTGAACTCTTCCGGCTTCATATCGCTACGGGCGGTAACGGCTATCACGGGAATGGCCTGCGCTTGGGGCAGGTTCGATGCACGCAACAGTTTCAACAGGTCGAAACCGTTGATGGCAGGCATCTGTACATCGGTGAGCAACACATCAAAGGTATCGGAACGCAGGGCATCCAGCAATTCGTCCAATTGCATGCACGATACCGAAGCGATGCCACTATGCTGGAGCATGGCTGCGGTAAGCGTAAGCTGAATGCGGTCGTCGTCAATCAGCAGCACACGGAGCGAAGGTTGTGAAGAAGCGGGCATGCTCTCTGAAAGAGCGGAAGAAGTTCCGGTTTCCGTCTCCTGATATTTCTCGCCGGTATCCTCCGATACCTGTACGGGGAACAAGGGAACACGCAGCGTAAATGTACTTCCCTTGCCCGGCACACTGTCCACGTCAATCGTTCCTTCCAGCAACTGCACAAGCATGCGCACAATAGACAAACCGAGTCCGAAGCCCTCTTTGCCCTGTGCACCGGGAAGGCGGGTAAACTCCTGGAAAATCCGCTCCCTGTCCGCCGGTTCCATACCTTTGCCCGTATCGGCAATGGCCACCACCAGCCGGCGTTCCTCGTAACGCGCCGTCATCGTTATGCTCCCCTCGTCCGTAAACTTCACTGCATTGGACAGCAGGTTGTTGATAATCTGGCGGAGACGGAGCGGGTCGCAGATGTAAGTACTCTCCAGTTCGGGAGCAATATCGCAATGCAACTCCAGGCCTTTGGCAGAAGTCAGCGGTTCAAAACTGACATGAATCTCTTCCAGCAAGCGGGCGGGATGGAAGGTGACCCGGTTTATCTCCGCCTTATGAAGGTCGAGCCTGTGGAAATCGAGCAAATCGACCACCAGCTTCAGCAGATGTTCCGATGAGGTTTTCATATTATCCAGGTAGAAGCGTTGCCGTTCGTCCACCGTCAGACGGGAGAGCAGATCGGCATAGCCCATGATGGAACCGAGCGGCGCCTTAAAGTCGTGGGTGATGGCAAGCATCATCTTCTCGCGCGTGGCCAGCAGGTCCTCGGCACGGCGGCGGGCTTCTTCCAGTTCGCGGCGATAGCGGTTGCTGCGCGTAATGTCGCGCCCTATGATTATCAGGAAAAAGACGGAAAGCAGTACCGCGCCGACGGCAATGCCGCTGATTGTCTTAATGGAGTGATGGCGTACGGACTGCTGGTACTCCGCCTCTTTGCGGGCACGCTGCAGGGTTTCCTGTTCGTAGCCTTTCAGCAGACTGTCGATACGGGCGGTCAGCATCCGGTCCATGCGTTGCAAGGTACGCCTGCGGCGCTGTACAATCGCAATGTGTTCTTTCTGCTGTTGTGCCACGGCACGCAGCTTTTCCTGCAGGGAATCCACCGGATTATACACGTTAATCACCGTATCCGTGGCATATTCGAGGGAAGTCTTTACCTGAATGGCGGTATCTTTCTTAGGCGGCACGAACACCTCTCCCAAACGGCGAAAGAATCCTTTCTTCCTGGGCTTGGTAACCACCGTGTCGCGATGCGTAATGATGCGCTGCTGTACGCGCTGGTTTGTCACAAACGAATCCTGCCGGGTAGCGATAATATTTTCTATCTCCCGGGTAGAGACCATGCTGTCGTTCGTCTCGCTCAACACGCGCAGCATGTAAATGGTGTTCGCATCCTTCTTCCGAAGAAGCGTAATGAGACTGTCCGTCCACTGCACGTCCCGGTTATCGGAAAGCATAAGATGCTCCATCTCCCGGTGCACAAAGAACAGGGAAAAGAACAACACTCCCAGCAGCAGAGTGTATCCGACAGCTATCTTTACTTTCGATACGCTATTCATAAACAGGTAATAAAAGAGTTATGGAGCGACAGGGCGACAAAGCATCGCCCCGTGCATCATCTCGTCCTCGTTTTATAGCGGAAGCGCAGCCACAGCATCACCCCGGCACTGGTCAGACCGAACGGGAAAGCCATCCACACGCCGACCAGTCCCCAGCCCAGCACAAAACCGCAAAAATATCCTACGGGCAAAGATATAATAAAATAAGAAATAAATGCAATAACCATCATCGGCTTTACATCCGATATGCCCCGCAGCGCATTGGCAAAGTTGATTTGCAGTCCGTCGCCAAACTGATAAATCAAGAAAGGGAAGAACAAAGAGGCTACCAGCGCCGAAGCCTCTGCGCTATCCGTAAACCAGCCGCCCACCTGTCCGCGCATCACAAAAACGATGCTCATAAGCACTACTTCCATAGCCATTATCAAGTGGAAACCCGCAAATGTGGAGCGGCGTACATTCTCCATATCGTCTTGCCCCTTGAAATTGCTGACACGCACCGCCACCGCTGCACCCATACCGTAGTACATCATAAACGTAAATTGCGAGATGGTCAGCATTATCTGATGGGATGCCAAAGCGATAGTGCCCAGCCAGCCCACCATGATGGCGCTAAGGCTGAAAGAGGCCGTCTCCATTCCCATCTGCAAACCGACAGGCCAGCCCAGTGCATTGAGTTTCTTGAACACCGGAAACGACCATCCCATGCGGGAGAACCCGATCCGGTAACGGATAAAGCGGCGACCGCGCAGCACAATCAACGCAAACACCACCACCATCATAATACGCGAGAACAACGTACTGATGCCTGCTCCCAGCAACCCCAGCTCCGGGAAGCCCAGTTTGCCGTTGATAAGGATATAGTTGCCTATGATGTTCAGCGTATTTCCGCCCAGCAATATCCACATGGCGGTCTTCGTATCTGTGATTCCGTCCGTAAACTGCTTGAAGCCGTTGAACAGCATCACGAAAACCAGCGAAGCAAGCAATACCAGGTAATAAGGTTTTATCAAAGGCATCAGTTCCTCGGGCTGCCCCAGGCGCTCCACGTTGAAGTAGACCACCGTCATGATAAACGTAAGGAGTAATGCCACCAGGACATTCGCCACCAAACTGCAACGCAACGCCTGCCCCGCTTCCGCAAAACGGCGGTTGCCGTAAAGACTGCCCACGATAGGCGTCAGCCCGTAACTGAAACCGGTACTGAAAATGATGCAAAGCGTAAATACATTGTTTACGAAAGAAGCTGCACCCAACTCCTCGGTACTGTGATGCCCGATCATCAGAGTATCGGCAAAACCGAGAATAATTACTCCCACCTGTCCGATAACAATGGGAAGTCCCAAAAATATCAACGCTTTATAATGCTGCTTATAGCCGGCTATCCAATTCATCATCTTATTGTCTAAAATTTGTTTCAAAGGGAGAAACCATTGTTCCCCTGACGGGAAACCAGAATTTCCTTAGTAAGAAACCAAAGTTTCCCTAATGGGAAACGGGAGTTCCCCCGACGGGAAACGGGAGTTTCCTCAACAGGAAACCGAAGCTTCCTCAACAAGGAAACCGAAGTTTCCTTAACAGGGAACTTTCGTTTCGTCAAACGGCGCCCTTCCCTTCCTGCAAAGAGACGAAAAACGCTCCCTTTGACTGTCATTTATCACTCTTATAATATAATACTACGGCATTGCTTTCGCAGAAAGTACGCTGCGCCACAGTATGCAACTGCTCCGTCGTAACGGAGCGATAACGCTCTACTTCAAGGTCAATATCTTCCGCCTTTCCCGTCAGCTCGAACCAGGCAAGGTTTGTGGCTACGTTCAGATAGTTGATATTGCCGAATATCTGGGTAGATTCAAACTTGTTCTTAACCTTCTCCAGTTCCTGCCCGTCTACCGGAGACCGCTGCAACTCTTCCAGTTCTTTACGGACGGCAGCTTCCGCCTGCTCCAACGACACACCTGCCGCAGGCTTACCGCTGATTTGCAGCAGACCCGCATCACGCGTACCGCTGATGTACGCGTCAATACCGGAAAAGATATTCTGTTCCTGTACCAAGCGGCGGTTCAAACGGCTGGAACGTCCGTTGCTGAGAATATCGGACAGAATATCGAATGCGTAATAATCCGCACCCTCGCGACTGCACATGTGATAGCCCATGAACAAGGCGTCCAGCGGCACGTTTCTTTCTACCGTCAGCCGGCGTTCCTGCGTTTGCTCCGGCTCCTGCGGCAATTGCCTCACCGGAACGTTCCGCCGGGGTATGGGAGCAAACCACTTCTCGGTAAGCTTAACGGTTTCATCCCATGAAATGTTTCCCGTCACTGCCAGCACGGCATTGTTCGGAGCATAGAAACGGTAGAAGAAACTCTTCACCTCGTCCAGCGTGGCTTGCTCTATGTGCGAGAGTTCCTTGCCGATAGTAGGCCAGCGGTACGGATGCACCCGGAACGCCAGCGGCCGGAACAGATGCCCCACATCGCCATACGGCTGGTTAAGGCAGCGTTGCTTGAACTCTTCCATCACTACACCGCGTTGCACTTCGAGGCTTTGCTCGCTGAAAGCCAGCTCCAGCATACGGTCGGACTCCAGCCAAAAGGCCGTCTCTACGTTCGGCTTCGGAACGGTGAGGTAGTAATTGGTTATGTCATTATTGGTCCAGGCATTGTTTTCTCCCCCCGCCAACTGCAAAGGCGTATCGTAATCGGGAATATGCGCCGAACCGCCGAACATCAGATGCTCGAACAAATGGGCAAAGCCGGTATGCTCGGGATGCTCGTCGCGCGCACCGACATCGTAAACGATGTTCAGCGCCACCATCTGCGTGCTGGTATCCTCGTAGTGTACCAGCCGCAGGCCGTTGGGGAAACAATGCTTATTTATCTTCATACTTGTGTGACAGGGCGAGACTCTCTTCCCAAAGGTTTGACGCAGTTCTGTTTATCAGTCAATCACAGTCACCTTCTCAATCTTCACATCCTCTTCCGGACGGTCGCTGCGATCTGTCTTTACCTGTTGTATCTTATCTACCACATCCATGCCTTCAACGACTTCGCCGAACACGGTATATTCGCCGTCCAGATGCGGTGTGCCGCCTACAGTGGTATATGCCTTTACCTGTTCCGGCGTGAAACGGAACTCCGGTTCGCCGGCCACCTGAGCCTCAGCCTGCGCGATAAGCGTGTCCTGCAGATTCATCAGCCCTTCCTGGTCACCGTCCTTACGCATCTTGTAGATTTCCTTCATGTGCTTCTGCGCCAAAGCATTGAAAGCATTGTTCAGGCGTGCCTGGTTCATCTGATGTTCCATGCCGAGAAGCGTAGAATCGTTATACACCTTTCCGGTCACGATATAGAACTGACAACCGGACGATTCCTTCTTCGGGTTTACGTTATCTCCCTGACGGGCGGCAGACAGCGCACCTTTCTTATGGAAGTATTTCGGGTAGACAAACTCCGCAGGAACAGTGTATCCCACATCGCCCGCTCCCAGCATCTTGCCTTTCGGGGCATTCTTCGATTCGGGGTCGCCCGCCTGTATCATGAAGTCCTTGATGACACGGTGAAACAGCGTACCTTCATAAGTACCTTCCTCGGCCAGCTTGATAAAGTTATCGCGATGCTTCGGCGTTTCGTTATACAGTTTCACGATGATGTCACCCGCACTTGTCTCAATCTTCAACTTCGTTTCTTTTTCCATATTTCCGTCTTTCTTTTGTCCCGGTTTGCAGGCCGTCAGACCGCACACCAGTATGGTTAATAATACAATGAGATTTCTTTTCATCTGTCTTTTTGTTTAATTTAAGCCTGCAAATATACTAAAATCGGACAAAACGATTTACCTTTGTGCCATAAAAGAGATAAAAAGCAGAAGGGATGAAATCCATATTAATCGTAGAAGATGATATCACTTACGGCATGATATTGAAAACATGGCTTGGCAAAAAAGGATTCCAAGTCAGTTCGGCAAGCAGTATAGCCCGTGCCCAGAAGCATATCGAAGCCGAGACGGTGGACCTGATACTGTCCGACTTGCGCCTGCCCGACCGCGACGGCATAGATTTGCTGAAGTGGCTGGGAGAACATTCCCTGCACATCCCTCTTATCATCATGACGGGCTATGCCGACATACAGTCTGCCGTGCAAGCCATGAAACTGGGCGCATGCGACTACATTGCAAAACCCGTAAACCCCGACGAGTTATTGAAGAAAATGGATGAAGCCCTGAAGTCCTCATCCGTTGCTTCGGAACAGACCATGCGTTCGACCCAAACAGACCATGCGTTCGACCCAAACAGACCGTCTGTTTCGTCCAAACAGACCATGCGTTCCGAAAGCAATGGGAATCCCTACCGGAAAGGTGCAGAGAACGCTTCATCCGACTACCTGGAAGGCGAAAGCGATGCCGCCAGGCAACTTTATAATTATGTGAACCTGGTTTCTCCCACCAACATGTCCGTCCTCATCAACGGGGCCAGCGGAACAGGCAAGGAGTACGTGGCGCAACGCATCCATAAGTTGAGCCGCCGCGCCAAACAGCCGTTCATAGCCATTGACTGCGGAGCTATCCCCAAAGAGCTGGCGGCTTCCGAATTCTTCGGCCATGTAAAAGGTTCCTTTACCGGTGCGCTGACCGACAAGACGGGCGCGTTCGTTGCTGCCAACGGCGGCACTATCTTTTTAGATGAAATAGGCAATCTCAGCTACGAGGTGCAGATACAATTGCTCCGCGCCCTGCAGGAACGTAAAATACGTCCTGTCGGCTCCAACAAGGAGATACAGGTAGACGTGCGCTTAGTGTCCGCCACCAATGAGAATCTGGAACAGGCCATCGAGAAAGGGACTTTCCGCGAGGATCTCTACCACCGCATCAATGAGTTTACCCTGCGTATGCCGCAACTGAAAGACCGCCGCGAGGATATCCTGCTCTTTGCAAACTTCTTCCTGGACCAGGCAAACCGCGAACTGGACAAGCACCTCATCGGCTTTGACGAAAAGGCATCCAAAGCTTTATTGGAATATCAATGGCCGGGCAACCTGCGCCAGATGAAGAACATCGTCCGGCGTGCCACCCTTTTGGCGCAAGACAAACTCATCACCCTGAACGAGCTTAGCGAACTGAAGAGTCCGGTAGCTCCATCCGCAGCAGGTATGCCTCTCCGTAACGAAGAGACCGAAAAGCTGCAGATAATCGAAGCCTTGAAGCAGACAGGATATAACAAAAGCCGCGCCGCCCAACTGCTGGGGATAGACAGAAAGACACTTTACAACAAACTTAAATTATATGGAATAGAGTTATAACTGTGGAAAAACTCCACACTCTATTCCACACTTTCCACACCGCTTCCACACATCTTCACACCCCTGCGCACCTTCACGGTAAAAATAGCGTGCTAATATGCAATGACTTACCGTTTCCGCCCTCACTCTGGCACGTCATTTGATATATATATTGTGTGAAGTTTAACTCCACAACATCAAAGTAGAATCTACCTAAACCAAAACCGAATAAATATATTAACCTAATTAAAAACAAGTAAAAAACAAAAAACTAGTATTAGTAGCAGCCCTGTTTATGTTTGTTTGTGACGGATCGTTCTTGGCCTG
>OHJB01000655.1_pt1 | contig 16956 bp, 9 predicted proteins | sample 1568431 | NCBI WGS metagenome assembly OHJB01 (sample SAMEA3879594, study PRJEB24766) | human gut metagenome | biome: human-associated habitat; feature: feces | place: USA | collected 1985/1987 | reverse complement strand
GCTGCTGTCAATGACATCTGAGTGCAGCCTTTGGACACGTGTAATGTACTTGAAATCTGCGTTAGTCTGCTTATCCGTGGGAGACTCACAATTCGCAACGGTCTATGCGGCTGCTCGGCTTCACTAACTTCGGTGAGTCTGCATGGCTGTTTTGCTTTTTGCGGTGTGAGGCTGTCCTGCTTGCCACCATGAAACCTTATTACTGTAAAAAGTTGACTCAAAATGCTCAGTTTGTCCGTAAAAAGGCAGGGTTTCACGGATAAGTTGTTCTAAATCAACAACTTGTCCGGAAGAAGGTGGGGTTTTACGGACGAAATCCATTCCGTGAGGCAACGATTAACAGGAATAGCAGTGGGGCCTACAAAAAATGCGGTGCGTTACGAGGAATGTGACAGACCAGAATTGGATTTAGTCGAACAACCGTAAGCGTCTTCGCGGTTACGTATTGACGCGTTTTTAGCAGTTCCGTACTTTTGCCCATGGAAATGTCAAGAACAGATTAACATGGAAACAAAAGAAACAGCAATTCCGGCGCTTGCAGCAAGATTGTACAACCTGCGTGTCGTGATTTGGAGTATATTATTGAGTGTCAGGTCGATACGATGAGCGGCCAAATGCAGGTTATGTGAAAAAGTGGATAACCTGACTTTTGCTTTATCTGCTAACTGGTTGTGAATCAGTACTTTCGTTGGTTGTAGCAATTTCAGGTTGGTCGGTGGTCTGGTTAGCGTCTCCGCGGTTTCGTATTGACCGTATCGATAAATTCGTATTGACCGTATCGATAAAAAAGAGTCCGACCTTCCGGCCGGACTCTTTCGAGAGTTATATTTCAATGCAGATTATTTGCCGAATACGGCGTTGAAAATGTGATTCTCTGCCTTGTAGTTCTTAGTTCCGTGGAGGCAATCCTTCAAGTTCTCAGAAGTAACAGCAACACCATTTAATGTGCCGGCCACCTTGATGGCTGTCTTGGTACCCAGCTCGATCTTCTTGCTGTTGCCATTAAATGCTCCAATGACCATACCGGCAATTTCTGCTGTGCCTCCAGTTACGGTGCAATCCACCACGCAACCGTCACCAGTTGTATGCGCAACGTTTCCGATATTTCCGATAAGGCCGCCGATACCATATACATCTACTTTGGCAGTAACTGTTCCGTAGGCTTTGCAGTTTTCTATAACAAGACCATTTGAATGGAAACCTGCTACGCTGCCGACTGCGCAGTCCTTGCCGTCTTCGATAAGTATGTTACCGTTGTTTGTACAGCCTTTGATGTTTCCGGAACCACCCTGGATACCACCAGCACGGCACTTTCCTTTACCTTTGAAGGTAATGTCCGCGTTATTCGTACAATTCTCGCTCACTACGGTCTGAGAGGTGGCTTCGTCTCCTGGCCAACCAACGATTCCGCCCATTGCACTGTTTGCCTTATTGGAATCATTGTGGAGAGTAATCTTACCCTCGTTTACACAGTCTTTTATATTGGTGGAATTCTTGCCGGCAGCATAATAATCACCACCGGAAATACCACCTACGATACCAATGTAATTTACACTCGACTCATTACCGTCTTTTGTTGCGAACTTGACATTGATTTCTCCGTAGTTGTTGCACTTGGTAATGTTTCCGGAAGGAGCTCCTGCAATACCGCCAATGCTTATTCTCTGGATTGTTTTCGGAGAAGAACTCATATCTGTAAATGTAACTGTTACCTTACCCTTGTTGTCTGTGTTCTCCATTTCAAATCCGGAAGCACCTGCACCGGCGATGCCACCTACGCAAGGAACAATTGAAAGTCCTCCGACAGAGGATTCTGTTTCAACAAATGTTCCTGAGACTGTAACTGCACCCTCATTCTTGCTGCCTGAGAGCTTGCCGTCCAGTTTTCCGATAAGACCGGCAGCGGCAATTCCCTGAACAGAACCTGCGCTTGTCGCTGTGATTTCTGCAGTGTTGGAGCAGTTCTCGACTTTGCCTGAGAATTCCGCTGCAATACCTGCAACAGCAACAGAAGATGTGAATTTGTCAGCTGTATATGAAACCTTCGCCTTGTTGTGGACATTGCTGATGCTGCCGCTTCCTGAGAGAGCGATAGGAGCAAGATATTCGGAACCGCTGAATGAACAGCTGGCGTCGATGGTGAGATCCTTGACGGAACCATTCATCTTTCTGAAGAGGCCGTGTGTGGACGTCCAGTTCTTGATGACGTGATTGTTGCCGTTCAATGTTCCTTCGAATTCAGGGACAATCAGGAGCTGCTCAGCAGTAACGCCGGCAAGGTCAATGTCAGTCTTGAGATTGATTTCCTGTCCTGCAGTGGTGTATTCTGCTCCTGCTGACATCCACTCGAGGAATTCTTCGAGATTGTTGATGTCGAGTGGGTAGGTGTAGTCCACGGAGCCTGTCTTGAATTCATAGTAGAATGCAGGTGACTCGTATTCACCGGATTTGCAGTATGCCTTGATGAAGTAAGTTGTGTTTACTTCCAGAGGCTTTATAGTGATTTCAGGAGTAGGAGAGTCGATGAATTTATATTCAGCATCTCCGCTCTTCTTGTAGCCGAGAATATATTCCTTGGCAAAATCCTGAGCCTCGAATGTGAGAGTAGCCTTGGTCTTGCCGATGTTGGTTTCCTTAAGCACAGGAGTAAACAGTTCAGGTTCACCGTAAGATACAACTGATACTGTAACACCGCTGAGAAGGAAACGCTGGTTTCCGGTCTTGCCTTCTGGACGGATGGCTCCGATACCGATTCTCGCGCCCTGAGCCACATTCTTGACAGTAACTGTCCTCTTCTCCCATGCAGGTGCTTTCAATGCTGTAGTTCCGTCAGCTTCTTTGGTTGCAGGACGGTCGATAGCAGCCACCTGTTTTACAGAAGCGCCTGTGAGCGTTCCATAACTTGAACCGCTTGTGGATGTCTTGCCTCCTTCTGCCACGTAGATTCCGATGCTCTTGAAGTCAGTATCTCCGGCTTCTTTAAGAGCACCCTTCTCCCACATTGAGGAAATGGTGTAAGTTACTTTGACTGTTGCGAGTCCTTCAAGGTTAGTGAGTTTCGGGGTGAATACAATAGGGATACCGCTTGATGCACCCATCTGGAACATACCTGTACGTATGCAGCAGTCACCTTCCCCAGCAGTACCTGTACCATCCTTGGCACCGTGAATGACAGCCCAATCTTTGAATCTGGAATTCTTCACGCCGCCGCTCTTGCCGATGGTGTTGAAGAAGCCATGGTTCGGGTCATTGAATTTGAGATTGGTTGAGTCCCATTTCCCTTCTTCAGGATGAGGCAATGCATTGTTGTTGTTTTCAGGGGTGGCTGTAAAGTCAATAGAGTTTCCACCGAAATAAAGCTCACTGAAGTTTTCTGCGAGAACGGTCGCACCTGCAGCGGCAGGCGTTGTTCCTACCTGAACGATATTGAATCCTGAAGTTTCAGCCTCAAGCGCATCTGAAAGGAGACCTGTGGTCTGGTCCTGGCAGGTAAACCAATATTTGGTTCCAGGTTTGAGGTTTGCGAAAGAGATGGCAGGCTGCTTGTCTGCAATGTTTGTAGGGAGCTCGTATTTGCTGATAGTCCATCCATATACAAGATGCTCTTCCTTGCATGATGCGTCATCGTAGAGAGCAACCTTTACAGGAGTAGCTGCGTCTTTGGTGTTGTCACCGAATGTCGTGACAGACCATTCGAAAACGAGCATACCGGAATATTTGGATTTGAGACGTACTGATGGCGGTACACCATTCACTACGGCAAATCCTTTTCCGCACTGGATGACATTGGATGTTACGGTCTCGCCCTCCTCATTGATCGCTTCGCCTTCTGCATAAATGTAATTTGTGTGAGGTGCAGCACCTGATACCTTGTATTCTGCGAGGAATTTGAGCTGATAGAGCTTTCCATCTGTAAGACCTTCGAACTTGTGGCTGAAAGAAGTGCTTCCTGCAGGAACTACCTGCTTGTCCAGTGCTTTCTTGCTTGCATAGTCCATAAGGTAAACGATGAGACTGTCAGCTCCGGAAGCCGCTGATGCATCAGCACTTACATCGAATGTGCCGTCACCGTTGTCTTTGAATCTGATGTTCTCAAAGCAGGCCTTGCTCTTGTCGAGCATACCGTGTCCGGAAATAAGGACTGCAGGGGCGCCGTTCTTGTCAGTGGCAAATGCCCATTTTGAGAAGACTGCACCATAGTTTGCACGGATTCGTGCATATTTCTCTGAGTGCTCTTTGGTCCCTTTTGTGAAAACTGCGTGGGCGATACCGTCCGCGCCGATAGCGGATACTTTGACGGTCAGGATGTTGTCATCATAGGTGTTTACAGCATCTTCAGGACTGTCGCATAATTCTACATTGAACGATGTGGCGCCTGCCGCAATCGCTTCTGCTGCGTTCCAGCACACTGCCATCGTGTCTGGTCTGCTGTACTCTACATCATATTGCAGGTCTGTAGGTACTGGCTTTGTCGTATCTTCGCCTGCCTTGAACTCCTTCTCGCAACCGGTGAGAAGAATGGAAGCGCACGCAAAAATGCCGGCTATTGATTTTAATGATTTCATATTGAATCTCAATCTGATTTGTTAAAAAGATTAACTCAAATCTGGTTTTATATCTCTCCAAGTCGGTTATTAAGTGGTGATATATACAGATATAAGAATTCGACAGAGACTGTTCCTGGAACATCTCCATCTTGCATCAGAAAACGACCTGTGAAATCAGGCAATACAAATCCAAGGGCAAAGATAATAACGTTTTTAGGAATTGCAACGTTTTTGGTGAAAAATATGCATCGCTTTTTTTTCATTATGTTGCTTTTGGTGTTTCAAATTTGTTGAAAGCGAACTTACTTTATTGGTATTTTTGCAAGAAATGAAATAAAATGTGAAAGAATCTGAAAAAAATCTATATATTTGCACAATAAAAGGGTGATTTGCGCTCAGTGCGTTGTGAACCGATTCAATTCATTGGCGCGAAATCATCAGCAAACCGATAATACACTAATAATATAAAATGAATAAAATTAAACTTTGAAACCGATGAGATAGTGAGTTAATAACCAACCTCCAGCATCGGATATTCCTGAAAGACCAGCTTGAAATAAGGTTACCAATACGAATCCGACAATAAGTAACATTCAATCAATCAATTTGAGCGAAGCTAAACTTTTTGGGAATATATGAAACTCTATTTGAAAAGAATACTGTTTGCAGTGATCTCGGTCCAGATGGCCATGGTCGCTTCATTCGAGCTTTTTGCCCAGAATGTGACTGTCACAGGTACAGTGAAGGACGCTGCAACAAATGAACTCCTCGTGGGTGCTACCGTTATGGTCAAGGGAACGACCAACGGAGTATCTACGGACATCAACGGACATTACTCCATCAAAGCAAAGGCAGAAGATGTTCTGGTTTGCTCCATTATCGGTTACAAGAGCGTGGAATCCAAGGTCGGATCCAAGGCTGTTGTGGACTATGCTCTTCAGCCTGACAACCAGCTGCTTGACGCCACTGTAGTCGTCGGTTACGGTACATTGAAAAAGACTCAGCTCGTGGGTTCTGTGGAGAACCTCGACGGCGGCGTCATAGAGAACAGGCCTAATGCCAATGTGACCAGATCCCTTCAGGGACAGGTTGCCGGTCTCAACATCGTGCAGACTGACGGTAAGGCAACACACTCAGGTTCTCTATATATCAGAGGTAACGGTACTTCATACAATACCCGTAAGAACTTCAGCAGCAGTGCTGCCGGTAAGACACACAGCATCGGAAGCCAGGGATCTGCTCTTGTTCTCATCGACGGCGTGGAAGGCAGCCTTTCGCAGGTGAACCCTGCAGACATCGAGACAATCGCTGTCCTCAAGGATGCTTCTTCTGCTGCCATCTACGGAGCGCGCGCTGCCTACGGTGTGATTCTCGTTACTACCAAAAATGCTGAGACTGACAAGGTTACGGTTACATACAACGGCTCTTTCTCATTGAACTCACGTATCGTGAAATGGGAGGACAACATCGTTACCGACGGTCTTGAGTGGACAGAAGCATTCTATGAGTTCTATCAGAATGACGCTCGTGTCCCGGGTTCTTCAGGAAAGATTCCTACTACAATGAATACGAACGACATCTCAATGAAGGACATTAGTTATCTTGAGTCTTTCCGGGCTATCCGTGAATCCGGCTATGATTCTGTATATGGAGGTGTCGGCAGCAAGGGACAGTACCTCTATTATGGCAGCTACAACTGGCTCGACCACATCTATAAGGACTACACTACTTCTACCACCCACGATATCAGCCTTAGAGGTGCAAGCAAGAAGCTTACTTACAACCTTACCGGCCGTTACTTCTCACAGGGAGGTATCTACAAGATCGGTGAAGAGAAATACAACACCTTCAATATCAGAGCAAAAGCCAAGGTGCAGGTAAACAAATGGCTGTCTGTGGACAACAATACTTCCGTATTCCGCAGCAAGTCAAACCAGCCTATGTTCTCGACAGGCTCGCTTATCGGTCACCAGATTGACCAGCATGGCCAGCCTGTATTCGTTCCTTACAATGAGGACGGTACCTGGACATTGTCAGGTGTGAAGACCGGTTATGCGTCATTCTTTGAAGGAAATACAGGTCAGGATGATTCAAACCTCATAGTCGGAACTACTTTTGGTGTTACTATAGATATCATTCCTGAAGTCCTCAAGATTCGCGGAGACTTCTCTTACAAGGCAACCCGCAGATGGAGAGAGCGTTATAGAGCGCCGCTTTCATTCTATACCAAGCCTGGCGTACCTACCGAGTATGTGGCTCAGGCAGGTTCATACAAGAGCCGCTGGACATACGATACAGACTACATCTCTTCAAATGCTGTCCTTACCTGGACACCGAAACTTACTGAGAACCACAAACTTAATGTCGTAGCAGGATGGAACCTTGAGGATTCCCGCTACAACAGGTTCTATATGCAGAGACTGGGAATGCTCTTCCCTGAGAAATATCAGTCGTTCGAAATGTTCGACGGTGAAATCAAGACCGAGCAGAACAACAGCGACTATGGCATCATCGGTTTCTTCGGCCGTGCCAACTATACTTTGCTGAACAGATACATCTTCGAGGCATCAGCCCGTTATGACGGTTCTTCAAAGTTCCCTTCAGGATCACAGTGGGGCTTGTTCCCTTCATTCTCCATCGGTTGGCGTCTTTCTGAGGAGCCTTGGATGAAATGGGCAGATTCATGGATGGACAACTTCAAGATCCGCGCGAACTACGGTTCACTCGGAAACGGTACTGTATCTCCTTACTCTTACCTCGAGACCATGGACATCAACAAGTCTTCAGTCATCTTTGACGGCGGTTTTGTGAACTATACCACTAACCCTTCAGTAGTGCCTAAGACTCTTACTTGGGAAACTGTTACTACCTATGACGTTGGTCTCGATTTCGACTTGCTCAAGAGCCGTCTTTCATTCTCAGGTGACTGGTACCGCAGAAATACTACGGACTTGATTACCATAGGTCCTGAACTTCCTCAGGTTTATGGTGCAAGTGCTCCTAAAGGAAACTACGCTTCCCTCAAGACTACTGGATGGGAACTTACCCTTTCCTGGAGAGACGCGTTCAAACTCGCAGGCAAGGACTTCACTTATGGAATCAAAGGTAGTGTCTGGGATACAAGAACTTGGGTGAAAGAATTCACTTCCACATCCGGCGATATCCTTGACTACTATTCAGGCAAGGAACTCGGAGAAATCTGGGGTTTCCGCACAGCCGGTATCTTCAGAGACAATGCTGAGGCAAATGCTTGGGCTACAGACTCTTACCATAAGAACGGTTCCAACTTCCGCGCTTATGCCGGTGACCTCAAGTTCCTCGACCTCAACGGTGACGGCAAGATCGACTACGGTAAAGGCACACTTGACGACCACGGCGACCTCGACCGTATCGGCGATATCACTCCTCGCTACCAGTATGGCGTCAACCTCGACTTCAAATGGAATGGAATCGGACTTTCAATGTTCTTCCAGGGCGTAGGAAAACGTGACTGGTATCCAATGGTCGAGACTGCATACTTCTGGGGACAGTACAACAGGCCTTATTGCGGTTACCTCATGAAGACTCAGACAGGTGACAACTATGCTCAGATTGACTACAGTACTGAGAACTGGACAGTGGTGAACTATGACAAGAATCCTTACTGGTCAAGACGAGTAGGTTACAGTGCGAACAGAAACGTAGGACCTCTTACCGTGGAGAATGACCATTATCTCCAGAATGCGGCTTACATCCGTCTCAAGAACCTTACTGTAGATTACTCTTTCCCTAAGAAACTTGTGAACAAGATAGGTATGCAGGGCGCTAGAATATATTGCTCTATGGAGAACCTCTGGACTTGGTCTCCTATGTTCAAGCATACTGACATGTTCGACCCTGAGGGTATCGGTGTCGGTGACAGTGACTTCGACAGTACTTCAAAGATCGGTCTCAGCGGTGTCGGCGACGGTATGTCATATCCTATGCTCAGGACCTTCACATTCGGACTTAGTCTAACATTCTAATTTTGGAAATGAAGATGAAAAAAATCAATATTATACTTACTGGTGCACTAATGCTTGCCGGACTCTGCTCATGTTCAGACTTCTTGACCAGAGAGCCTATCCACAAGTTCAGTGCAGAGACATATTTCTCAAGCGAAGCAGAGCTTGAGATGTATGCTAACGGTATGCTCAACAGTTGGTTGCCGAACTCTTCGGAAACCAATGGCGGTGACGCATACAATGACCTCATTGCTACAAAAACCGGTACGGATTTCTATCGTCCGGGCGCTCACTGGGATGCTGCCAAACAGGGCGGCTGGGGAACCGGTGACTGGAGCTTCCTCAGAAGAGTGAACTATATGCTCGCAAATATGGGTAAGGCAAAGAATGCTGTCGATCCTGCAATCTACAATCATTACGAAGGTGTAGCCCGTTTCTGGAGAGCGAACAAGTATATTGCGAAGATCAATTCTTTCTCAAACGTTCCTTGGATCGAAAAGTATCTTCAGCCGAACGACTCTACGGATCTCTTCAAGACGAGAGATGACAGAGAGTATGTATTCCATAAGGTCAGAGAGGATCTCGAGTTCGCATGTGCGAACTGTTCAGCAGACAAGAAGTTCCATACTGACGGACGCGTGAGAATCGACAAGTTTGTTGTCAATGCCCTTGCTTCAAGATACTACCTCTATGAAGCCACCTTCAGGCAGAACGTGAAGTACAATCCTGCTACAGGCAAGCCGTGGACAAACGAATATGAGACAGTAGAAGACCTTCTGAATCTTGCTGCAACTGCAGCCAAGGTGGTTATCGATGAAGGAAAGTTCTCTCTCATAAAGGATTACAGCGCTCTTTTCATCAGCAATGATCTTCAGAAAGATGAGGTGATCTGGGGCCGCAGCTATAGCCAGGACCTTAATGTGCGCCATTCATTGACCCGCTACTTCCACTCTTCAACCCTCGGACAGCAGTATTCTGCAACCAAGGATCTTGTGAATATGTTCATGACAGTGGACGGAAAGCCGATCGATGTGAAAGGTGGTGCTGACAAGGTGCTGATTACTGATGAGTTTGTAGGTCGTGACCCTCGTCTTGCAATGACAGTCCTCGGACCTGGCAGAGAAATCTTGAATTCTGCCAATCCTCACGAGACTATCGACTTTACATTCTGCAAGACCGGTTATATGATCATCAAATGGTGTATTCCTGATGATACACATTTCCAGAACAGTATCGACCAGAACTCCCTTCCTATCGTAAGATACCCTGAAGTGCTTCTGAACTATGCTGAGGCTATGAACGAACTCGGCCAGATGACAGAGGAAATCTGGAATCAGACTGTAGGTGCTATCCGCAAACGTGCAGGAATCGCTAACATCTATCCTAAGAGCGGAGAATATACGAGGGACCAGTGGCTCTATGAATACTATACCAAGGGCCTGAAGAATCAGGAACTCACAAGAGGTGATCTGGATATCGCTCTCGAAATCCGTAGAGAGAGAGTAGCCGAACTTACATTCGAAGGCGGTCTCAGACAGCTGGACGTATATCGTTACGGTCAGGCGGACCTTATCGCCCGCAGATTCAACAACAGCGGTTGGAAAGGCCTCTGGATAGGTTCTGCTACAGGATTCACATTCGAAGGCCAGGACTATACATTTGCGCCTGCTTCGTCAGAGTCCCTCAATACTACAACAAACTATCCTATCTCGCCGAAAGCTACAGCCAAGGATACTGACTGGTATCTGGAAGACGGATATCTTGTGTACAAGTACGAGCTCCAGTGGGATGACAAGATGTATTGCCGTCCTATTCCTAACGCGGCTCTTACTCTTAACCCTAAGCTTGGCCAGAACTACGGCTGGAATTAGTTAAAAGTAATAAAATGCTGAAGAAATTTTTAAACATTTTTTGTTCTGCTCTTGTTCTCGCAGGTCTTTCGGCCTGTGAGAAGAGCGGAAGTACTGCTCAGAAGACTCACGAACCGAAACTCGTGTCTCTTACAGGTTCTGAAATCAACGGTACCAAACTTGCCACTGGCATTGACCTTGCCGGCGTTATTACAGACGCTGCTACAGGCAAGGGAATTCCCGGCGTGGCGGTGACCGACGGTTATCAGTATGTGAAGACGGATGCCAACGGTGTGTATCAGATGAAGAGGAACAGTATGGCCCGCAAGGTCTATTATACGATTCCTGCAGCATATCAGGTTCCTCTTGACAATTCGGATCATCTTCCGATGTTCTTTTCGCCAGGTACGATGTCCAAAGGCTTGGCATACCGCTGTGATTTCGTCCTGAACAAGCTCAGTGCTCCGGAGACTGATTTTACGCTTATCGCCATCGGAGACCCTCAGTGCCAGAATATTTCCGAGTCTTCAAGATTCCTCGGGGAGACCATCCCTGATATAAAGAGGACAATGAGTTCCGGCAATTATCCGGCTGTATATGCTATCACATTGGGTGATGTCACATTCGACTCTTTCTATATGTTCGACCCTATGGTCAGATGTATGAGGAATATCATGGTGCAGGACAGCTATCTGCCGTTCTTCAACTGTATGGGCAACCATGACCATAACTCTCTCGTGAAAGCTGTCGGCAATCAGGTTCAGGATGACTACAATGCAACTGAAGAGTATGTGAAACATTTCGGTCCTGCTGACTATTCATTCGACAGGGGCAATGCCCATATTATCGTGATGGACAATATCGCAGTGACCAACATCACTTCATCAGGTTCTCCGAATTCCTTTACTTGGAATTATACGAACAAACTTCTGCCTTCTCAGCTCGAATGGCTCAAGCAGGATATCGCTATGGTGGAGAATCCTGAGTCGAAACTTGTGATTTTCTGTGCCCACCAGCCTATCAGAGGAGCTGCATCCACTACTTATTCTGAAGTTGTGAATCTTCTTTCCAAGTTCAATGAGATACACTTCTTCATAGGACATACCCATTATCAGCAGAACTATATCCACGAGATCGGTGGAAAGCAGATATTCGAGCATATACACGGAGCTGCCTGCGGAGGATGGTGGACTGCAAACAGCAGTGTGACAGGTGCGCCTAACGGATATTCCGTGTATAATGTGAGAGGCAACAAGATCAAGGACTGGTTCATGAAAGGAACTAACCGCGAGGAGAATTACCAGATGAGAATATATGATGGAAATCAGGAATATGGCTCTGAGGTGACTCCGAACAGTCCGAAGATTAAAGTCAACTGGTACAGTACGACTACTGTAGGCAAGTTCAAGGTGATCGGAAATGCAAACTTCAAGAATGCGTTTGTGGCTGAGGTCTTCGATGACGACAACCAGTACTGGAGTCTTGAGTTCTGGCAGAACGGTCAGAAAGTAGGAGATTTCGTGCGTGCTGCAGAATCTGGCATCAATAATGCCCCTATCTGCGCATTCTGGTATAATGACAAGAGCAGGACAACCGATACCTGGTGCAACAGGACAGCAAGCCACTACTGGTATTACAAGCCTGCTTCCGGAAAACCGGCAGAGGAGAAGAACTGGGAAGTGCGTGCTGTGCACAAGTATCCGAATGGCGGTTCAGTCACCTACAAGACAAGCAAGCTTACAACTGATTACTCTGAATTTTAGGAATAATCTATATCTCTGAATATGAATAAAATACTGCTCAAGAAGTGTTTATTCGTACTTATCTCTGCAACAACTCTCATATCGGGGGTTGTTGCTTGCGATAAGAACGGCACCCCTCCACAGGCTCCTCCGACGCCGCAACAGCCGGCAGAACCTCCTGCTCCGGAAGAAACGGGGAAGATAATCAACGGTACGGAAATCGACAAGTCCAATACCCTGATAGGTCTTATTTCTGACAGGACTACTAAAAAAGGAATTCCTGGGGTGCCTGTTACAGACGGCTATACGTTCACTGTGACAGACGAAAACGGTGTCTATCAGTTCAAGGCCAACAGCGCCTGCCGGAAAGTGTATTATACGTTGCCGTCCGAATATAAAGTCAGTCTGGACACCAAGACCAAACTGCCGCTGTTCTATTCGACTTCAACTATTTCGCCCGGCAAACAGAACAGGAATGATTTTCTTCTGGAACCGCTTGACGCTCCGGAGAAGAATTTCACCTTTCTTGCGATAGGGGACCCTCAGTGCAAGACCAACTCGGATGTCAACCGTTTCAGAACTGAAACTATTCCTGACATGAAGAAATTCCTCGTGGATTCTCAGGCCAAGGGCAAGTATAACAATGTCTATGTGATGACCATGGGAGACATTACATTCGACAATACTGTCCAGTGGAAGCCGATGCGTGATGTCATGTCCAGGTTTACGGCAAACGGAACCGATTACATTCCGTTCTTCAATACGATCGGAAACCACGACCATGACGCTTCCAAGAAGAATCAGTACGAATCCACACAGAATTACATCGACAATTTCGGCCCGGTAGATTATTCGTTCAACAGAGGTGATGTCCATATAATCGTCATGGATAATGTCCTGGTGAAGACAACAAACGGTAAGACCTGGACTTATTCCGGCGGTATTTCAGCAGAGCAGCTTAAATGGCTGAGGGCTGATTTGGCACTCGTGAAGGACAAGCAGAACAAGATGGTCTTCTTCTGCGCGCACATCCCTTTCAGGGGAAGCGCCAAAAGTGGCGGAGCATCTGTCAATAAAGACAAGAACTATGCAGAGGTGCTCAAGTTGTTGACTGAATTTCATGAAGCTCATCTGATGATAGGTCATACCCATTATCCGCAGAACTGGATTCATACCGGCTATGTCACCAAGAGCGGAAAGCCTATTTATGAGCATGTCCATGGTGCCGCTTGCGGTGCATGGTGGTCCTGCAACATGAATACGAACGGTGCACCTAACGGGTACAGCCTTTATGAAATCGAGGGCAACAGCGTAAAGAACTGGGTGGCGAAAGGTACCAAGAACACTGTTGACTATCAGATGCGTGTGTATGACGGCAACCAGATATATGGCGGTTCAGACGGAAATCCTGCTGGAAAATACAAATATACATGGTATGACGGCGGCACGGGAGGTTCCGCAAATATCAAGGCTGCCGGAAACTCAAAATTGAAGGGTGCATTCGTCGCAGCCATATGGAACGATGACGATACCAACTGGAAAGTTGAATTCTTCCAGGACGGGAAAAAGGTAGGAGACATGAAGAGAGTTCCGTCCAAGATTACCGACATCTGCGTGGCTTCATATTTCTTCAATAAACTGAACAAGAACACCACGACTTGGACGACGACCACTGCCCAGCACTACTGGTACATATCGGCACCAGGAGGGGATCCGACCAAAGTGAAAAACTGGGAAGTGCGTGCTACTCAGACGATTCCGAGCAGCGGACAGGTCAATGTCTATACATGCAATTCCTTACAGACGGACTACTCTGGTTTCTAGCGGTCTGACATTACATTTGATTACTGAACACAAAACATAGAACGTATGAAATTTAACAAATTGATCATGTCATTGGCAGCGGCGGCTATGTCATTGACAGCAATGGCCCAAAGCCAGACAGTGCAGTTCTTCGCTCACAGGGCAAGCCGTTTCGAGTTCGACGAGAACACGCTTCCTGCCTTCAAGGCATGTTATGATCTGGGTATCAGAGGCTTTGAAACTGATATCCGTATGGCCAAGGACGGAAGACTGGTCGTGAACCACGACGAGACTTTCGCCAGACTTACCGACTGCACGAATACAGTGGAGTCTATGAACTCGGAAGATATCCAGAAACTTACCACATTCCAGGGAAACAAGATTCTGTTCCTCGATGAACTGGTGGATTTCCTCGCGGACAAAGATGGCGTGTATGTGGAATTCGAGATGAAGACCAAGCCGGAGTCAAGCTATCCGGAAGACAGGCTCAGAGAGTATTGCGACAAACTCTACAAGACGGTCATGGCCAAGAAACCTGAGCACTCCACCTATCTGTTCACATCAAGCGACCGCAGAGCGCTGAATATGATGAAAAGGCTTCATCCTGATGCTGACCTTCTGATTATCTTCAGCAAGCCTGTCAGTGACGAGACTATCCAGATGGCGGAGGCAATGGGTATCAGGCGTATCGGCTGCCAGATGAACGGAACAACCCGCTCGATGGTAAGAAAAGCCAAAGAAGCGGGTCTGTACGTGTCTCTGTGGCCGTCCAGAACTCCTGAAGACATCATGCTCGGAGTCTATCTCGGCGCAGAATTCTTATGTTGCGACAGAGCCGTTGAGGTAAAGAAATTCCTCGATGAAAAAGCTCCGTTCGTAAGATACAAATAAGATATAAATAGGATTTAGAAATCTATAGCCTCGCGCATTTCAGGGATGGTCTGACTAAGGTCCATCCCTTTTCTGTATATGCCTGCGGTGCCGCCGACGAAAATGTCCGCACCCATCTCGGCCATAGCGTGGGCGCGTTCCTTGCTGACGCTGCCGTCCACGCTTATCAGAATGTTCCGGTATCCCTTGCTGTCAAGATATTTCCTGGTCTGCGCCACCTTGTTCATTATGCCGTCCACCATCTTGGCCCCCGCGTAGCCGGGATGCACAAGCATAAGCGTCACGGTATCAAGGTAAGGCAGGTACGTCTCAAGCTTCTCAATTTCGGTCTCAGGGTTCACTGCCAGGCCGAAAAGTCCGCCTTTCTCGTGAACTTTATTGCTCAGTTCCTTGAAATCCAGAGTGAGTTCCACGTGAGAAGAAACGATGTCACCCTTCCTGATGTCGAACCTTCCCAGCATCAGCTCCGGGTCTTCCACCATCAGGTGAATGTCCAGAGGCATATCAGTAGTCCTCTGCATGGCCTTTATGAAATCAGGCCCGAAAGTGAGGTTGGGAACGAAATGCGCATCCATGATGTCCACATGCAGCATATCTGTCCCGTATTTCTGCAGGTCCGCGATGTCTTTTCCCAATGCCATAAGATCGGAGCACATCACCGAAACTGAAATAAATCTCTTGTGACTCATGACGTTACCTATTCATTGACAAACATAACCTTATTGAAAAATTCCTTGCGGCCGAGGATTACGCCGAAGGCCTGCTCTGACTCGCTCAGATGGAACTTGTGGGAAATCAGCGGCCTCACGTCGATACGGTGGGACGCGATCGCCTCCATGGTGGTGCGCCAGTCGTTCTTCGCGTCATTGTACAGACTGTTCCATGTGCCCCTGACAGTCAGCTCCTTGCGGAGAATCTCCCAGTAGCCGTTCTGTGTCAATGTCATGTCTCCTGCCGGGTTGCCCATACATACGACGTGGCCCTTCGCCTTGACAGACCTGAGCGCCTGCTCGAATGTCTGCGAAACGCCCGCTCCTTCGATGCAGACGTCAGCACCCTTGCCGCCTGTCTGCTCGCGGATGAACTCGACCGGGTCAATGTTCCTGGAATTGACGGCCGTGAATCCGAGAGAATTCGCAAAATCAGTCTTGGTCTGGTCAATGTCACACAGGATGACTTTGGCGGCGCCTGCCGTGCGTGACCACAAGCCCAGCATTATGCCTATCGGGCCGGCCCCGAAGATGGCCACCGTGTCACCGATACGGACATTTCCCTGGCCTACGGAATGCAGGGCTACGGCAGCCGGTTCGCACATGGCTGCCTCCTCGTAAGAGACTCTGTCATCGAAAAATACGAGATTCCATTCTTTTACGGCAATGTATTCCGCAAATCCGCCGTCTCTCCTGGAACCATAATAATCATAATGGCTGCAATGTGCATACTCTCCGGTCTGGCAGGCCGCACAGTGTCCGCACGGAATCAGCGGAAAAACTGCCGCTTTCTTGCCTACGAGGCTCTTGTCGTCCGCGTCGATGATTTCACCCGCGAACTCGTGCCCCGGAATGGTCGGAAAATGGTATGTGCCTTTCTTGAATATACGCGGAATGTCACTTCCGCAGATACCGCACGCGTGCACTTTCATAAGCACTTCGCCCGGTTCTCTCACTGGAGTCGGGACGTCCTCGTATCTGAGGTCGCCCACGGCGTGAAGATTCAATGCTTTCATCAGAAGCTGTTTTAGAGTGTTGTTTTATTTTGTTCCACAAAAATATCCATAAAATCCGAAAAGTCAAAAAATGAAAGCAATTTTTGCTTTAAAAACGTGTGATATGAAAATTTTTTAACTATATTTGTGTGTCAAATGAAATTATAGACGATATGAAAAGATACGCATACATACTTTTGTCCGTGGCTGCCGTGTTCAACATGACCGGTTGCAAGTCGCAGAAATCCCATACGACAGACCTCCCGCGCGAAGTATATGTGGGGCAGCAGGCCCAGCACGTGCAGGGTATTGCATACGATGAAGAGAAGAATTGCATGTACATGTCATTCACGAGCAGATTCGTGAAAGTCGATATGCAGGGGAACATTCTCGGCTCCATTGACAGGATACAGGGGCATCTCGGCGCGATGACAT
>OHJB01000612.1_pt1 | contig 17784 bp, 17 predicted proteins | sample 1568431 | NCBI WGS metagenome assembly OHJB01 (sample SAMEA3879594, study PRJEB24766) | human gut metagenome | biome: human-associated habitat; feature: feces | place: USA | collected 1985/1987 | reverse complement strand
AATGGAATGACAACATCTGTCACAAGCTCCTGCATATGTCCCCAAAACGGATCCTCTATTTTTATATCCTTTAAATCCATATTCTACTCTCTCCATATTATATAGCCGTTTTTATAACTTTTGTGCTGTGTGCCTTATTATAAAAGATCAGCTTGCATATGTACGGTTTACCTCAAGCTCTTTTGCGATATCCTCCGGTGTCATGTATTTCTTGAACACACGCTCCAGACAATAATTTTTTATACATCCAAAACCTCCCGGAAACAGCACAACCAGCCATAGCATGTCCCTGCACCAGAACAGTATGAATAAAAATACTGCAACCAGCAAAATGGACCAGCCAAGATTTGCAAGCATCATAAAAAGCGATTTTTTAAGGGCCTCCTTTACCGCACACTCAAATCTGGCCATGTATGAAAACAGATAAAATGCCCATGCCAGTACAGCACCCGATAATACCAGAAAGAAATAGTACATCATTCCAAGATATGTTCCGGCCTTAAGCTGCTGTTTCATGAGCATGCAGTCTGCCACAAGAAAAGCAGCCGGTATAAGCCATACAATAAAAGCAAGTGTTGATTTTTTGAAATTGCTCTTAAAAGCTTTCCAGTATTCAACATAAACATAGCTTTTTTTATTTCTTATGCACTTATTTACAGTATAATAAACTGCCGTAGTTGACGCACCTATTGTAACAAGCGGGATGCTGGTGACAAACCAGAAAATCCCAAGTATAAGCATGTCCACTGCAACGTTTACTATAGATAAAATTTTATTGTCGTAATTTAATCCTCGTGGCATATTATCTGTCCTTCCTTAATCTGAGCAATTCTGTTTTAATATTATGATTAAAGGGTCAAAATACTTTTTGACCCTCATATCATATTATTTCGATAATCTAAGTGTAACAACACTGCATGCCGGAAGAGTAACTTTCACACCGGTCTGTGTATTTTCATATGCTGTGAAATCCTTCTCATCCACTACCTCAGGTGCTTCAAAGGTATTGTGTGCATCCATGGCACCTTCGATGTATCTGGCCTCACTTACACTGTATTTGTCACCCTCATTTGTGAGCATAATATCAACATCCTCTGATGACTCAAGAGAATTGTTTGTAAGTGTGACTGTGATCACGCCATCCTTATCCTCTGATACAGACTCAAAAACCTTCGGAAGCTCATTCTTTCCTGTACCAACTGTAGTTCCTCCTACAAGAGAGCTGTCCAAAAGAGTTGCGCCCTGATGATGTCTCATCATATGGAATACATAATATGTAGGTGTCTTTATCATCTTATCGCCGTCTGTGAGCATTACAGACTGAAGCACATTTATAAGCTGTGCAATACATGCCATCTTCACACGGTCGGAATGCTTGTTGAAAATGTTTAATGTCATACCTGCAACAAGTGCATCACGCATTGTGTTCTGCTGATATAAGAATCCTGGATTGGTACCAGGCTCCACATCTGACCAGATGCCCCACTCATCAACAATAAGACCTATATTCTTATCAGGATCATACTCATCCATTATAGCTCCATGACGATTGATGAGCTCCTCCATGAAATATCCTCTCTTAAGAGTCTGATAAAAGATATCCTCTGTAAAATCTGTCGCACTTCCCTTGATATTCCAGTCATCCTCTGTCTCCGGAAGTGTGTAATAATGAAGAGATAATCCATCCATCAGACCATGGAGTTTCGGATCACAATGGTCAAAGCATGTAGCCATAGCCTTCTTTGTCCACTCATAGTCATCCACATTTGGACCACAGCAGATTTTATTGATTGGCTGATTGCCTGCATAATTTCTGACATAAGTCTGGTATCTGCGGTATTCATCCGCATAATGCTCAGGACGCATGTTTCCACCACATCCCCAGTTCTCATTTCCCACACCGAAGTAGTCAATAGTCCATGGTTCTTCGTGTCCGTTTTCCTTACGCAAATCAGCCATAGGTGATACTCCGTTAAATGTGATGTACTCTACCCACTCACTCATCTCGCGCACTGTTCCGCTTCCTAAATTTCCGTTCACATATGTCTTGCAGCCTAACTGTCTGCAAAGCTCAAAAAACTCATGTGTTCCGAAGCTGTTGTCCTCAACTACACCACCCCAGTGTGTGTTGATCATCTTTTTTCTCTTCTCTTTAGGACCGATTCCATCCATCCAATGATACTCATCTGCAAAGCAGCCGCCCGGCCAGCGGAGCACAGGTATCTTCATTTCCTTTAATGCATCTACAACATCAGTACGCATGCCGTTTACGTTTGGTATATCTGAATTCTCCCCTACAAATAATCCCTCGTAGATACATCTTCCGAGATGCTCAGAAAAATGTCCATAAATTTCCGGAGCAATTGTACTCTTTTTATTCTCATTATTTACAATAATTTTTGCCATAGTTTCTCCTTTATCTCTTATACATTTATCCTGCTCTGCCATTGTTGCACACATAAGTGCACTGATTGTTAATGTATTTTGCTTATGCACATAATATACATGAGAGTAGCTGCAATGTCAATATTTATTTTAGATTATTTTAAACTATTTTACACATTATTTAATAATACCTAAAATTTTATTTTATTTTCGTTTTGAAACGCATGTAAGTTATACATATTGCACAATATATTTAAATTATTTTAAAACATGCTTCAATAAAGCTTAAAACTATACAATAATATATTGACAACATAGGAGCTTATTCCTATAATTAAAACATGATTTACACACAAGAACTCGTTGTTAATTTTATAAAATATTTTAGGAGAATCTATATATGATACATATCACATCATTAGACGATGGTCTCGAACTGTTTAAAGCTCTCGGCTCTGATATTCGTATCCAGATTTTAAAAATTCTGCTCGAGAATAACAAGATGAGCATGAATCAGCTTGCAAACGAGCTAAACATCAGCAATGGAGCTTTAACCGGACATATAAAAAAGCTTGAGGAATGTGGACTTATCTCCGCCTCAAACGATTCATCCGGTCACGGCAACCAGAAGCTGTGTTCACTGATTCAGGATCGTATATTAGTAGAAATTGAAAAACCAATAGACTTAAGTAACGTATACAACACATCCATAAAGGTAGGGCAATTTTCATCTCACAATATCTGTCCAACCTGTGGCCTGGCTACATCCTCATTTGTGATAGGAGAGCTTGATGACGTGCGTTACTTTGACCATCCTGACCATTTCAATGCAGACATTATGTGGTTCACAAAGGGCTATGTGGAATATGTAATTCCAAACCTCATTCCACGTAATCAGAAAATCACCCAGCTTTCACTCTCAGCCGAGATAAGTTCTGAGGCTCCGGGCATCGACAACGACTGGCCAAGTGATATAAGCTTTTACATCAATGACACTCTGGTCGGCACCTGGACCTCTCCCGGTGACTATGGAGATGTACGCGGAATGTTCACCCCTGAATGGTGGCCTCAGAACTGGAATCAATACGGTCTCCTCAAGCTTTTAGTCATAAATCATAAAGGCACCTTCATAGACGGTCTTAAGATATCAGATATCACAACCTCTGAGCTAAAGCTTGACTACACAAGCACCATCCGCTTCCGCATAGCTGTCGAGGAGGATTCTGCCCATGTCGGCGGACTCACAATATTCGGAAAAAGCTTCGGTAACTACGATCAGGACATTGTTGTATCCATCAATTATGCACCTCTTGACACTGAAAAAAACACTAAATAATAATAAAATGACTGCGGAAATCAAAACCGCAGTCATTTTGTTATTATTTTATTTGTACTACCACTTTTTATGAGGGCAGTGCGAAACGCCTGTAAGCGCCCGAAGCTCCACATAACAGCCGCATGCATTACAGGTTCCGGCATTTAGCCTGTCACACGCCTTGCACACTGCAAGCCTTGCCTCATACTCTTTTTCCGGCACTCTGTCCTCGCCCTTTATCGCATCAACATATTTTTTTATCATTGCTGCGTCGGCCTCTGCCATTTCTCTAAGCAGACACTTCTTACATATCAGTTCCATGTGATGTCCCCTTTCTTTTGCCTTATCAGTTATACGAAAACACAGGTCGCCCAGCATTTATAGATTTAATATATCAGATAAAAACCTATAACACAATATATTTTAAATCTTATTAAAACATCAAAGTTTTTATATGTATACAAAATAGAAGAAAGGACAACCGTATCCCGGCTGTCCTTTCTTTTATTAGTTTATTATTATATTAGGGAAAATATGAAAAATGATAAAACCAAACTATTTTAAATACTTATAAAAAATCCTTCACTGATGCATAAATGCCCTCTGCATCAAGTCCGTATTTTTTAAGCAAAGCTACAGCCGGACCTGACTCACCAAAGCAGTCCTGTATGCCTATTGTCTTTACCGGTGTTGGAGCCTTACGCGAAAGTGTCTCACATACCGCGGCTCCAAGTCCTCCTATTACAGAGTGCTCCTCCACAGTAACCACCCTGCCGCATTCCTTTGCTGCAGCTACAACAAGCTCCTCATCAAGAGGCTTGATAGTGTGTATATTTATGACCTTTGCATTTACGCCATCTGCTGCAAGCTTTTCTGCCGCTGCAAGTGACTCTGCCACGCACAGACCGGTAGCTATGATAGCTACATCCGTGCCCTCACGGAGTGTAACACCCTTTCCGATTTCAAATTTATAATCTGCATTGTCATTTATTATCGGTGTTGCAAGACGGCCAAACCTCATGTATACAGGGCCCTCATGCTCATAAGCTGCCTTTACGGCGGCTCTTGCCTCTATATCATCACTTGGGTTTATTACAACCATGCCCGGAATTGCTCTCATGAGTGCAATATCCTCGTTGCACTGGTGGGTGGCTCCATCCTCTCCTACCGAAATACCTGCGTGTGTCGCACCGATTTTTACATTAAGATGAGGATATCCAATAGAGTTTCTCACCTGCTCAAACGCACGACCTGCCGCAAACATGGCAAATGAACTGGCAAATGGCACCTTTCCCGTAGCCGCAAGTCCTGCAGCAATGCCCATCATGTTGCACTCTGCGATACCACAGTCTATGTGACGATCTGGAAATTCCTTTTTGAAGATGGCTGTCTGTGTGGCAGCCGCAAGGTCAGCATCAAGAACATATACGTCATCGTGCTCCTTTGCAAGCTCTACAAGTGCATTTCCGTAGCTGACACGTGTGGCGATTTTCTTTACTTCTGACATAATGCTTCACCTTCCTTTCTCAGATCCTCCATGGCAACTGCATACTCCTCATCATTTGGAGCCTTGCCATGCCAGCCGACCTGATTTTCCATAAATGAAACACCCTTGCCCTTTACGGTATGTGCTATAATTGCCGTCGGCATACCCTTTGTATTTCTTGCCTCTTTAAATGCGTCAGCAATCTGATCCATGTCATTTCCATCCTTCAGGTCAATCACATGGAAATTGAATGCCTTGAATTTCTCACCAATAGGATATGGTGAGCAAACCTGATCCACCGGTCCATCAATCTGAAGTCCGTTGTTATCAACTATAACAACAAGGTTATCAAGCCTTCTGAAGCCCGCAAACATGGCAGCCTCCCAGACCTGTCCCTCCTGAATCTCGCCATCGCCGAGAAGTGTATATACTCTGTAATCATCATTTGTAAGCTTTGCAGAAAGTGCCATGCCCACTGCCGCAGAAATGCCCTGTCCGAGCGAACCGCTTGACATATCCACACCCGGGATATGCTTCATGTCAGGATGTCCCTGCAGATATGATCCCAGATGTCTGAGTGTTTTTAAATCCTCAACCGGAAAATAGCCTCTCTGCGCAAGTGCAGAGTAAAGTCCCGGAGCCGTGTGTCCCTTTGAAAGCACAAAACGGTCTCTATCCGGCTTTTTAGGATTCTTTGGATCAATGTTCATCTCCTCAAAATACAGATATGTAAATATATCTGCTGCAGAAAGCGAGCCGCCCGGATGTCCCGCCTTTGCAGAATGCACAGCCGTGACGATACCCTTCCTGACTTCATTTGCTGTAATCTGAAGCTCTAATTTGTTCATTTTGTTCTCCTGTTAAATCTATGACATGAAATAAAATATTTATACCTGTCTTTGGTTTATAATATCTAATCCCCAAATACAGCTCTGTAATCAGCCTGGAACTTCTCGATTCCCTGATCTGTAAGCGGATGCTTTGTCATCTGCTCGATAACCTTGTAAGGAATTGTTGCGATATCAGCTCCTGCAAGTGCACAGTCTGTGACATGAATCGGGTTTCTGATTGAAGCTGCAATAATCTCTGTGTCATATCCATAGATATCAAAAATCTCAGAAATCTGTCTGATCAGCTCAATGCCCGGCAGGCTGATATCATCAAGTCTGCCAAGGAAAGGTGAAACATATGTAGCACCTGCATTTGCAGCAAGAATTGCCTGATTTGCTGAAAAAATAAGAGTAACGTTTGTCTTGATGCCCTCTGATGAAAGTACCTTGACAGCCTTAAGTCCCTCAACTGTCATAGGAATCTTAACTACCATGTTTGGATGAATAGCTGCGATTTCACGTCCTTCTTTTATCATGCCCTCTGCATCAACTGTTGTTGCTTTTACCTCTCCGCTTATCGGTCCGTCAACGATAGATGTGATTTCTTTAATTACCTCATTGAAGTCTCTGCCCTCTTTTGCGATGAGTGAAGGGTTTGTTGTAACTCCACAGATGACTCCCATATCGTTTGCTTTCTTAATGTCCTCGACATTTGCTGTATCTACGAAAAACTTCATTTAATAATACCTCCGCCTTATATAATTTGTGTTTGCTTTTATTTGTTGATATAAATATAACACTTTAAAAGAAAAAATGCAATAGCAAAAGCAAATAAAAGTAAAAATAAATATAATTAAATGTCATCAAATAAAAAAACATAAGCAATCGAAAACACTGGCTTTATTTACTTATTTGAGTTATTATATATTTATGCAATGCTTTGTGATAAAAATATGTACGCAAAAATACAACAGAAATCAAAAGAAAGAGGAAAATCTATGCTGCAATTAGAAAGACAACAAAAGATTCTCGATTATTTAAAAGAAAACCGCAAGGCCACCACCAATGAGCTCAGCGAGCTGCTTGGTGTATCGACCACAACAATAAGAACAGATTTAAACCAGATGGATAAGGAAAAGCTTCTGACAAAGACTCACGGCGGTGCTATCTACAAGGATAAAACCCATGACATGACTGATTTAACCTCGAGGGCCTACCTGTTCCATGACCGCGCCCTGGAAAACAAGGAAGCTAAAGAGGAGATTGCAAACGAGGCGATAAAACTCGTAAGTGACCATATGTGTATATTCCTTGATGCCAGCTCCACAGCCTACACTCTCGGCATGAAGCTTTCAGGCTTTACAGAGCTGACCGTCATCACCAATGGCATCAATCTGGCTTTAGAGCTAAAGGATATCCCGGGTGTCACAGTCATCCTGACAGGCGGTATCGTAACCAGTGCATCCGCTTCCATAGAAGGACTGCTTGGCGCTGATTTACTCAAAAAAATACACACAGATATCGCGTTCGTGTCAGCAAGAGGCTTCTCTGTAGAAGACGGACTGACTGATTTCAGTATATACGAGGCTGATTTAAAGCACATGTGTATCAAGGCCTCCGCTAAAACTGTGGCTCTTGTAGACCACACCAAGTTTGATACCACATCCATATCCAGCTATGCATCGCTTGATGACATCAATATGGTAATCACCGACTCCGGTATCTCTCCTGAGACAGCAGATATATATGAGAAGGCAGGCACTGATATTGTTATATCCGGAATATAAATGAGACGATATAGCCATATAAAAGTATAAGTACAAATAAAAATGACACGCAACGTTTTACGGCTGCGTGTCATTTTATAGTTGTCTTATACGCTTAAAGCATCAGACTATCTTATATGCATTTCTCCCCTTTTCCTTCACATCATTGAGCACTTCATCCACCGTCTTGAACAGCTTTGAAAACTCATCCGGCACCTTTACATCCGGGGCGGTAACATATGCCTGTGATACAGTCAGATACTCATCCACCTTAGAGCTCTCATGAAGTATCTGTTTTTTGGCAAGCTCAAGTCTTATATGCTCGGCTATATTTTTAATGATATCCTCATCCGTTTCCTGCAGGATTATGTAGAATTCATCACCATAGAAATGATACCCCATTCCCTTATCTTTGATGCTCTCATTTATTATGGATGACAATTCTTTTAGCACTGCATCACCGGTGACTCTGCCACTGTTTCTGTTAAATGACTTGAAGAAATCTATATCCACTACTCCAAACGTGATTCCTGCACCATCTGAATCCTGATTTTTGCTCACAAGCTTTTCAAAATCGTTTCGCATCTTGAACTTATTGCCCATGCCTGTAAGCATATCTGTGTAGTTGAGTCTGACTGCCTTACGGCGCTCATACTCAGTCTCCTGAAGCTGAAGCTTAAGGTCGATTGTATCACCAAGACGCTTTATCTGCTCCTTCACCTGCATAGAGTGGAGATTTGCGTAATATACGCACAGCTTGTTGTACGCCTCTGTATCACCCATGGCGCTCTCATATTTCATCCACATCTTGACACAGGTCTTCTGGAAAAACAGATTTTCTGTTTCAATAGCAAAGCGTTCATACTCCACAATAACCTTTTTCCATGCATCGAACTCCCCCATATTCATAAATAGATTGCAAAGGCTTAGTATCTCAAGCACATAATTGGCAGAATTGATATTGTTTATCGCACCCTCAACCAGCTCTTCCACATGATCTCTGACCTCATCCTCATTTCCCATCTTCCATAGCATATGTGCCTGTGACATATCTATCAGAAATCTGTTTTTATCACTGCCAGCTATCTCATTAAAGAGTATCGCGTCAGAAAGATGCTTTTCTGCCTTTTCAAACTCATTAATTCCCGTGTATGAGATGCACAGATTCAGATGAAGCATGAGAAGTTCCTGATAATAGCTATCCCTCTCTCCATGCAGCGGTGGCTTGCACAGCTCCAGTGCTTCGTTGAAATATCTGATAGCCTTTTCATACAATCCAAGCTCCATATAGAGTGAGCCTATATTATTGTTTACAAGCATGATTATCTCTGTTGAGCCCTGCTCCACAGCTACATCCATAGCCTCTAGGTAGCAGTCAATTGACATGCTTAAGTCTCCAATAGATGCATATATGACTCCCATAAAATTGACAGTCTTTGCCATCTGCTCATATGCGCCACAGCTCTTATAAAGACCGGCTGTCTCCTGTGCCTTATTCTCTGCCAAAAAAAGCTTATTCTCGCCAAATAAGGCTGCTGCCTCATCCATACATCTGTCTGCCTTTTGCAATATACCCATAAAAACCCTCCTATAGATGACAATACAATCTATTTCTCAGCAAGATACTGCTTATATCCAACCTGTTTCAGTTTCGCATCCTTTGCTACAACCTGAGCCTTCATATCTGCTGTATACTTTTTGATTTTCTCAAGGATTGCATCATCACCTGCTGCGAGTATCTTTGCTGCAAGGATTGCTGCATTTTTCGCACCGTCAATTGCAACTGTGGCAACAGGCACTCCAGGTGGCATCTGCATGATTGAGAACACTGCATCCATTCCATCCAGATTCTTTCCTGAAAGCGGTACTCCGATAACAGGAAGTGCAAAAAGCGCTGCACACATTCCCGGAAGTGCTGCTGCCATTCCCGCTCCTGCTATTATTACCTTTACATCTCTCTCCTCAGCGCCTCTTGTCCACTCAATAAGCTCATCCGGCTCACGGTGTGCTGAGATGATGGTGAGCTCATACTCTATGCCGAGCTCTTCAAGCATATCTGCTGCCTTACTCATCACCTTTAAATCTGAGTCGCTGCCCATAACTATTCCAACCTTTGCCATTTTATCCTCCTTATATGTCTAATAATTATTTACTTTCTGCATCAAGCGTATCGAGCGGTTTGTTCAACTCTTCTACGCCCTCAAGCACAAATCTGCCATCTCTTATTATATCACATGTTGAGCCATCGTGTCGAATAACTGTGATGGCTCCAAGCTCATCATATGGTATTGTGATATCCGTGTGGCAGTTGAAATATGCCTTCGATATATCCTCTTTTCTGCGGATGGAAACTGAATTATCCCTGGCAATGATTGCTTTTCCGTCAGGGTTGTATGTCATATTGTCCTCATCGTATGTGTAGCAGGTATCACCCACCGCAAAGTGCGGTCCTGTCTTCTCTGCTATGAGAATAGGCATCTTTGCCGCGATATCATATACTCTCGCCATACGGTAGGCTGTCGTATTGGTGCCTATGGCAAACTCACCCATAGGCAGTGTGTCATGATGGAAAAGCACATTGTCTGATATATACTTTTTGTTTTCTTCCTCATCCTCAAAATTGGTGCATGTATATTTATCAATCATGCCATCCTTAAAGTCGATTTCCAGATTAAGGAAATTAAGCTCATTGAGATATACCTGACTGACATGCAGCTTGCCGTTTGTACCCTCTAGCACCGGTGAAGTAAACACCTCTCCGACAGGAATATTTACATCAGCCACACAGTTTTCAAAAGCCGTCTCCTTTGAAGGCTCCTTAAGCTCATGAATCTTAACATACAAATCTGTCCTGTTGCCGTTTGTTCCGACGATATGCACCCTGTCTGCTGTATCGAGCACATCTATAATTTTCTGCTGCATATCTCTGTAGAGTGCATAATCAAGAGTATTAATCTTTACAGTCTCCGTAAAAATTTCCTTATAATCAGGTCCGATTGCAGCACACGGATAGGCAATAATCGTAAAGCTTCTGTCCTCGCTGTGGATATAGCTGTTCATATACTGTGAGCGCACGCTTGTCATATGGACTGCAAGCTTCTGCTGCTCATCATTAAAGTGCGCAGCCTCCTTCTTTGAAACCGGAGCAAACGGCTCCTCGCCAAATATCTCTATGACAGCAGGACCTCCACATTTACATGCTACATCCTTCATTCTCTCAAGTGCATTGTGCATACACTCCAGGCGGTACTCCACATATGCCTTGTCAAGCCACAGTGCCATATCCTCCTTGTGGTCATAGTCAAACTGCTTATTTACCGATGTGGAAAATGGTCTCATGGCAGGCTTCATACCCATTTTCTCAAAATTCTTTAATGCTGCTCTTATCATACGCTCAAAGCCAAGCGGATAAAGCACCTGAACCACCGACTTCTTTGAGATATCCTTGTTGCAGGTAATAAAGCCAATGCGGTATCCTTCTGTATAGGTATCTGCCATGGCCTGTATCTCCTCATCTGAAAATGAAGCCAGATGCGCTCTGCCGGCGCGCTCATTCTCTCCGACATACAGTCCGTAGGAATACAGATAATCATCATTTGACAAATCTGCCTCATTTACAAGTTCTGTATAGTAATCATAAGCCGGGTCAAGGAGTGCTCTGTTGTCATCCTCTGCAAAAATCTCCTCATAATCATGCATGAACGAATATATACAGCCCCTTATCTCATCAGGACTCAGCTCATTGGCATTCTCAAAATAATTGTAAAGCTCTACAATAAGCTCTGCATAAATGCAGAGATATTTTATATCCCCCTGATAGATATGTGTAATGCTTCCGGCAATTTTTGCATATACAGCCGATAAAAGCTGACCATACTCATCTCCGAGCACCTTTACGGCGTATGCCGGGTTGGCATAGCTTTTCTCGTAATTTTCTTTATCAAACTGTGAATAGAATAAATCGTTAAATTTCTTATCTGCGCTATGGTTTTTAATAGTGTTGATGCACTTTGCCGCACTTCTGAAATAATCAGCAAAAGCCGGCTCTATCGCAGGCTCTCTGATGATCTGCTCTATCCGCTCCTCCACAAGCTCTAATCGCTCTGCGTAAAGCTCATTGGAGAGCTCATAAATCTCTTTATAACTCATATATCCCTATCATCTTTCTTTCATATAATAAAACCTGCAGCATACGTTCCTCCCCAGCTGATTACCGCTATGAGTGAAAAAAACACTGCCAGTCGTGGAAATGTCATGAATGATTCCTCATCAAAGAGGCTTCTGATGGCAAACCCGAAATCTGCCAGAGATATGCCAAGCATCAGTATACCGGCACTGCCATAGTACATAGACAGATTGCCATCTCCTCTGAATGCCGCATTCAAAAAAACTATATATACAATCTCTATGAGGATAGCCACAACAAGTGCAGCTATCCCCCTCTTAGATTGCTTCTTTTCCGTAAACTTATACCTGTTACGTTTTCTTCTGCCAAGCAATTTATATTCTCCTATTTGCAGCCGTACTGCTTATAGTACTCATCTATAGCTGCTTTGATTGTGTCATCAATGACTACTCTGCCATCATGCTCTCTGTTGTAGAGATACTCTGTGACCTCTTCCATTGTAACGATTGCCTTGCCCTCAAAGCCGTACTTCTCATGAATTTCGTCGAGCGCGCTCACCTTGCCGCCCTGTCCGACTTCCATTCTGTTAAGGCTCACCATAAGGCCTACGATTGTAACATTTGCAGCTTCTCTTACCTTTGGAACTGTCTCCTCCATTGATTTGCCGGATGTGGTGACATCCTCTATCATGACTACTCTGTCGCCATCCTTAAGCTTGCTTCCAAGGAAGCCTCCCTTGTCTGCACCGTGATCCTTTGCCTCTTTTCTGTCTGAGCAGTAGCGCACCTCTTTTCCATAAAGCTCATGGTATGCGATAGCTGTTACCACTGCAAGCGGAATTCCCTTGTATGCAGGTCCGAATAATACATCAAAGTCATCTCCGTAGTTTGCATGGATTGCCTTTGCGTAGTACTCTCCGAGTCTCTTAAGCTGTGAGCCTGTCACATATGCTCCCGCATTCATGAAAAATGGTGATTTACGGCCGCTCTTTAATGTGAAATCACCAAATTTCAGCACGTCACTCTCCACCATAAAGTCTATAAATTCCTGCTTATACTGTTCCATTTTATCTTAAAACCTCCTGTTTATAAGGCTTTCACGCCTTTATTATTGTCTCAAATTGCTTTACTACACACTTTTTACACACTTTACACCGCTTCCATCTTCCTCATCTCGTCAAACAAGGTATCATCTGTTACGTGACAATACAAATCCATTGTCAGCTGTAAGGAGCCATGTCCGAGAAGCTTCTGCACGCTCTTAGGCTGCATTCCGTTCTCGATTGCCCTTGTTGCAAAGGTGTGACGGAAACAATGAGGAGAGAACCTCTCAAATTCCGGGTGTTCCTTCTGAATTCGTCTCGTTGTTACATCCATACATTCCTGTACGATGAACTGCTGTGTAGGTCGATTGTTTCTGGTTACGAAAACCAGATTCTTGTATTCGTCCTGTGCTGTTTGTGCGTTCTTAAGCAGAATCTCCTGCCCGCGAACTCTTTGTTTTTTCAGAGCTTCCATAGCTCTTGTTGTTAAGGGAATGGTTCGCTTGCTGTTATGCGTCTTGGTATCATGCCATTCAAAGACATATTTGCCATCCTTGCGGAAATAGCATAAGGAACGTCTGACGTGTACAACCTTCTTTTCAAAGTCTACATCAGACCACTGAAGCCCCATCAACTCACCAATACGCATTCCTGTGTCGATTGCCACTACATATAAATTGTAGTAGAATGTGTCCTTCGCATAGCTAAAAAAAAGCTCCGTTTCACCTACCGTTAATACTCTACGTTCTTTCTTAACCTCTTTAGAAATCACAGTATTGATCTGCTTAGCAGAATTTTTGATAAGTAAATCAGAGTCTATTGCTTTCTCCAGCATATCGACCAGTATCTTTTTCGAATTCTTACGCTCATTGTCTGTTTCCAGTTCGTTAATCGCCTGCTGCATAATCAGTAAATTCAAGGATGTGAGTTTTCTCCATCCCAGAGCCTTCTGTATTCTGCGATAATGACCTGCGTATGTCTCCTTGGTGGAGTCTCTGCAATTCTTCTTGCAGGTATCCATCCAGATTTCATACCATTCGTCAAGCGTTACGTCCTTCGCAACAACATTGAGTGCCTTTTCATCCTCATACTGTTCGTTTCTAAGCTTCTGTCTTACCTCATTCAGCGTCTTTGCGTAAACCGTCTGCTTCTTGCCAAAACGATTCACGAATCTTCCCTGATAAAGACCATCCTTTCTCTGTGATAAGCCTTTACCTAATTCTTTACCATTAAGGGATTTACCCATTTATGCCTCCTTCCTAAGTGTAGAATAGGAAGGATTCCAAATATCGTCCCTATTCTACCATAAAACCTTACAATTATCAATCCGTTTCAAAAATTGAATTCTCATTTTGAAACTCCTCCGTGTTCTTATTTATGAAAGAATCTGATTCAGTAACCAGTGGTCTAATCTGCCCTTATGAGCATATAGTCTGTTACCGATTCTTACCGTGAAACCATTGGCCGGATTGGAAAGCAATTCTCTTGCTTTCGTCTGTCCAATACCAAGATACTCACACATTTCCTTTACATTTAATAACGCTCTTGTATCAAGTTCTGTTTTCATGGTAGTCCTGCCTCCTCTCGTAATATTCTCATTAACCACCTTCTTTCCTACCCGCAATAAGCGGTTCCTAAAGTAAGATTGTTCCAGTACTCTTAGTTTGGTTTTCTACGTATCCACTGTCTGGATTCTTTAGCACCGATTTCTCACTACTGAAACCTGCCTGTGGGCCTCTCCTGCGCGAGATCATCTCCCACCCTTGACGGAAGTGTCTGTTCTTTGCTCCGCTTAAATTGCTTTAAGTATCATCGCAAAGTCCGTTGACTGTGAATACAACTCATGAAGTTTTCAATGTACAGTTAAAACATTTCGATATTCTTGTAGAACATAAGTTTGTTTTGTGTTATGATTGTTGTAGCCGATTTGCTTCATTTCTGATGCCGCCCGGCTACGTTTTGTAAGTTAATTGTAGTAAAATATAGAGAATAAAATAATTGACGGTCACTTGACCGCGACTTGACATAGAAACTTTTCAAAGAATGAAAATATAGAAAGACAGATAAGATAGATAGCGGGATTGATAAATCCTCTCTGAAAGGAGCACACAGATGAGAAACAGACTGACCTTCGCCAATGTGATTGGTGTATTATTGGAAAATAAAAAGAAAACCTACCCGCAGCACCAGCTTGTACGCAGTCTGTTCTCTGCATATCTGGATGATACTCTGACAGCTTCGGAATTAATCGCAGATGACACGACGATGTACAGCCGCTGGTGCAATGGCGCCCGCCCGATTCCTATAGATATCCTAAAGACTTATGAAGATGAGGATGAATGGGATACGATGGAGGATGATTTCAGAGATAAGATTATTCCGAACCTGTTGAACGAAGCACAGGCTCGAATCCAGATGGAGGAATTGATTACAGACAGTATAAAAACCATCGGGCAGGAAATGGCTGATGCACTGATTCAGGAGCCGGATAATGCAGCCTTTTTCTGCTCTGTGGTAAGATATGCGATTTTGAATGACCATAGCACAGGTGCGCTCTATTCTCCCGACCTTTCGGAAGTGATTCTTTGCAATAAGCTTCCCTCCTGCAATCAGGCATTCATTGGACGAAAGGATGAGATAAAAGCAATCGCATCCCATCTTTCCAATCAATCCGTCTTATTCATTACTGGTATGGCAGGCATTGGAAAAAGCGAAGTTGCCAAAGCCTATGCACAGACGAACCGTAAAAAGTACACCAATATCATTTATCTGTATTACACCGGTGATTTGAGAAAAGACATCGCAAACCTTACATTTGCAGATGATTCCGTAGAAATGAATGAGGAAGTCCGTTTTCAGAATCACTATAAGGTGATGCAGAGACTCCACACAGATACACTGCTGATTCTGGACAACTTCAATGTGCTTCCAAAGGACGAACTCTTCTTAAAGGAACTGATGAAGAATGATATGCAGCTATTGATTACCAGCAGATGCAAACTTAAGAATTATGATTCTATAGAAATAAAGGAATTGGATAAAGAAAAAGAACTGACAGAACTGTTCTACAAGCATTGTCCTTCTGCAAAACGTGATCCGGACAGTGTGTCTGCCATTATAGAAGAAGTGAACTGTCATACCCTGACTGTCTGCATGGCTGCTCTTACCTTAGAAGCCAGCGGCATGGAACCGGAAGAATTGTTACAGGAGCTGCGTTCCTGCGGTATCGGGCAGAACATGGAAGAAATCGAGGTATTCAAGGATGATGAATTCTCCTATGCCAGTATGATAGGACACCTTCGCATGTTGATGAAGCTTAATAGATTAAATGAGGACAGTATTGATATCCTCCGTAACCTCTCACTCCTGCCGGTATCAGGAGTTTATAAAAGTGCGTTCAAAATGTGGCTGGAACTGGATTCTCTCAAAAATGTTAATGAGCTGATACGCTATGGCATTATCAGTGAAGATACCGAAAATAAGACGATTGCACTCCATCCTCTCATTCAGGAAGTGGCAATCGCAGAGACCATTCCAACCGTATCAGACTGCCATGTGATGTTAAATCACCTGCATTTGATTTGCCTTGCTCACGGTCTGGATGTAAAAAGACCGGTGACTGTCATGGAATGTCTGAAAAGCATCAACAGACACATCATCCTAGATAACAGGGCTTACTATCTACTGTTCTTACAGGATATGTACCCTTACTTTGACAAATATCTGGATACCGATTATCTGTCGGAGCTGGTAGAACGTATAGAATATGTGATGAATCTTATGAATGATTCGGGCAAGTCGGATGAAACGAGTAAATCGTATAATTCAGATAAATCAGGCACACCAGATATTACGCAAGAAACCAACCACATTTCTGCCTGTGACAAAGCATTATTATTAGATTACAAAGCACAGCTTCTGTTCCCACGCAAGGAATATGATAATGCCATTAAGAAATATAAAAAGGCGATTGCCCTCATGGAAAATTACCATAAGACCAATACTGCGGATGCCCGTTCCGCCAATCTGCTTTCAAACCTGCACAACAACCTCTCTACAGCTTATCTGTTCCGGAAGAAACTGGAAGAAGCCGTATCAGAACTCAAGACAGCTTTCACAGTACGCAGGGAATATGCCAGTCTTGGATTGATAGAGAATAATGATACCCTGCAGCAGACACTCTCACTTGCTAACATGCTGGTGCAGAATAAGGAATATGATTCTGCTCTGGAAATTATTGATTTCTGTGAATCCACCATTGATGAAGTTATGGGTAGAAATAACCTTGATTATGGTATGTGCGAGTTCTATCGTGGTGTCATTGCTTATACCCGTTCTCAGCCTGTGATAGCAGAACAGCACCTGCTTAACGCAGATGCCGTCTTTCATGCTGTTATGAACGAGAACCCTGATAATGATTATTCCAAAAGTACTGCTCGTTATTTGTATAGTTTGTATATGAGATGGGGAAAGAAAGAGCTTGCGGAGCAATATAAAAAAATACTAATCAGCACGCATTAGGTATTGCCATAACAATGATACATATAGTCAGAACACACCCAAATATCAGCATAACGGGTAACGAGGTCATAGAAAACTTGTAGGCTCGGCTGCTGTCCTTTGTTATCGATATTCGCAAGATAGCGCGGGGAGATATATAACTCGTCGCTTACTTTTTTGCGACTTTCTCCGTATTCGTTTCTCGCGGCTTTAATGGCAGCCCCGAAAGCCTTAAAATCATATATTGATACTGGTCTTTTTGCTATAATCATTCACCCTATTACATTTTACTGTTCCCCTTTCTATCTGTTTCTTTGTGCCTGTGCTTCAACCA